>ENA-OPYU01000299-OPYU01000299.1-human-gut-metagenome-genome-assembly--contig:-NODE-299-length-19902-cov-3.329456_pt1 | contig 19902 bp, 20 predicted proteins | sample MGYA00242637_ERZ504482 | MGnify/ENA primary metagenome ERZ504482 (study PRJEB26092, sample SAMD00036237) | human gut metagenome | host: Homo sapiens | study: EMG produced TPA metagenomics assembly of... | reverse complement strand
GTTTACAAACATTACTATACAATGTTTTTCTTTTTTAGTAAAGTGTTTTATTTGACAAGATACTTTGCTTTTTTTATGCATTTTGTATAAGTCCCTCTGTTTTTTCAATTACTGTTTGACTTATTTGTTTGATATATATATACTATAGGTTACTAAACAACCTTATTTTGAAAGGAAACATTATGGAAAAACTTCCTGCATACAAGAAATGTTATAACAAATTAAAATCCGATATAGATAATAACGTTTATCCCATAGGTTCCTATCTTCCCACAGAAGATGAGCTTGGAAAAATGTTTTCGGTAAGCCGTACGACGGTCCGGCATGCCATTGACCTTTTGGTTAAAGACAAACGCATAAAGGTAAAGCAGGGTGCCGGCACACAGGTGATCAATCCCAAAGAACGGGAGCTTACCAGCTTCTCAAAATTTCATAACGTAATAGACATAAACACTCTGTTTCCGGATAATGCCGCCCTGACCATCAGCGGAACCTGGATTGACCGTATTCCTGCAAACAGCCAGGTCGCCAGTGCGTTGGACCTTAATGAAGGAACAGAAGTCTTCCGCCTTCAAAGAGTGGTTTCCTCCAATGAACAGCCTGTGATAATTCAGACAAATTATATCCGTATTGATTTTTTCCCAGATTTAGATACCTACCGCGAACAGCTTGTAGATCTCTATTACTTTATTCAGAAGCACTACGGAATTAAATTTGAAACTGGCGAAGAACACATCAACATCAGCTCAGCTGATTTCCTTGATGCACAGATTCTCAACATTGAACCGGGATCTCCTATTTTTTTTACAACACCAGAACAGCACACTGTTCACTGGGTCCTATGGAATACCTGGAAGCCAGGATTCGTCCTGATCTGTGCCATTTCGTGGTTCGTATGAAGGAACCACCAGCATGGTACGATCTTCCCGAATTTCAAAAATCCCTGGAACGTGTTTGAAAATGAATGATCAACTTATAAAAAGGAGCGGCGCTATGTCTAAACGCATTTCGGCCCTTCTGCTTTGCTTATTTCTATTTTGCCTGCTAATAGTTTTCCCAGCTGCAGGCTGCGGTCAGAACAGCAGCTCCGGTTCCGGCGAAGAACCGCCTGTTTTTTCCCCGCTGAAGGTTCTGGTTCCGGAAGCTCCGGGAACAGACACCATAGGATATTCACCTCTGATACTGGATATTTCAAATATCAGTCAGGGATATCTGACTGCTGTCAGTGACAGCAATGGTACCACCAAAAACATCCAGCTTTCCGCGGATGACGGCGTTGTTTATTCTTATTTTGTAAGCTCCGGCGAAAGTGCTGTCATTCCGTTTACCAGTGGAAGCGGCACCTACCAGGTATCCTGTTATGAGCAGGTAAACGGCAGCCAGTATGCCGCACTTTTTGCTCAGGCCTTGGAGGTTTCCCTGGAAAATGAATTTCTTCCGTTTTTGTATCCGAACCAGTATGTAAATTTTACCCCGGACTCAGAAGCCTGCAAGCTGGCTCTTTCTCTTCTGGCAGAGGATGCCACGGAACAGGTAAGCATTGACACCATTTTCCAGTATGTAACCCAGCACGTCACCTACGACGAGGACAAAGCAGCCAACGTTGAGACCGGCTATCTTCCTGATATAGACGAAACCCTCTCTACCGGAAAGGGAATCTGTTTTGATTATGCTGCCCTGATGACGGCAATGCTGCGAAGCAGGGATATTCCCTGTAAGCTTCAGATCGGATATGCAGGTGACATCAAGCATGCCTGGATCGATGTTTACATACGTGGAAAAGGATGGGTGGAACAGGCGATTACCTATGACGGGGAGAAATGGAACCGCATGGATCCAACCTTTACCGCCAACAGTGAAGATGAAGAGCTTATCAATTCCTATATCGGTGACAGCGCAAATTATACGCTGCAGTTTACCCGATAGCACAACGAAAAACGCCTCGCAGGTTCATGGATTTTTTCAGGATCTGCCTGATGTTTTTTGCAGAGAGGACTTTATATGATTACCAAATTAAACAATCGGGAGCTGTTCCAATTCTGTGAACAGTTTTCCATCATATTACGTTCCGGAATGTCCGCCATTGAGGGACTTGCCATCTTAAATGACGACAGCCAGACAGAACGGGGCAAATGAAATTTTGACCTTTCTTTATAAAGATATGGAGGAATCCGGCTCCCTGGCGCACGCCATGGAGCAATCCGGTGCTTTTCCTGCTTCTGCTGCTGCTTATGTACGCACCGGCGAAGAAACTGGCTGTCTGGATGAGGTTATGAAGGGTCTGTCTGCTTTCTATGCGAAGGAAATTCAGATCACAGACCAGATTCAGAGTGCAGTCGCCTATCCCCTTGTTATGCTGGGCATGATGACTGCGGTTATTGTAATTCTTCTTGTAAAGGTTCTCCCGGTTTTCCGCCAGGTTTTCCGCCAGCTTGGACTGGAAATGAGCGGGATCTCCGGTGCCCTTCTTGGAATCGGCGAAACACTTAGCCACTATTCTACTGCCTTCCTTGTTCTTCTGGCCGCGATGATCGGCTTTATCCTTTTCCTGGTTCTTCACCCAAAGGGGCAGGAACTGATCCGCAAAATCGTCTGCCGTTTTCCCGGCATGAAGGAAATTCCGGTAAATCTGGATTACAGTCGTCTTTGCCAATGTATTTCCCTGGGAATCCGAAGCGGACTTTCCCCTGAGCTTTGTGTGGAGCTGGCAGGGGCTGTGGTTACCCAGACTGAGATCAGGAAAAAGCTTGCTTCCATTCAGAAGCAGCTCGCGGAAGGATATGGATTTATAGAAGCCATCACGGAATCCGGACTTTTTAAGGCTATGGAGCTTCGTCTGATCTCCCTTGGTTTTCAGGCTGGTGCATCTGACGAAGTAATGGAAAAACTGGCTGAGCAGTATGAAGAGAAATCCACAGACTCTGTTTCCCACATTGTGTCAATTTTGGAGCCTACTATTGTGATCGTCCTTTCAATTTTGGTAGGACTGGTCCTTCTTTCTGTTATGATGCCGCTGCTGGGACTGTTATCTGAAATGATCGCATAACAACTGTAAGGGAGAGTGAAAATGGATATATTTGAAACCAGACTCATTCGTGTCAGGCGGATTTTCCGCTTTATTGTTCCAATCCTGTTCGCTGCAGTCCTCTGCCTGATCTTCTATCTTGGAATTGCACGTACACAGACTGATTCCCTGGAAAAAGAACAGGTTACTTTAACGCAGGCACTTGAAGGAGGTGCCATCCGCACCTACGCCCTCACAGGCCAATACCCTCAGAGCCTGGATGAATTGCTTTCAGATTACCATATTACCTATGATTCTGAGAAATTTGTGGTAGAATATGTTCCAAACGGATCCAATCTTCTGCCATCGATCAGCGTACTTCCGGTAAATGCCAGAAAAGGAGGTGCCAGATGAATTCCAGATTTACCCGGAAGAACCACAGCATTGATTCACTGGCAGCCCTGCTGCTTTTTGCAATGTATGTGCTGTTTCTTCTATTTCTGATGCTTTTTGGTGCCGGGAACTATCAGGCCTCTGTAAAAAGCCTGGACACTAATAACAATCTTTATACAGCAGCCTCTTACATCACTACCAAGTTTCGTCAGCACGATATTCCCGGAATGACCTCCCTTACAGAGCTTCAGGGAACACAGGTTCTTTGCTTTCAGGAAGCTATTGAGGGGAAAGATTACTGCACTTACATTTATTTTGATGGCAGTCATTTAAAAGAGCTTTTTACAGCATCGGATTCCCGGGCCGATCTTTCTATGGGGACCACCCTCGCACAGCTTCAGGATTTCCAGATTGACGCTTTAGAAAACACTTTTTACAGAATCACATTAACGGACACAGATGGACATTGTTCCAGCTTTCTGCTTCATCCAGGGGTTCCTGCCTGATTCGCAGGCTCCTGAATTTTGGGGCTGGTCACTTCTGAATGATGTGCTGAAAGGAAGTTTTTATGAAAAAAATCATTACCCATTCCAAATCCGGGCTTTTTCTTATGGAAATGATATTTGTCCTTCTTTTTCTGGGGCTGACCTGCGGTGTCTGCGTAAGACTGTTTGCGGCTTCCTACATGGCAAGGGTACATGCCCCGGGAGGACTCTCATATCCAGGAGCTTATCACCAATGCCGGTGAAATTCTGGAAGGAACTGACGGCACTGTCCAAAATTTTTCTGGCACTGATGCCAGATGGAGTTGCAGATCAGGACAGTATTTGCTATTATTTTGACAGGCACTGGCAGAATACTTCCGAAGAAAGCGCGGTTTATAAAATGAGGCTTGTCTGCTCTGCTTCTGACAAGGTCAAAGAAGTTCAGGTCACTTTTGAAAACTCCAGAATGCAAATGAGGAAACCAGTCTTTATACACAGACAGTTCGCTTTCCAGTTTTTTCCACAAAGGAGGAAGCAGATTCATGAAAGAGAAGAATCATCTTTTTTCCGCAACTGGAATTCCTTCCCTTTTTCTAATCTTTGGAGTTCTTATGCTGGTGATCCTGTCCTTGCTGGGCTATGGTACTTCCAGGCAGGATCTGCGCGCCAGCAGCCTTTCCCTGGAGCAGACCTCAGCTTATTATAATGCCTGCAGTGAGGCAGCTGATTTTTATTCAGATCTGGTTCAGACACTGGAAGGATTTCAGGCACAGGTAAAATCAGAAAGTGCATATTACAAGCTCGTCTCCGATTATCTGAACTCACAGGAGAATGTAAAATGGGATTCAGAGGAACATACTGCTGAATATATGAAAGCATTTTCCGACACCCAGAGTCTGGCTGTGAAAGTTTCTGTATTCTGGACTGATCGTACGGCTGATTCCACAGCCTCTGATACCGCTGCTTCTGATACCGTTGCTTCTGATACCGCAGCTTCTGATACCGTTGCCTCTGATACCATTAATGCAGGATTGGACATGACCAGCAGCAATATCGCCGGGATCCTCTCCTGGAATACGGTTGTAACTGCAGACTGGAATCCGGACAACAGCCAGTCTGTCTACAAAGGAGAATAATTTTATGGAAGAAAAAGTAAAGGCTTTTCTGGAGCTTGCCACTCAGAAAAAAGCCTCTGATATATTTATTATTGCCGGTCGTCCCCTTTCTGTAAAAATTGACGGAAAGCTCTGTACACTGGATGGTTTTGAAGAACGGCTCATGCCTCCGGAGACAGATGAATTTATCAGGATCATTTACAAGCTTGCTCACGACCGGAATATAGAACCTATGCTGGAAACCGGTGACGATGACTTTTCCATGGCTATCCCGGGTCTCTCAAGATTTCGTGTAAATACATACCGGCAGCGTGGTTCTCTTGCCGCTGTCATCCGTATTATTGCATTTAATCTGCCGGATCCGCAGGATCTGCACATTCCTCCGGCTGTTATGGAAGCAGCTGACCTTACCAAGGGAATGGTTCTGATCACAGGTCCCGCCGGAAGCGGAAAATCCACCACCATGGCTTGTATCATCGACAAGATCAATCACAGCCGTGAAGGACATATCATCACGCTGGAAGACCCTTTGGAATACCTGCACAGACATGACAAATGCATTGTCAGCCAGCGCGAGATCTGTACGGATACTGCCAATTATCTGGTTTCCCTGCGTGCCACCTTGCGTCAGAGCCCGGATGTGATCCTTCTTGGAGAAATGCGTGACCACGAGACTATCCAGACTGCCATGACTGCTGCTGAGACCGGACATCTGATTCTTTCCAGCCTTCATACTACCGGAGCTGCCAATACCATCAGCCGTATTATGGATGTTTTCGAGCCCAGCCAACAGCATCAGATTGCCATTCAGCTTTCCATGGTTCTGCAGACTGTTATTTCCCAACAGCTGGTGCCGGATGTGAATGGGCACAATATTCCGGTTTTTGAGATCATGAGGCTTACCCCTGCCATTCGAAATATGATCCGCGACAACAAGATTTATCAGATTGACGGTGTGATCGCCTCTTCCTCCCAGGCAGACATGAAATCCATGGATAACAGCCTGCTGGAGCTTTATCGAAACCGCCAGATCACAAGAGAGACTGCACTTAAATATTCATCTAATCCGGAAATGTTAAAACGGAAGCTCATGTAATGGGCTTCCGTTTTTTTGAATATCCGAAGGTTGTCCTGCTGCAAAAAAATCTTTATAGTTTTTACTATGTGCAGACTATCTTCTATTCCACAATGCTTTACTGTAAATTCTATTTCTTTTCTGTAATTGATTTCCTACTTTCTTGTAACTGCCACCGATGCTTTATACTTTCCCTTTACAATACCATTTGGCTCTTTTACATAAGCACGCACATAATAACGGTACTTCTTTCTTTTTTTTCACCTTCGTGTCTGTCCAGGTAGAAGTTTTCCCCTTCTTAATAGTAGCTGCCAGCTTATATTTTCCGCTTCCGGTCTTCTTGTAAATGTAATAGCCATCACATTTCTTCTGTGCCTTCCACTTTAATTTCAGACCTTTCTTCGTATTGGAAACCGACGAGACCGTCTGCCTGGAGGGTGCTGATTTATACTTTCCACTGGACTTGTAACTGCTTGCCACTGTTTTCTTGTTCACAGTACAATACGCCCTTACTGTATACTCGTAAAAAGTAGCTGATTTTATCTTTGTATCTTTGTAGGATATAGTGGCTGCTTTCTTTATGTTTGCAAGTTTCGTCCATTTTCCTGAAGCCGTTTTTCTGTAAACCACATAGCCTGCTGCACCGGAAATCTTATTCCAGTTTACTGTATTGTAAAGTCCGGAAGAAACCTTCACCGACACAGACGGAGTGGCAAGCATTGTCTTAGCCGCAGCTTCCGCGGTATAATCGGAATATTTTGCAGTACCGTTCACCATACTGTACGCACGAATCTTGTATGTATACGTAATTCCCGGCTGAACCTTCGTATCTGTCCAGGAAGTATCCGACCAGGAGGCTGTCTCCACCTTCTGATACTCTCCGCCGGAGATTTTTCTATAGATCTGATATCCGGAAACTCCGGCTGCTTTACTCCAGGTCAGACTGATCTGGTTATAGGCTCTGGCTGCTGCCTGGAACGAAGCGGGTCTGGTTACATTCACTGCGTTGCCCAATGTTCTTGTGTGAGCTTTAATTCTTGCACAGGCACTTGGACTTGTTTTGGAAAATCACTCCATCCATTTTTTCATGATAACAGAAGCTCTGATCCGCCTCCAGGCCAGCCTGAAACTCCACCCAGTCATAAGCACTGTTGGTCTCGCACAGATATTCCACTGTATCGGAACCGATATTGGTGATCACTACCGAATAAAGGGTTCCATTCATCAGATTTACCTCTGGCACTTCCACTGTGGAAATACCGGCATGTTCCTGATAAAAAGTAACCGGATTGGCAAATGCCGGAGTTCCGCTTACCGGATTGCTCTTATCCTTCAGATTTGTATAAATCTGAATGCTGTAGCTTCCTCCGTCAGTGTAAGTAGCCAGAACCACTTCTCCAAGGGCTTCTCCATTCCCATTTCCGGCTTTTGCCTGAAAAACATTGGCAATGGAGGAAATCCCACTGCTGCCGGAAGGATACAGCTTCAGCTTGCTCAGTGCACTGGAACCGTCATAGAAATAGTTGTTCCGGTACTTCGGACTGGTGGTGGCTTCTGCTGCTACAATATTATAATTACATTTATTCTCATAGGAAATATAAAAATAACCGTCTTCTCCCCAGTCATCTCCCCAGCTGTTTCTGGCAATCCATGCCCCGTTTGAAGTAACATTGCTGGCAGAATTGAAATTTTCCCTGGAATAATTGTCATCCCATCCAATCAGGGTTATTGCATGATTCACGCCTGCACTTCCCGGGTAGCTGTATGCATACGTATACGGATTATAATAGGTATCATACATTCCAAAGGACATGGAGACAGATCCATATTCTGATATCAGACTTTTAATATTATTTACAGAATAAGAGGAAAACGCCGCATTTTCCAGATATGCGGTGGTCTGGTATGCCATTTGGGAGGACGGCACCTTGTCAGAGTCCAGGGTATGATCTGCATTTGTCTCATAAGGAATCTGTGACTCCAGTGCCATACCACTCCACGTACTAAGAAAAATAGCAGCAAGAGTCTGATTGCCTCCCTCTCTGTAGGAATGAAGAACCTCGTTTTTGTCATTAGCTGTATTTCCAAGAGGATCGTTCATTCGGTGGGCAAAGAAATATGCCAGATGTTCTTCTGACAGATCAAACAGCCCAGCTCCTGCCTGCAAAAATGAGATTTCCAGGTTGGCAGCCAATGTGTATGCCCAGCACATATTGGAAGGCTTTTGATTCCTTACCGGGATGGAAAGACTGCTTCGGGGATCGTATTTCGCAGGATAAGACGCAGCTCTGGCAGCACCTACGCTTCCTGTATCACCGTTTCCATTGCCAGCTGGCGGGTCTACATAGCTTAAGGGCTGCAGCTCACGGATCGGCTCCAGCTGAGCCTCAATCTCCGCATCGGTCAGATCGTCTTCATTTTTCTCTTCTTCGGCAGAATCCGGATCCATGCTGCCAAAGCCAAAATCTTGTTTCTGAAAGTTCATCAGTACCACCATCTGAGAAACCGTCTGACAGTCTCGATGGAGGATTCCATCTGTCATGCCTGTGAAGCTGGCATTGCCTGACTGACCGGCATCGTCTTCCGTACTTCCATTGCCAGCCTGGCTGTCATCGCCTTCTGCACTTCCATTGCCAGCCTGACTGTCACCGTCTTCTACACTTCCATTGCTAGCCTGGCTGTCATCAGCTAAAGTGCTTCCGCTCCCTGACTGATCATCACCTGCTGAAAAATCATCCTGCACATAAAACTCTTCCGCAGTCATCGCATCCGACGACACAGCTGATACAGCGTCTCCTGCGCTTTCCATTTCCACACTTTCCGTCCAGACCATACTCTGCCCGGCAATATCTGCTGCCTGAATGGGGCAAGCCTGTAAAAATCAGGGACTGGGCAAGTAACAGACTTACAGCTGCTTTTTTGCAATAATTTCTTATATTTCATATTTACTCCTGTCGTTCTGAGCTTCCTGTTTCGGAGTATTTTTCCACACAGGCTCCAGAGCGTATTAAAAAATCACCAGAACAGAATTTTCGTTCAAACAGATATTTTTCACTTATTTATGATTTTTTAGATATTTTTCCAGAAAATGTATTAATTTCTCCATTTCTTCCTGAGTCCCTACCGTGATCCGCAAATGATTGTCAATTCTCGGCTTCGGGAAGTATCTTACATAAATATGCTCCTGACGAAGGGCCTCAAAAATTTCTTTGGCCGGACAGCTTTTGTGAGAAGCAAAGATAAAGTTGGTCTTAGAATCCGGGAATGTGAAACCAAGAGCAGCCAGTTCTTTCTTCGCCCATTCTCTGGTAGCGATGATCTTCTCACAGGTTTCTGTAAAATATGCCTTGTCCTGGATAGCTGCCACACCGGTTGCCAGAGTGGTACGATCCATAGTGTAGGAATTGAAGGAATATTTTACATCGTTCAAAAATCTGATCAGCTGTGGATTGCCGCATGCAAAGCCGATACGCATTCCAGCCATGGAACGGGATTTGGAGAAGGTCTGAACTACCAGGAGATTGTCATATTTCTCTATAAGCTCCAGTGCTGATTTCGCTCCGAAATCTACATATGCTTCATCTACGATCACAATGACGTCCCGGTTGTGTAAAAGAATCTCCTCGATGTCACCGAGGGGCAGCTCCACTCCTGTAGGTGCATTGGGGTTTGGAAAAATAATCCCGCCGTTTTCTCCGAAATAATCTTCTTTGCGGATACAGAAGTTCTCATCAAGAGCTTTACATTCATATGGGATTCTGAAAAGATCCGCCCATACGTCATAGAAAGAATAGGTGATATCGGGAAAAATGGATCGGTTTATCTGAGTTAAAGAAGGTGAGGAAGCTCATGGCAAGTACATCATCTGAGCCAACACCTACAAAAAGCCTGCTCGTCTTTCAGTCCATAGCTCCGGGCAATTGCATGTACCAGGTCGCCAGCTGTAGGGTCCGGATAAAGGCGGAGGGTATCTGGCTGAATCCCGTGTAATGCTTTCTCCACGCCTGGTGCAGGGGGATATGGGTTCTCGTTTGTGTTCAGCTTGATCATGTCCGGCTGATTTGGGCTCTCGCCGGGTGTATAAGGTACTACTTTACGAATGTTTGCTTCCCATGTATTCATTTCGGTCCATCCTCGCTTCTTCGTTACTTTTTATTATAATTTCCATTTTGGAAAAAATCTGTAGTATGCATGTTTCTGCATAGTTATTAATATTTTACATTTTTCCTTGGAGTTTGTCAAAATTTCGTTGTGGGGTGTTGCGGTACTTCTTTCTGCGGTTATATTGCTATTTTGTGGATTGGTCGTTATTCCGGACGCGATTTCACAATGTATATTCACCGCCGCGCGTCGCAACGTTCCGGCAAGCTAATGACTAACTACGACTAAGACGCTCAGGAGAGCCTTCGCGCCTAAGTCTCCGTAAGTCATGGATCTCGCCTCCACTAAAACCGCTCCTGAAATGCGCGGCTTGCGAATATACATTGCAAAATCGCTGGTTACTGGAAAGGGAAGAAAGAAACTATAACGACAACAACGGAGGTGGGGTGACGTAGTTGGTATCCCGCAACTTTATTGTTTTTTTAATCTATCGCTGTCAGGAAAGTATCGGGGAAACCAATCACTCCCCCTCCCCCTTCGTTAAAAGTTCTTACCAACCAGCAAGTCCCAGCCAGTACACAGCATTTGGGCAATGTGTATTACTCCAGCGAGCCATTTCAGGCGCGTTCTTAGCGTAAGCGAAATCCAGCGCTTACGTAGACTTATGCGTGAGGGCTCTCCCGAACGCATTAGTCGCAGTTAGCGCTTAGTTTGCTGGAGCGTTGCGCCGGCGAGTGAGTAATACACATTGTCCAAATGCGTCCCTCCTGAAGAACTTTTTAACCATAAAAAAGCCCTTTAGGAATTTTTATTAACTTCCCAAAGAGCTTTCAATATACAATCTTATTAACCTGCCAGGTGAAGGATTCCGATGAGGAATACCCATCCAAGTCCATAATATGTCACAACAGCAACAAGGTCGTTGACGGTGGTGATCAATGGCCCAGAAGCTACAGCGGGGTCTACACCTACTTTTTTGAAAAACAGAGGGATACAGGTACCTACGGCACTGGAGATCAGCATTGCAAGGAGCAGGGCGACTCCGATGCAGCCGGATACGGCGTATGCAAATATCAAAGTCTTTCCTTTAAATAAGTAAATGTAAAGTCCAATGAGTACAAAGGACAATATGCCAAGCAACGCACCATTGCAAAGACCAATCCGCATTTCTTTAAATACAAGTTCCAGCTTCTGCTTGCCGGTGAGGGACTCATCCATCAGGACACGGATGGTAACAGCCAGGGACTGCGTACCGACGTTTCCGGCCATATCCAATATAAGGGACTGGAAAGCCATGATGATGGGAAGATGGGTAACTACGTTCTCAAAGACACCAACTACAGAGGATACAACCATTCCAAGACCAAGAAGAACGATCAGCCATGGCATACGTTTCTTCATACTCTCTTTCAGCGGTTCCTTCAGATCTTCCTCTGCGGTAAGACCTGCCAGCATGGCGTAATCCTCTCCCATTTCATCATCAACCAGGTCGATGATATTGGAAGATGTGATAACACCTAAAAGGCGGTTGTCATTATCCAGCACGGGGATGGAATCCTCGGAATACGCTTTCAGTTCTTCGATACAGTCGTCAATATCCTCTTCGGCATATACATATGGGTAAGAGGTTGCCACCAGATCTTCCAGGGATTTATCCTGTCTTGCAATGATCAGGTCTTTCAGATCAATGGCTCCGTAAAATTTCTGTGACTCGGTTACCACAAAGATTGTGGAAATATTATCGTTCTTAGCAGCCTGTTCTACAAGGCTGTTCATAGCCTGCTTCACAGTCAGGTTCTCACGAATGATAATGCAATTGGTCGTCATGCGGCTGCCGATTTCATCCTCATCAAAGGAAGCGATCATCTCAATATCATGGCGGACATCATCATCCATTAATTCGAACAGCAATTTCTTTTTGGCTTTATCAATCTTATGAAGAACCTCTACAAGGGCATCAGTCTCCATGCGTGAAAGAATGGCTGCACCTTTTTTTTCACATCCATTTCTTTCACATATTCTGCTGCATTATCTGAGTCCGTATACTCAAAAATATCGGACAGCATATCCAGTTCCAGAATACGGTACAGTTTGCAGCGTTCCTGAACAGTCAGCCTCGGCATTGCATCTGCAATGTCATTGGCATGAAAATCTCCCAGCTTATCGCTCATAGCTGCCGGAGAGGTATTACTTCTTACTACAGCCAGAATATCCTGGGTGTAGTCCTGCACTCTTTTCTCCATCCTACTTTCTCCAATCTGACAATAAGACAGTTCACCATTTCCAGGTGTTTATCTTATGTATTTTTGACGGACTTATACAAAGTCCATTTTTACGGACAGTAAAATCCGTATTTAAACAGAATATAAGCGTATAGCTTTTCTGTTCTTTGAGCGTGTTTGAAAAAAGGTTTTCTGCAAGATGTACGTCACAATTTGTGGGAGATTTTACCAGAATGAGGGCACCATAGTGGGCTACGGCAACCGAATTCGGGTAAAATATACTGCAAAATGGAGCGCAGATTGCGGAAATGCTTTTTCAAACAGGTTCTAGGGAATATTGGATTCTTCTGAAGAACTCATAGGATAGAAAAAAGAAATGAAACAGTGTTCTTAAGCGCAATGCGCCTTTTACATGAAAAGAAGAACAGAATGTGCGCGATGCTCATCTGTCATTTCGTTTTTCCATCCTATGCAACTACTTCGCCCATGAGAATCGCAACTATCCATTCTGTTCACCTGCCTTTGTTCTTAGATTTTGTGGGAATATATTTTATTCCCACAGGTCATTCTAACTGCTTTTATTACAAAAAATCAATTCCTATTTTGCTATTTACCTGAATTTTTTCACCTGAGTTTTTTCAGGTTTCTTTCCATTCTTTACATAGCTGTCATTTTCTGTGGGCAAATAGAAAAAGAGAGACGGCAAAAGCCGTCTCAAAAGAATCAACACGCTATAAATTACAGTAACTGGCGCAATGGTCTTATTATAATTCTTAATACTCCATAGAACAGCTTCTTCTGCCAGTTCAGCTCTTTCGTTTCGTACTGTGCTCCTTCGGTCTCCTGTCCGTTTGACAGAACTTCTTTACTTTTTTCTATGTAAGTACCTTCCGTGGACTGAATCTGCTGATTCAGTTCTTTGCTGTCGATAACAAGCATTAATTCCGTATCCAGATAAGTACTTCTCATGTCCAGGTTATAGGATCCGACGACAGAAAGTCGGTCATCAAGCAGAACAGCTTTTGTGTGAACTGGAACCTCGTTCATCAGCTCATAGACATCGGCACCGGTATTCAGAATTTTCTTTTTCTGATTCAGGTAGTCGGTGCATCCCCAGGGTTGGAGCCTTTTTCTACTGCGTTAAGAATGATCTTTAACTGGGCATGGGACGCGATCTCATTTAAAGTGTCGTACATGTATCCGTTGCAGATCACATATGGGGTCTGGATCGTTACATTTTCTGCGTTCTGCGCCAGATAGCGGATTGTCTGAAGTACCAGGGGCGTTTTGGGACCTGCATGGGTTCCGTTGTTGACAAGCGTAATTTTATTCGCCGGAATGGTATCCTCCTGCCAGGAGCTGTAATCTTCAATATCGGTGTATTTTTCTTTCAGGGAAGCGTAACGCATTTCTAAAGACTGGTACTGTTTTTCGTACTTTGAAAGCTTTTCCTCTGTCTCGTTCTGTTATCTCATTTTCAGCATTCGATTTTCCATTCACAATATCAGAGCTTTTTCAAATTACTTTCTGAACCCTCACTGTCGTCTGCTGCTTCTTCTAACACAGAAATTTCCGAACTATTCCTTTTTCTTACCCCCCTTTATTTTCACGCAACCTTCATTCCAAATCTGCTGAAAATATGCTTCCAGGTCCTGCAAGGATTCACCCTTGCCGTTTGTTGTATCGCATACCAGAATATCCCGATCCACATTGATATCCGTGGTATAATCTCCAAGGAAAATATCATTGCTGTTGCGTCCACCCAGTAGATACATTTCGTCATCCACGATCACATATTTATCGTGCATACGGTAATTCAGCTTAAATAAGCCTGCTGGAGTCACCGGATTGTAAACACCAACAACTACATTCTCCCTCGCTGCCAACGCCTGAAAGTCTTTACTTCCATTCAAGAAAAGCTGCTGGTAAATACCATCAATCAACAGTTTGATTTCCACACCTCTTTTGGCAGCTTGATCCAATGCTGCAAGAAGATCTGTTCCGCTTTCATCTGCCCGCAGATCAAAGGTTGCCAGTACAATACTCTTCTTCGCCGCTCCAATCATCCGCAGACGCCACAAAAGTGCCTCTTCATTGTCATCAATACAGCGGATCCGTTCGCCCCCTGGCGTATCGGAAGTAAATTCTGTCTGTTTCAGCGTTTCCGTAAAATTTTTCATCTGGCTTCCTGCAATACAGTGGTGCAAAACATTTACCAGTACTACAATAAGTAAAAACCATAAAATATATTCCGTATTCGTTTTAAATTTTTCTTTATCGTTATACACCCTTTTCTAAAATCAACATTCCCACAAATATTTTTTCAAATCTACACAACCATTTTCTTTCAGAGTAACTCCTTCCCCTTTCAGCAGCCACTCCTGCTCTGTCCACCCCGGTGCCAGCCTCCCCATGTGGTTCACCACCCGATGGCAGGGAAACTTCCCATAGTTCTCTGCATGTGACAACACTCCCGCCACCAATCTGGAATTCTTCTCCCGCCCGATCAGCTTCGCGATCTGTCCATAGGTTGCCACTCTCCCCGCCGGAATTTCCTCCACCACGGAAAGAATCTCATAGGCAAGATCATCGTTTAATTTGGAGATATTTTCTTTGCGCTTGTTTGTTTTCAGTAAATCTGAAAAGGGATCATCAATCATAACTTTTGTCACCTACTTTTATTCATTTCTATTTTGCCATGTAGTATTTCGTTTGGTGGCCCACTTTTTTTGCTCCAGCACTATGCTGATGAGCTTTGACAATAGAAGCGTCAATTGACAGTTCTGTTAATTCGGCTTCTAAGCTCAAAACACGAAAAATATTATCAAGGGTGCCGTCTTCAATCCATTTACGGAAATGGGAATAAACAGTTTGCCAGGAACCATAACGTTCTGGAAGGTCTCACCATGGAGCTCCGCTACGAGCAATCCAAACAATTCCTTTCAGAATTGTCCGGCTGCACTTTTGGGGGCGTCCCTGGTTTTCCGGAATTTTCAGGCGGCAGTAATGGAGCTATACGGTTCCTTTCTTCATCGGTTGAAATTTCGTATCGTCTCAACATAATTAACACCCCTTTTTCTTTTATTTCTAAACATGAAAAATGGGGTATTAGAATATATGTTTTGTGCAACTTTTATTTTTCAAACAGGCTCTAGCGTAGGCGTAATCGACAGGGAAAATTATGTTGTACCCATTTGGACAATTTGAATATAAGACTCCCTCGTAATCAAAATGCCATCACACCGACTACTCCAAGTGTGATGGCATATGCCTTCTTTCTGTATTTTCCTACTTGATTTACGGATGGGTAATTGAATGTTCCGCCGGGGTATCACAGATACTGGCTAAACTTTTCTTTTCCTTATTCGGTACCCTTAATTGTGAAAAAATCTGACTCCGTTTTCCCAGAATGGTAAAAAATGGATCGTATCCCTGGTGGTATTTAAACCAGCATGGTTGATCAGTTCATATACTTTTTCGATGTCTTTTACATCAATTGCAACGTGATCTATAGCGCCTGATTCCATTTTAGCAGCTTTATTCTCATATGTCTCAATTACCAGATTATTCAGCTTGAGGAATGCAACTTTCTCATTTGCTTCCTCGTTGACAGTTTGCAAAGCGACCTCAAATCCAAGCCTTCTATAAAATTCAACGGTTGTTTCTATATCATTTGTAGGAATTCCCACATGCTGAATTCCATTTAACTGCTTCCTTAACATTATTTCTCCTCCATTTTTTTCTCATATAACAGCCCGGCTTCAGCCAGTTTTTCTAAAATCCACCTCTTTTCCTCTTCCGTCTCAACTGGAATCTGCAATTCTCCATATGCAAAATCCGGCAGGCTTAAGACTCCAAGCATGGATTTCGCGTCCACAATATAGCGTCCATAACAAAGATCCACATCGCAGGAAATTGATTCTGCAATACTGACCAATTTACTTGCATTCTGCATAGTTCCCAATGTTACTTTTATTTTCATCGCTTTCACGCTCCTACGCAAACAGACTAATCACAATAGCACAGACCAGACCTGTAATTCCAATAATGGTTTCCATCATGGTCCAGGATTTCAAAGTCGTTTTCTCATCAATCTCAAGAAGGGAACTGACCAGCCAGAAGCCTGAATCATTTACATGACTGAAAGCAGTTGCTCCTCCGTTGATGGCACAGACCATGGCAGCCAGATAAAGTGGTGACAGTCCTGCTATTCTAGGCATAGCGGCCATGATTCCAGCTGCCATTGTCATGGCTACCACAGCAGCTCCAACAGACGAGCGGATCAGTGCTGCAATGAGAAAAGCAATCAATACTAACGGAAGTCCGCTTTTTTCAAGGGCTGGTCCAATAATATTTCCCATTCCGCAGTCCTGAAGCACCCAGCGGACAATTCCGCCGCCAGTAATTACCAGTAGGATTTGTCCTGTAGGGCGCAGGGAACGGTCCAGAATTTTCTTTAACTGCTCTCCATCATATCCCTGTTTTTTTCCAAGGAAGTACATGGCACACAACACAGCAATGATCAGCGCTACAAATGGAGTTCCCAGAAATTCCAGCACTGGTCTCGCCGGAGCAATACCAGGAATATAAGTTGAAAGTGTGTTACACAAAATCAGTACCAATGGTACAAGGATAATACATAACACTGTAGAAAACTTCGGAAGATTTCCTTCTTCGGCTTCCCGAACTTCCTGAATATTTGAAGGAAGTCCTGCATCAATTTTACTTCCGATAAATTTTGACCATAAAATACCGGCAAAAATCAGTGACAAAATTCCAACAGGCACACCTACTGCGATCATAATGCCAAGATCCACGTTCAGCATATTTGCCACCAGGACAGAGCCTGCTGATGGCGGAATAAATGCAAAGCCTGTGGCAAGTCCAGCCAGAAGAGGGATCACATAATATAAAGTAGATTTCTTTGTCTTTTTTGCAAGTCCGAATGCCAGTGGAATGAGAATCACCACGCCAGCCTCAAAGAATACGGTTGTACCAACTACCAGCCCTGTGATTCCCAATGCAATTCCAGATTTTTTCTCACCGAATTTATTGATCAAAGTCTGGGCAACACATTGTGCACCTCCTGATACTTCCAGGATTCCTCCAAACAAAGAGCCAAGTCCAATTAATAGGATAATTCCCTGCAAGGTATCCCCCGCACCTTTTTCCACTGTACTTACCAGGGTTGGAACCGGCATTCCGGCTCCAAGCCCAATAACCAATGCTGAAATCAGCAGTGATAAAATCGGATGAATCTTAAATTTAATGATAAGAAGCAGAAGCAATATAATTCCTGCCCCTGCCGCGATCAGCAGTCTGGCTGACTCTGCCACAAATACCGGTTCTGTCATTTTGTATTTCCTCCCCAAATTTCTCATTCAATAGTCTACAGTTAAACAGATAACAACACCCGCATTTTTGCTATCCTATATTCAGGACTTATCAGCATAGTGCATCCCAGATAAATTTATTACGCTGTAACATATTTATGAATTGTAGCTCTCACAGCTCCCGGCCCTGCGATCATTTCCCCTGAACATGTTCTCAATCTTCTCTCCCACACCAGCTTTGTAAAGATCTGTGAAAAACAGGCGCTCGTTAGAAAGGATCGGTTTTCAGCTGATTCTTAAAGTCTCAGGCTTTCCAATAACAATATCCTTTAACTGTTCCTGAAGTTCCTCATTCATCGGATCTGGTGCCAGTTCATATTTATTCCCTGCATCATCCACTGCCAGCATATATCTTAACCAGCCAGCGATTCCAAGAGGAATTGCTGTGAGCTTAGATGCATTCCCGAATCTCTTCACATATGCCTTTACAGTCTCTCCAAAACGGATTCCAACCATCTGGGATACATCCACAGCAAGACGAAGGTTGGTATCGCCAAGGTATTCATTTGGGAAACGATCGTTAAAAAGCTCATCCACAAATGCCTGTGGGGAAAGGATTCCAGGATCAGCAACTACCGGAAGTCCCTCACTATAGGCTACCATACGTGCCATTTTCATCATGTCTTCATTTGTATTCAGCATATGGGCAAAAAGGTCATATCCAAGAACCACGCCAAGAGGACCAGTTGCAGAATGAACCGGATTCAGACATACCGTTACTTTCATTCTCTCAGAAAGATTTACTGTATTTCTGTCTGCCATGTATACGCCGAAACCTTTTTCCAGAGCAGGACGTCCATTGGGGAAGCTGTCCTCGATTACAAGATACTGTGGTTTCTCAGCATTTACAAATGGTGCAATATATGTTTTCTTGCTTGTGATAACAGGCTGCATGCTTTCTACGCCAAACTTCTCAAGGTCAGCTGCAATCTGCTCACTGGGACGAGGTGTGATCTTATCGATCATGGTCCATGGGAAAGCAACCACTTTCTCATCACTTACATAGCTTATAAATCCATCATCTACAAATCCGGCTTTCTTCCATTCTTCTGTCATGGTCAGCACAGACTCACGAAGCTTTGCACCATTCTGGGAGCAATTGTCCATGGATACAAGGGCAATCGGATATTTGCCTGCTTTATATCTCTCGTAAAGCATTGCCACTAGAACTGCCATAGCACCTGTAGCTTTGTCCGGACCATTCTGGATATCAGCCTGTACAAATGGGAACCAGGTTCCGTCAGCTTTATGTAATGCATATCCTTTTTCCGTGATGGTAAAGGATGCCATCTGAAGGGATTTGCTGGTGAAAATTTCTTTCAGACGGTTCCACTGTTCCAAGTCTGAAGACTGAGCCTTTACAGCTTCTGCCAGAGCGCCCAGAACCTTATATTCACGGGTTCCGTCTCCATGAAGGATTACATTTAATCCAAGATTGTCATATGGTTCATAAATCTTATCCACTACATCATAGTCAAAGGTCTCCACACAGGTAATTCCTCTGTCCAGAATTTCGTCTTCCAGAAGTCCGTCTGCAATACCACCGATAAATACACGGAAAATATTGCCGATTCCAAAATGTACCCATACTGGAGCTTCTTTCGCTTTGGCAGATATTTTCTCCACATCATAACCTGGAAGCTGAATTCCTGCATTTTCCCATGCTTCATGCTCTTTGATTCCGTTTAATGTTAATTTCATGTTCTGTTCCTCCCTAATTTTCTTATTGTACAGATCTGATTCTCAATCCCAATCTGTTTTGTTGTTCTTTATGTTTCTTTTTGTTTTAACTTATGTGTATGTCTTAATTGTAAGTTGAGTATATATCTTTTCTTTTCAAAAATCCATTGACAGAAATCCTAATTTTTATTTCTAATTTTTGTATGGTTTTACCAGTAATTTTCTGCTTATTGCTTTTTTAACTGTTCTATACTAAAATGCAAGTAAGACTTAACATTATCTGATAAAGTAAAGATTACATGATTACTGTTCACTTCATAGTCTGCAATACAAGCTTTGTTACCAATGGACAGTAACATTACCTATTTGAATATTTATTAGCAGTCACTAACCTTATGTTGTACTAAAGACATAACCAGGAGACCATCATGAGT
>ENA-OPYU01000298-OPYU01000298.1-human-gut-metagenome-genome-assembly--contig:-NODE-298-length-19911-cov-3.290639_pt1 | contig 19911 bp, 32 predicted proteins | sample MGYA00242637_ERZ504482 | MGnify/ENA primary metagenome ERZ504482 (study PRJEB26092, sample SAMD00036237) | human gut metagenome | host: Homo sapiens | study: EMG produced TPA metagenomics assembly of... | reverse complement strand
CAGAAGATTGGTGGTAGCTGGTATTCTTCGAGGTGAGCGGTGCAATGGATCACGATATGTGGATTCAAGGCGTATGCTACCTGAAGTCAAGCGGTGCGATGGATGTCTCGGAATGGGTAGATTATAATCGATATTATGTAGATGAACTGGGGGATCTGGGCTCCTTAGAGCGGAAAAAAGAACAGAGACGGGAAACAGCAGTTGTATGGCTGTAATCCCGGCCTCTGTTCTTTTTATACTTTTTATTCGTTTTTCATTTCCTGCAAATAATTTTTTTGCATCTTTCAGAAAACTGAGTGCTATCATTACGATGACGGCACCAATCGGAAAGGCTGCGACGATGCTGACCGATTGCAGATTGCTCATAGAACTTTCAGCAAATAACAGTGCGATCGGAAGTAAGATAAGTAGGATACACCACATAAGCTGAATTCCTTTGTTTGGTTGTTCCCCGTCTTCCAGAGTATGATAGCTATAGCAGGAAGCGGTTAATGCGATAGAATCAAAGGAGGTGGCGTAAAAAGCGATCATTGTGAGCAATACGACGACCATGATAACCGGAGCGCAAGGCAAGGTCTTGATGATACTTACGATCATGCCATACAGATCACCGTTGTCGAGATACTGCTTAATGAAATCTGCTTTTTACAGTTACCTGCATTCCCATAGAATAATTTCCAAGGACGATAAAGCTTGTCAATGTAGAACCTACACCGAATACGTATCCGCCAAGAATAGTCTGACGTACGGTTCTTCCGCGTGAGATACTTCCGATAAAGAATGGGGCTGCAACACACCATACCATCCAGTAAGCCCAGTAATAGATCGTCCAGTTCTGCGGAAAATTAGAAGTACGCAACGGATCGGTGAAAGTGGACAGATCGATAAAGTTCTGCATCATCCGGCCGAGAGAAGAGAATCCTGTCTCGATAATGTAGCGGGTCTCACCACCGAATAATAATACGAATGCGATCAGACCAAAGAACATGTAGATGCAGATATTGGCTAATTTGCTGATTCCCTTGAATCCGTGCAGTAAAGAATAAGTATATACGGCGCATGTAATCAGAAGAATGATAATATTGATAACGGTTCTGCTGACTGTAATATGAAAGAGCTCGCCGATGATGGTTGCCATCAGTGGAGTGGCTACGCTGAATGTAGTTGCGGTACCGGCAAGCAGTGCGAATACTGCCAACAGATCGATGATACGTCCGGCTAAGCCATCGGTGTGTTTCCCGAGGATCGGACGGCAGGCTTCGGAGTATTTCTGACGATTTCTTTTTCTGACATGAAGCATGAAACCGAAAGCGACTGCCAGCACCAGATAGAATCCCCAAGGGATAAAGCTCCAGTGGAAGAGCGGATATACACCGGCCCAGTCCTGGATACTTCCCATTTCTTTAATATGCGGATCGGTAGCATAGAGTACCCATTCGGAGAATGAGTAGAATAAGATGTCAGCTGCAAGTCCGCAGGTGAACATCATAGATCCCCATGCAAAGAAAGAATACTTTGGCTTTTCGTCGGGTTCGCCGAGAACGATGTTACCATATCTGGAACCGGCTATGTACAGGGACAGGATAAAGATTCCAAGACCGATGACCAGATAGTAAGTGCCGAAAGTGTCGCCGAAGAAGAACCGGATCTGGCTTAATACTGCATTGGATTGTTTCGGCAGGAAGAAGAAGAGGATGCAAAGTGCGATGACGATGCCTAGCGGAAGCAGTGTGATCATCCAGTCTATTTTTCCTTGTGATTTTTTTGTGTTCATATTATTGCGCCTCCATATATTGTTGGTAGCTGGAATCCAGGGCGGCCAGCTCGCTTAGATTGTCAATTTCTATAATATCGTCTTTCTTCATCGGATAGATTCCCAGATGGTATTCTCCCGGATAACAGAACATGGCGATATCATCCCAGTAGATCTGACGGTTTTTGTTTTGCTCAAATTCGATTTCCAGATGTTGTCTTAGTTTTCTGCCGTCTTCGACGGACCAGCGTGAGATGCTGTAGAGCTGCCAGCCACCTGTTCCGCCGGTCCGGCTGCAGGAGGTTACGACTCCGTCTTTGACAGTCATGAGCCACTCATCGGTCTGCGAATCGGTCCAGACGCAGTTATAACCGGAACGCTCGAAGGAAGGATCCAGAATCTTGTCATGGTAGATTATCTGATCTCCGTCGAGAATCATTACATCTTCCAGATGCTCGCGTGCAACATAAAGAGAAGAGATGTTATTACAGGTGTCATAATAAGGGTTCTCGATGATCTTCACACCGGGATACTGTGTTTCCAATGCATAGAACTGTTCTTTCAGATATCCTGCAACGATGTAGATTTCCTGAATACCATTGTGATGTAATCCCTGAATTACCGTATCGATCATACGCATCCCGTTTACTTTGACGAGAGGTTTTGGGGTTGTTAATGTGACAGGCTGCATTCTGGAACCGAATCCGGCAGCCATGATAATTGCTCTTTTTACAGTGTGCATGATTTGATGCTCCTTAGCTTGAATGTTTTATTTGGTAATGTTGTTTAATTCATTTTGTACAATGCGGTAATATTCTTTGGCGTATCGGTACTGACGCAGAGAATATTCGCCGAAATCGACACCGAGATGTCTTTTATACTCGCACCAGTTGCTCCAGAGAAGTCCGGCAGAGGCAATGTAACAATAGATCTTGATACGGATAGCGTCTGGACATCCTTCTGTAAAATACAGAGAGATCAGCTGATCCACCTGCTCCTTGTTATAAAGTGAATAGATACAGAACATGGCGATGTCCAGATGGGGATCCTGCATTCCGGCATATTCCCAGTCGATCAGGCGGATATCTTCGTTACCGTCGGTATCAGTCGTAAATAAGAAATTATCAGGAACGGCATCTATATGGGTGAGAACATCTTCTGATTTGTATCGCTCTATATAAGATTGCAGTGAAAATACATTCTCTTTTGTTTTCTGATAATCCCGATATGCGGAACTGCGCCCGTTCCATAGTTTTTCATAAAAATCGATCTGGCCAAACAGATCAAAACGGTGATCCACCTTTAATTTCATCTCATGAAACTGTCTCAGACGATGCATACACTTTTTGAATATCGTCTAAGTTGTGTGGATCACATACACGGGCGTGATTCAGAAAACGAGTAATTTTGTATCCGTTTTCCGGATTGATGTATTCGATGTGATCACATAAGTGCTTATCGCGGATGATCTGGTATACCTGTGCTTCTTCGCGGCGATTGATGAGCTGATCGGTTCCCTCGCCGGGAATACGCATGATATGCTTGCAACCATTGCAGTCGAACAGGAAAGAACGGTTGGTCATGCCTTTTTTCAGAACCGTGATGTTGATATGTCTTCCGGATGTGTGTGGAGTGCTTCGGCAGCAATTTCAAGAACATCAGACTGCAAATGATTGGAATTGCTGTCCAGTTCCCGGAGCTGTTCGAATGTATTAATCTCTACGATATTAGCGGCATGCACGACTTTTGCAGGAATGATCATTTTACCTTTTTCGTACAGTGTTTCCTCCCAAAATTTATCAGCATATGCCGGATCTTTGTCATATCTTTCCAGCCGTTCCTGAATGATCTTGGCATCTTTACTGAGAAGATAACTGATGCCGACCATCGAGTTGCCCCCGGAAGAAGCAGAGATCGTAGTCAGTTCCAGCTTACGGTTTACACGGACCGAACTGTCGTTATCTACCAGATCACTGACCATGTACCAGGAATAAAGTTCGTGCCTGCGGAATGGACTTTGATCACACCAGATATCGCATGGAATCACATATGCATTTGACAAATGTTCTCTCGCAAGATACAGAGAGTGGAGATTATTCTTTTCCGCATAGTCCGGATTCACGATCAGCTCTACACTGTAATCATCCATGAGATATTCGTATTGTTCTTTCATGAAGCCGACGACGATGTAGATTTCGTGAATGCCGGCAGCATGTAGCTGCCGGATCTGACGCTCGATCAATGGTTCGCCGTGTACCTCAAGAAGCCCCTTTGGTGCTTCTGTATTGATCGGAACCATCCGCATCCCGAAGCCGGCAGCGAGAATAATGGCTCTTTTTGGGGAAGCCTCTGTGAGTTCCCGGAGGGCTTTCAGCGTTGGCTGGATGGATTCGTCCAGATAACCTTCGGCAATCAATGTCTTGATAGAACGATTGACAATTCCAAGGGAATGACCGGAGTCCTCTGCCAGTGTTCTTTGATTTGTATATGTATTGGATAATATTAAGTTCAAAATATCACACTCTTGCGTGTTCATGTACTGCACCACCTTATAATTTTGATGAACATATGGATATTATACAGTTTGGAAAGGCATGTGTCAATAAGAAATGTAACTCTAAATGGTTTTTGCCAGGTTTTGGTGTTCGCTCTGGTAAAGAAATACAAGATATGATATAATCAATCGGTATGAGTAATGAGTAGGAGAGTAATGAATGCAGACCGAGAGGAATATAGGAATAGATTTGTTGAAGATTGTATCTATGCTGATGATTGTAACATTACATATGCTAGGTCATGGAGGTGTACTGGATGATATGCCGCCCATGTCTCGATGCTATCAGGTAGCATGGTTAATTGAAATCGCATGTTATGGAGCAGTGAATTGTTATGCATTGGCAAGTGGCTTTCTGACTGCACGGTGTAACATTCGTAAGCTCATGGAATTGTGGTTACAAGTTATGTTTTATAGTTTAATGATTACGATTGTTATGGACTGTACAGTGTTACATGGAACGATTTCAAGAGAAGAGTGGATTTATTCATTTTTTGCCTGTTACATCAGGAAAAAACCTGGTATGTTACAGCTTATTTTGGAATGATGTGTCTGATACCGATGATACGGTTGGCGATGGACTATATTGACCAGAGAATATATAAGCGCATGCTGATTGGAATATTTGCAATATATATTGCTCTACCGACTCTGGTCAGTTATTTGTTGCAGGGTTCATACTATCCGGATCCTTTTAATGTGAATCGAGGATATTCATCCTTGTGGTTATGTATCATGTACCTGTTTGGGGCATATATACGTAAATATTTCAATTACCATGCAGTTAAGAAAAGATTGTCTTTGTCAGTTTTTGGATGCATGGTGCTTCTTACATTTTTGAGTAAGATTATATGAAAAAAGGTTGGGCAATACAGAGAATGCAAATGTGTTGGTTGATTATACATCTCCGACAATTGTTCTTGGAAGTATTGCGCTGTTGATATTTTTTGTAAATATCAGAGTTGACAGTATAAAGCTTAAACAGGTGATCACGATTTTATCAGGTGTGACATTAGGAGTGTATCTGATTCATGATAATGGTTTGATCCGGAATGAAGTAGTAGCGCATTTGTTTGAAGATGAATTGAAAAATGGTATGTATAAATGGGCATTAGTTAAATTAATTATAGTAGTGCCAGCCGTATATGTGATTTGCAGCCTGGTGGATTTGATTCGAAGTAAGGTATTTGATTGTGTGAAACGAGTTGCTGCAAGATTTTGTGTGGAATAAAATAATGGAGAAGAAAGAATGCAATCGATAAAAAATCAACCGACAGAAAAGGAAATATATATATGGAACATTACGGGAAGTATGGCAAATGCGTTACTTTCTGTTGTTGCATTAATGCTGGTAACCAGAATGCTTAACAAAGAAGATACGGATATCTTCAGTATCGCATGGTCGATCAGTCAGCTGATGGTTACAATTGGAACATTTCAGATCAGAGTATATCAGGCAACAGACATAAAGCAAACGTTTCAGTTTAAACAATATTGCGTATTCAGGTTCCTGACAGTTGTGGCAATGTTGATAAGTAGTGCTGTTTATATAAGAATGTGTGGGTATGTAGATTATAAAGCGCAGATAGTAATGATTGTCTGTGCATATAGAGCTGTGGATTCAATTGCTGACGTGTATGAAGGTTGGTTTCAGCAAAAAGAGAGACTGGACCTGGCGGGTAAGGCGCTTACATACAGAATTGTCTTTTCAAGTATTGTATTTGGTGTGATATTGGTTAATACACACAATCTTCTGTATGCTTGCTGGAGTCTCGTAATTATATATGTAATATGTTTCTTTGCATTTGATGTGAGCTATCAGAAACGTGTTGCGGCTCTGAAATCAAGTGGCAATTTAGGAAAGAATGTGAAATGGATCGTTGCCCTTTTTCGAGAAGGTCTTCCATTGTTTGTAAATGCATTTATTATCATGTCTATTATGAATACGCCTAAGATGGTGATTGATACGGCGATACAGGATGGAAGGATTGAACAGGGGGCACAAACGGTATTTAATATTCTTTTTATGCCGGCATCTGTATTGTCATTGGCGTATATCGTGTTCAGACCGTTGATTACACAGATGGCGATTGTATGGGGAGATAAAAAAGTATCGTGAGTTCATTAAAATATTAGGAAGAATCTTGCTGTGCCTGTTCGGAATGGCAATTGTGCTGATCATCGGAAGTGCGATTTTGGGGATTCCGGTGCTTTCTGTTATTTATGGAATGAACCTTGATAAATATAAGAGTCAGTTGCTGCTGATTATTGTCGGCGGATGCTGCTATACATTTGCGGCGGTTCTGGATAATGCATTGGTCGTTATCCGCAAGCAATATCTTCTGATCGTTTCTTATATTGTGTCATGGATATACATAAAGGTTGTGGCAGAACCATTTGTGAATAAATGGAAATTGTTTGGGGCGTCCATGGGATATACCACGGCGATGCTTATATTTTTTGGTAGTAACGGCAATGATATTTGTAATTTGTTTCTATATGGAAACACATAAAGAGAGAGGGAAAAAAGAGTGAAAAAATACAGTAGGTCAAAACAATACGATGAAATAGTTCTGAAAAAGCTGCATGGTGTTCAGGTGGAAATGCTACATGACTTTGCGCAAGTATGTGAGAAATATAAACTACCATATTTTGCGGTATATGGCACAGCCATCGGTGCAGTCAGACATGCCGGATTTATTCCGTGGGATGATGATATAGATGTCGGGATGCTAAGAGTGGATTATGATAAATTCATGGAAATATTCTCAAAGGAGATGTCTGATAAATATAATCTGCTGACACCGCAGATAGATGGACGATATAGCTGTACTGTAACACATATCCAAAGGAAAAAATACGAAATTTGTGTCAGAGGTAACACAGAATTTAAAATGTGAACAGTGCATTTTCATGGACATCTTCCCTTTTGACTATGTGCCCACGGGGACAGCAAAAAAAACAGGTTGCACAGAGTAGAAAAGCAAATATACTTGGAAAGTTGTTGTTCCTATCCGGCAATCCGAATCCTATTATTGACTACGACGGAATAAAAGGAGAGATTATGAGTCTGGGATGTCGGTTGGTTTATGTTGCATTGAAACTTTTGAGGATAAAACCTTCTTGGATTTATAAGAAATATGTAGACAATGCTACAAAGTATAATAAAAGTGATGAGAAAGGAAGATATGTAACGTCTTATGAATATGTGGGAAGTTTGAAAGATAAGATTGCTGCGAAGGATATCTTTCCGTTGAAGAAAGTTCCGTTTGAAAACACAGAGATAAACATTCCGAATAATAATGATAAATTCTTGAAAAAAGTATATGGTGATTATATGAAGATTCCGCCGGAAAATGAACGGGTCAATCATATGCCATTAATCATTCAATTTGAAGGAGAGGAGCCGATATATGCAGAAAAGTAAGACATATTGCATATTTGCAGCACAATATTTTCCGCATTTGGGAGGTGTGGAAAGATATACATACAATCTTGCCAAGCAGTTGATACAGGATGGGAATAAGGTAATCATTGTAACATCTAATGTATATCATCTGAAAAATCACGAGTTGGTAAATGGAATACCGGTATATAGAATACCGTGTTATAATCTGCTGGAAGGACGATATCCGGTAATCAAATTCAATAAGGAATTCTGGCGGATTCACAGAAAATTGAAAAGTAAGAAAATAGATATGGTAATTGTGAATACGAGGTTTTATCTACATTCATTATATGGAATGCTTTTTGCCAGACAGAAAAAATGGCGAAATGTATTACTTTGGATCATGGGACAAGCCATTTGTCGGTGCATAATAGATTCTGGGATACGGTCGGTGAAATCTTTGAACATGCATTTACCAAGATTGACTATTTGTTCTGTAAGGAGTATTATGGGGTGTCGAAAGCTTGCAATCAATGGCTGGGACATTTTCATATCAAGGCAAAAGGAGTGTTATATAATTCTATAGATCTGGAAGAGGTTGAAGAGATAAAGAAAAAAGTAACAGCTTCTTACAAAGAAGAATATAACATACCGGAAGATACGATAGTTATAACATTTACAGGAAGATTGTTGAAGGAAAAAGGATTACCTAGCCTGTTAAATGTAATGGATAGATTGAATAGAGACGGAGTAAAAGTGTGCCTGTTCATTGCGGGAGATGGGGATATGCAGGAAGAAATTGAGGAAAGAAAGACGGATTATATTATTCCTGTCGGACGACTTGATTTTGAGCATATTGTAGCACTGTTGAAGGAAAGTGATATTTTTTGCCTGCCATCTTTCTCAGAAGGTTTTTCAACCTCCATACTTGAGGCATCAGCTTGTGGGTGCTATATTGTCACAACAGCCAGAGGTGGTGCGAAAGAATTGTTGGTCAATAAAGAGTACGGATGTATTATACCTAATAATCAGGAAGACATCCTTTATAAGGCGTTGAGGGAAGTGATTGCAGATCCTGACAGGAGAGAAAAAGGCATAGAATTAACGTATGAGATGATTCAAAATCATTTTACTTGGAAAATTGTTGCAAAACAGGTAGAACGTATTTGTGAGGAGAAATAAAGTGAAGAAGTTGATTATTATACCCGCATACAATGAGTCGGCGAATATAGAAAAGACGGTAGCTTCGATTAAGAAGGATGCGAAGGGGTTTGACTATGTAATAATAAATGACTGCTCAGTTGATAATACCAGAAAAATCTGTGAAGATAATGGATTTAATATTGTGAATCTTCCGATTAATCTGGGAATCGGAGGAGCTGTGCAGACGGGATACAGATATGCGTATGAGCATGGCTATGATGTGGCAGTTCAGGTAGATGGCGATGGTCAGCATGATCCGGAATTCCTTGATACGATGGCTGCATATCTGGTCGATCATAATCTGGATATGGTGATCGGATCAAGATTTATTGAAAAGAAAGGATTTCAGTCTTCTTATACCAGAAGAATGGGAATCAAATTTTTCACCGGTCTGATTAAATTGATGACCGGGAAGACGATAACAGATCCGACATCCGGGTTGCGTATGATCGGAAGAAATGCAATGGGACTGTTTGCGTATGATTATCCGAGAGATTATCCGGAGCCGGAAAGTGTAGTTGCGATTCTGAGAAGAAACATGAAAGTGGAAGAGATTCCGGTAGTTATGAAGGCGAGAGAAGGAGGAGTTTCTTCGATTTCTCTGAAAAAGTCAGTCTACTATATGATAAAAGTTCCTTTGGCGATTTTGATTGAAAGAATTAGAAAGTATTAGGAGAAGAAAAATGAATATCAGATTACAGATTATAATAGCAATTATTTTGATTATTGCGTTATGTGTCATCGTGAATATGATTCGTAAGAAACGATTGGAATTGAGGTATGCTCTGGCATGGCTGATTGTTGGTGTCGGAACATTGGTACTAGATTGTTTTCCGATATTAACTACGAAGTTAGCAGAACTGATCGGTGTGGCGAGTCCGATTAATATGCTGTTCTTTTTGGGATTCTGTTTTTCTCTGGTGATTATATTTGTACTTACAGTTGCGATTTCAAGAGTATCAATCAGAATGAAACAGTTGACACAGGAATTGGCGTTGTATGAGAAGAAGATGAATGATGAATTGAAAAATAGGTAATCGTTTGGGGAAAATGTAAATGAAAGATTATTGGAAGAAAAAAGGCAAGCTGTTGATTATCGCGTGTATAGCGGTGATAGCCGGATGTATCGTAATGGGAGCATATGCGGGAATACATTATATAAAAGCAGGCGATAATAAAGGTAAGATAGAAATCGGCAATGAGAATGTATTGATTAAGGGAGATATAAAAAGACGTAACGGGAAGTATTATATCGGAAAAAAATGGTGGAGAGATGTTAATAAAACTCCACAAAGAATACGTAAATAAATTATCGTATGAATATACTTCGGAATACTTTTCAAAAGCACATCTAAGAATACGCAAACAGAATATATATGGTGCTTATAAAGATATGCATATAGAAGATGAATATATGAAAGATATGCCGCGTTCTGTTGTGAATGTAGGCGGAAAAGTAGCAGAGATTGAAATAAAGTTTGAAAAATCGGAAAATGAAGTTGTGATTAATCATTTCGAAGTAGATAACACATTGAAACTGAACCCGATTTTAGGCGTGTTTACGGCTGCATGTGTGTTTGCTTTTCTGTTTATACTTTCTTTTAGAAAGGAAAATAAAAGACATCCGGCAATTACATTCTTTGTATGCAGTTTTGTGGCAGGCATCTGTCTGATGTTGCTGGAGCCGATATATGTAACAGGATTTGATGAACAGATACATTATTTGAACGCACATTGGATCGGGTGTACGAAATATGAAGAACCGTCTACTCAGGTTGAAGATTATTATTACGGATATCCATGGGAAATCAATACGACGACCATTAGTGCAAACGAGTCGATCGAAGAGCGAATGGATTTCTTTAGAGTCATGAATGATAAGACAAGATATACGGGAGTGATGACTGATAAGTATGAATTCAAACTTAGTAGTGTAGGATACCTGAATCAGGCATTTCTGCTAAAAATCGGTCAAATTTTGCATTTGCCATTTTATTTCCAATGGTTATTAGGAAAGCTTGGAAATTTATTGCTTTATGCAGTGGTTATGAGCTTTGCGATAGCGATTCTTCCAATAGGAAAACGTTTGCTGATGGTAATCGGTATGATGCCGGAACTGATCTTCCAGGGAACGGTATATACATATGATATATGGGTGGTTGCATTCCTGGTATTGGGCAGCAGTATACTGATCAGAGAACATGTGAATAAGACGGAAAAGTTTGAGTATAAGTGGAGAATATTAATGATAGCATGCTTTGTTCTGGGATGTCTTCCGAAAGCAGTGTATGCACCATTGATACTGAGCGGTCTGTTCCTTGGAAAAGACAAGTTCTATTCAAAGAGAGATGAATATATCTTTAAAGGTGGTATTATAATAGCATTTTTAGCGTTGATGGCTTCATTTGTATTGCCGGCACTGAATCCATCCAATGATATGTCAGATTCCAGGGGAAGCGAAAACGGATAGTGGACAACAGATGAAATATATTCTGGGGCAGCCAATTGCATATGGCAATTGTGTGGTTGAAGAATGTATTGAAAACTTTCCAGGAATACATCATGGGAGGTTCAGCTTTTACAAGTTTTGGCTATTTATGGCGGAGGCAGTCTGTCGACATGTTGTGCAGCACTGGTGGTAGGAACAACACTGACAGACACTTATGGAGATGGAAAAGTAAAGAAAGAGTACTGGACATTGAAGACGAAGTGTATATTTGCAATAGAGATGATTCTGGTAATAGGTCTGGTATGGACGGCATTGTATATATCATTTACGGAGGCGGGTATTGAAGAAATACTAGGAACACAGGCAAGGTATTATTATCCGTTTATATTTATATTTTTATCTTTGCTTCCAGACTGATAAAATAAAAAAATACAATAGAACTGGAAAAATATCAGATGATGATTATGCTTGCAAGTAATTTCATCATATTCCAGCAAATGTGGGAAGTCTACTGGTAAGAAAAATGTTTGTAGTGATTTTATAAAAATAAGAGGAGCTGAATATGAAACAATATATCCAGAATTTTAAGAAATTCCAGCCACTATTTGGAAGAGCTGGTTGCTAGAGATATAAAAATTAAATATCGATAGATCTGCTTTTGGGAGTGTTATGGACACTCCTGAATCCATTATTGATGATGATCGTATTATCTGTTGTTTTCTCAAATCTGTTTAAATTTGATGTGGAGAATTTCCCGTTGTTTATTTTGAGTGGACAGGTAATCTTTAACCTTTTTCTCTGAATCAACGACAAATGCGATGGGAGCAATTCTTGGAAATGCATCTCTGATTAGAAAGATTTATGTACCGAAATACCTGTTTGTTATTTCAAGAATTTTTTCCAGCTTTATTAACCTGATGGCCTCTTTTACGGCACTGCTTTTAGTTATGGTTGTGACAAGAGCAGAGTTACACTGGACTGTAATATTAGTTCCGATTCCATTGGTGCTACTGGTAGCATTTTCGATGGGAATTGGTCTGATCCTTTCGGCAATTGCTGTTAAATTCAGAGATATTATGCATTTATACTCTGTATTTATCACGGCGCTAATGTATCTGACTCCTGTTATTTATCCAATGTCAATTTTACCGAATTGGCTGACTCCGATCGTAGAGCTGAATCCGATTACGAATATTATGCTGATGTTCAGAGATGTAATGCTGTATAATACGATCTTTGGATGGAAATCAATTATTATTGCGATTGTGGAAGCGGGACTTGCTCTGGTGATCGGTCTCAGAGTATTCTATAAAACACAGGACGAATTTATTTTGAACATATAGGAGCGGTGAAAATATGGAAAAAACAGGCAATTATAAAAGTTGAAGATGTCTCGATGAAGTTCAATCTTTCATCTGAAAAATTTGACAGCTTTAAGGAATATGTGATTAAGAGACTGAAAAAGCAGGTTAAGTTTGATGAATTCTGGGCATTGAAGAATGTCTCTTTTGAAGTGTACAAGGGAGAGTCGCTTGGTCTGATTGGTCTGAACGGAAGCGGAAAGAGTACGATGCTGAAAACTATTGCAGGTGTGCTGAAGCCGACAACAGGAAAGGTAGAGGTCTGCGGAACGGTTGCACCTCTGATCGAGCTTGGAGCAGGTTTTGACATGGATCTTACGGCAAGAGAAAATGTATTCCTTAACGGAGCCCTTCTGGGATATGGGCGTGAAGAGATGGAAAAACATTATGATAATATAGTGGATTTTTCGGAACTTGAGAACTTTATGGATGTCCCGGTTAAGAACTTTTCATCTGGTATGGTATCCCGTCTGGCATTTGCAATTGCGACGATAGGAACACCGGATATATTGATCGTCGACGAAGTGCTTTCGGTTGGAGACTTCCGGTTCCAGCAGAAATGTGAGGAGCGTATCAGGAAAATGATGGAACACGGTACGACAATCTTATTTGTGTCACACAGTATTGCACAGGTAGAAAGTCTGTGTGAGAAGATCGTATGGCTGGAGCATGGACATGTGAAGAGATTCGGAGATGCAGAAGAAATTTGTAAAGAATATAGTCAGTCTTATTAGATGAGGTAGGAACATGAAGAAAAAGATTCAGATAATAATTGCGGGTATCATTATTGTTGCAGGTTCGTTCTTATATGCTCATATAGCAAAGAATAATTATATCTATGACAGAGATGTTGATACCAGTGAATATATAACAACAGGATCGTTCCTGAATGAAACTGTACAGGAACAGTTCAAAAGTAATGAAGATACATTGGATGGTGTTAGAGTAAAATGCAGGATTACAGGGACACCGTCTGATACGGTTATCAAATATAGTCTTACAGATGCAGAGACACAGAAGGTAGTCGCAAGTGGCGAAACGAATGCGACGGAGCTGGAAAATGGAAAATTCTATAATTTTAAATTGATACCGTGAAAAACTGTAAAGATAAAGAATACATTTTTGCTATCGGCACAGAAGGAGAAATTCCGGATAATGCAGTATTGTTCTGCTTTGAAAGAAATACAGAACAAGGAACAAAGTTCTGGATCAATGATGAAGAGACAGATGGAACGTTGATCATGAAAGCGGTTACGAACCGGTTTGATGCAGAGACATTTTGTGTATTATTGTTATTTATCATTTACGTAATAGCTTTTATGAAATTCTTATATAAATTATTCAAATAGTGGAGTGCAAAAGTGGAAATTAAGAAAGTAATAAAGATGTTGATAAAGCAGGGACCATTTGCAGTCTTTAGAGCAGTAAGAGATCATTGCAGCAAAAAAAAGAGAAGAAGAGGAATTCAGAAACCGGGTGCGCTCAATTCATCTGATTTCGGATGATGAGCGGGAAAATCAAAAAAAACAGGAAATTTCTAGCATCGGTATCATTCAGTATTATTACACCACTGTATAATACACCAGAGAATTATCTGAGAGAATTATTGGAATCGCTGCAAAAACAGACCTATTCAAACTGGCAGTTATGCCTGGCAGACGGAAGTGACACTGAGCATGAATACGTAGGTGAAATATGCAGAGAATATGCTTCAAAAGATTCAAGAATCTGCTATGAGGTATTGGAAGAAAACAAAGGAATATCAGAAAATACTAATGAATGTCTGAAATTTGCAACAGGGGACTACATAGGTCTTTTGGATCATGATGATATCTTACATGAGTCGGCATTATATGAAATGATGAAAGTAATTGAAGAGGAGAAAGCAGATTTCTTATATTCGGATGAAGTAAAGTTTCTGGAAAAATCGAGGATGCATCAGATTTTAACTCAAACCTGGATTTGGAAAAGATGAACTTAGAGCCCATAATTATATTTGTCATTTTACAGTATTCAAAAAATCACTTTTAGATCAGATCGGACAGGCATACAGACCGGAATTTGACGGGAGCCAGGATCATGATATGGTTTTAAGACTGACGGAAAAGGCAGAAAAAATTGTACACATTCCAAAGGTTCTGTATTACTGGAGAGTTCATCCACAGTCAGTTTCGATGAATCTGGACTCAAAAAGTTATGCGGTTGATGCTGCAATACATGCGGTCAGCGAACAGTTAGAAAGAACGAAAGAGCCGGGGAGAGTTGAAAGTAATCTTCCGTATCGGACTATTTACCGTGTACATTACGAAATTCCGGACAATGTAGGTGTGCTGCTTATTTTGCATGGAGCAGAAAAGAACACAGAATATGACAGAGCAAAAGAAAAGATTTTGGGGAAAAACCACATATAAAAATATTCGTGTCGTATATGCAAATAAAGAGAACGGTACATTTGCTGATAATGTAAATAAGCAGATAGACAGTATGGAAGAGGAATACGCAGTTATGATAAATGTTCATTGTCTACCAATGAATCCGGACTGGGTAGAAGAAATGTTGATGTTTGCACAGAGGAAAGATGTATGTGCAGTATCCCCGAAAGTATATTTTGAAAATAATCTGATTGCATACGCAGGTATTGCTTTGGATGTCAGAGATAATGCAAAAGTGAAATTCTTGTGCCAGGGGATTAATGGTGCAGAACAAGGATATGAAGCAATGTTACGGCATGTCCGTAATACTACGGCAGCATGGAAAGATTGCTGTATGATATCAAAGAATGCGTGGAGAAGTCTTGGAGGATTGAAAGAAGACGTTCCGGGATACGAAATAATTGATTATTGCCTGAATGGAGAAAAACGGGGACTTTGGACAGTCTGGACATGTTTTGCAGAATTTTCTTATTCCAAAGCATTGACAATTGAGGTTGATGATACAGAGATTCAGAAGTTTATTTCAAAATGGGAAAGCAGAATCAGTAAAAAAGATAATTTTTACAATCAAAATCTGGCAGAACTGGGTATTTTATAATTATTAGGAGGAAACGATGGCAGATATACGAGAGTTAACGGCGAAAACACTTCATACATTGAAAGAAGAAGGAATTATCAGTGTCGGAAGAAAAGCAAAGAGTTACGTTCATACGGCAAGAACGGTAGGAAGAGATGCAAAAGACAGAGTCTATAAAGATGTATTATTCATCAATGGTTGTGACGAAAGTGTACCTCATCCGGCGAGATACCGTGTGACACATCAGAGAGAACAGCTGGCAGCGAATAATATTTCTACAGGCGAAGTATATTATGTAAATCTGCAGTTGGATCAGGTCAGATATTATCGTACATTTGTCTTTTTCAGATGTCCATACACAGATATGATCGGTGAATTTATAAAATTAGCCAAGAAGCTGAATAAAAGAGTACTATTTGATATTGATGATCTTGTGGTTGATACAAAGTACACAGATACGATCAAATATCTGGATTCTATGTCGAAAGAAGAACGAGCTTTATACGATGATGGTGTCATGCGCATGGGTAGAACATTAAAATTATGTGATGCCGCAATTACAACAACAGAAAGACTTGCTGAAGAGTTGGGACATTATGTACCGGAAGTATTTATTAACAGAAATACGGCTTCAGAAGAAATGTGTGCGTTATCAAAAGAAGCGTTGAAAAAATAAAACCCGTAAAGACGATCATGTGGGAATCGGATATTTTAGCGGAAGCCTGACACACAACGATGATTTTGAACTGGTGTTACCGGCACTGACTAAAGTGATGGAAAAATATCCACAGGTTCAGCTGCATGTGGTCGGAGAACTGGATCTTCCGGAAGCGTTACAGCAGTATAAAGCACGTGTGGTATCTCATCCGTTTGTTGACTGGAAGAAGTTACCGTCGCTGATTGCGGAAGTGGATATTAATCTGGCACCGTTAGAGCAGAGCATCTTTAATGAAGCAAAATCCGAAAATAAATGGGTGGAAGCAGCACTGGTGAAAGTTCCAACGGTAGCAAGTAATGTGGGGGCATTTCAGAGAATGATCGTATCAGGAGAGACAGGAATTCTCTGTGATACAGAAGATGAATGGGTAGAACAGTTAAGCAGACTGGTAGAAGATAAGAAAGAAAGGGAACGGATTGCAGAAAACGCACACAGATATTGTACCAAAAAATGTGTAACTGTATATACAGGGTTCCCACTGGTTAAATTTATAAAAAAAATATACAACACCAAATATTGCATTTATACTGCCTTCTCTGAATATCAGTGGCGGAATTATGGTGGCACTGTGGCATGCTGTTATGCTTCAGGATGCGGGAATGGATGTCACACTTTTCAATGTAGATAATTCAATTCAATGGTGTACATTTAAAGAACATCAGATACCGGTAATGAGTCAGGATCTCAGACTGGTAGAAGGAAGAATTGACAAAGCTGTTGCGACTATGTGGACGACGGTTGCATTTCTTGAAAATTATCAGAATATCGAAAATGAGATATTATTTGGTACAGAATTTTGAAAACGGATTTCTATGAGCCGGGAATTCCGCTCAGAGTATTTGCAAATCAGAGTTATATCCCGAAGGTACCAATCCAGTATCTTACCATTTCAAAGTGGTGTGAAGACTGGTTAAGAGACGATTATGAACAGATTGCCAGATATGCACCAAATGGAATTGAAAAAGAAAACTTTCCACATCATAAACGATGAGATGAACGGAAAGATCCGTATTCTGATCGAGGGAGATTGCGGAGTAGAGTACAAAAATGTTGATGAAAGTTTCAAAATCACAAATAAACTCGATAAAGAAAAGTATGAGATATGGTATATGTCTTATAACGCAGAACCAAAAGACTGGTATCGTGTAGATAAATTCCTTCATAAGGTACCGTTTGATCAGGTGGCTGATGTATATAATCAGTGTGATATTCTGTTAAAGACAAGTTATCTGGAAAGTTTTTCATATCCGCCGTTAGAGATGATGGCAACAGGTGGATATGCAGTGGTTGTTCCGAATGATGGAAACAAAGAATATCTGCTAGATGGTGAAAACTGCCTGCTTTATCCACTTGGCAAGATTGAAGAAGGAATTGCCGCAATTGAAAGAATCTGTACAGACAAAGGATTACAGGAGCATCTGTATGAAGGTGGTATCAAAACTGCACAGTCAAGAGACTGGGAGAGTATCCGTAAAGAAATCGTAGCTTTATACGAAGATTAATAAAAGCAAAGGAACGATTATAAATGAGTAAGATTGACATCTTAAAAAGGTATTATCACTATTATGGAATGAAAATGTTATTATTAAAGCTTTTCAGAAATAATTCTGCAGGAAAATTTCGATTATGATTCATGGCTGCAAAAAAAATGCGATTACTGAAGCAGAACTGGAAAAGCGAAAAAAATATGAATTCGCTTATAATCCTAAAATAAGTATAATCGTTCCGACTTATGAAACACCGGAAATGATTTTTAAGAGAGATGATTGAGTCGGTACAGCAGCAAACATATTCAAACTGGGAGTTATGTATTGCGGATGGAAGTGTATCTGATCAGGTAATGCAGGTGATACAGGCATATACACAGGCAGATAAAAGGATAATTGTAAAGAAGTTAACGAAAAATAAAGGAATTGCGGATAATACCAATGCTGCAATCGCAATAGCATCAGGAGAATATATTGCATTGCTGGATCATGATGATCTTCTGGCACCAGATGCACTGTTTGAAGTAGTGCGGTGTGTAAATGATAATGAAAAGGCAGATGTTATTTACAGTGATGAAGATAAAATTACTGCCGACAGTGCAAGAAGATTTGAACCTCATTTTAAAACGGATTTTAATATTGAATTGTTAAGATCCAATAATTATATTTGCCATCTGTTTGTTGTAAAAATGATTGATTGTAGAAGAGATAGGTGGATTCCGGAATGATTTTGATGGAGCACAGGATTATGACTTGATTTTGCGGTGCATAGAAAAGGCAGAGGAGATATATCATATTCCTAAGATATTGTATCATTGGCGAGTACATCAAAGTTCAACAGCAGAGAATCCGGAAAGTAAATTGTATGCATATGATGCGGGAAAGCGTGCGATAGAAGAACATCTTAAACGTGTTGACCGAGCTGGAAAAGTACGGGAACTGTATTATCGTGGCTTTTATCATGTGACATATAAAGTGAAAGAGAAAGCAGGAGTCACTGTCTGCTTTGTAGGTAACAATAAAACAGATGTGAAAAAAGTGCATGAAAATCAATAAAAAAAGACAGCCGGAAAAGTGAAATGCCAGTTCATAGCAGTAAAATCTATAAAAGAAGTAAAAGAAGAACAAATCAGATATGAATATGTTTTATTTGTAGATTCTTCTATCAGAATGATCAGCAAAAACTGGATGCGAGAAATGATCGGTATCTGTCAGTTCCCGGAAAATGGAGTGGTTGGAATCCAATTGATAAATAAAAAGAATCAGACAATATACCATAATGGGTTCTTAAAAGGACAAAAAGGGTATGCATTTCAGGGACAGCCTGTAGAAGCAGTTGGTTATTTCCATAGAGATGAATTGACACAATGTGTAGATGGTGTTACTGATAAGTTTATGATGATGAGAACGGATTTAGCGAAAGAGGTAAATTGTGACGAAAATACAGATGAAAGAGAAATATGTTATACATTAAGAAAGAAAGCCAAACAAAATGTTGTTGTTCCACTAATAAAAGCGTATGTTTAGAAAAAATGATTTCTTTATAAAATTTTTTTGTAGGAGATTTTGAGGGATATGTTAGCATTAAAACAGTTAATTGATAAGAATAATATAATAAGTTTTGATATATTTGACACATTGATATTAAGGAATATCTTTCAACCGACAGATATATTTAGAATATTGGCTAAATTTGCGAAAGATGAATTTGATATAGATGAATTTTTTTTCAAAAAAGAGTAGAAGGTGAAAAAAAGCAAGAGATAAAGTGAAAAATTCAGAAGCAGATTTTCAAGAAATTTATGATGAAGTAGAAAAACTGTGTGGATGCAATATTGAGAAAATCAAACAAATGGAATTACAATTGGAGATGGAATTTTCTGTAATTAACCCTTATATGATGGAAATTTGGAAATATGCGTCGGAACAGAAAAAAACAATAATATTCATTTCTGATATGTATTTATCATCAGATTTTATAAAAAAACT
>ENA-OPYU01000297-OPYU01000297.1-human-gut-metagenome-genome-assembly--contig:-NODE-297-length-19930-cov-3.115387_pt1 | contig 19930 bp, 27 predicted proteins | sample MGYA00242637_ERZ504482 | MGnify/ENA primary metagenome ERZ504482 (study PRJEB26092, sample SAMD00036237) | human gut metagenome | host: Homo sapiens | study: EMG produced TPA metagenomics assembly of... | reverse complement strand
ACAATATGTAAAAGAAAAAACGCCCGACATAATCTTTTTCTGAATATGTGCAAAGCGTTTTTCCTCGGCGGGCTGATCTGCCTGCTCGGACAAGTTATTTATCATTATTTTGAATTACGAAATCTTTCTCCCGATGAGTGCAGCCGCTGGATGTCTCTGTCGCTCATCCTTTTAAGCGTTTTGTTCACCGGAACCGGAATTTACCAGAAACTTGCAGCCTGGGGAGGCGCCGGAGCGCTCGTGCCGATCACCGGATTCGCAAATTCAGTAGCTGCCCCTGCCATCGAATACAAAAAGGAAGGTCAGGTATTCGGCATCGGATGTAAAATTTTTCACGATCGCCGGTCCTGTTATCCTGTACGGTATTTTCACAAGCTGGGGACTGGGACTGATCTACTGGTTCGGAACTTTATTTAAGTAAAACGCAGCCGTCCGTATATTTTTCGTCATTCGCTCCATCTCCCGAACTGTCCCTTCATCCGGCTCTCCCGGTTTCATACGCCATTCCCAATTCCCGCCAAGTGTGGACGGCGTATTAATTCGTGCATCGCTTCCAAGTCCCAGATAATCCTGCATCGGAACGATGCACAGATCCGCCGCGCTTCCCATTGCCATAGCAATAAAATCTCCCGCAAGCGTATCTTCATCAAGACGGGGCTTATACATGTATTCTTTTGCAAACTGCCGTGTTGATCCTGCCGCCGTGTGATACCATCCTTTTGTCGTATCATTATCGTGAGTTCCCGTATATACAACGCAGTTTCTTGTATATGTATGCGGGAGATAGTTTGAATCTTCCCTTGAATCGAATGCAAACTGAAGCACTTTCATCCCCGGAAATCCACTTTCTTTTAAAGCTGTATCACACTCGGAGTTAAAAAGCCGAGATCTTCGGCAATAATCCTTTTTCTGCCGATCTTTTCTTCCAGCGTCCGGAACAGCTCTATCCCCGGTCCCGGCATCCACTTTCCGTGTACTGCCGTTTTTTTCTCCGTACGGAACAGCATAATATTCATCAAAACCGCGGAAATGATCGATCCGCACGACATCATACAGCCGGAAACAGTGTTCGATCCTGCGAATCCACCAGTCGTACCCTGATTTTTTTATGATATTCCCAATCGTAGAGCGGATTCCCCCACAACTGTCCTGTCTGCGAAAATCCATCCGGCGGACATCCCGCAACATCGATCGGTTCAAGAGCGTCATTAAAACGGAACATCTCCGGCGCCGACCATGTATCCGCGCTGTCAAACGCAACATAGATCGGAATATCTCCGATAATCTCTATGCCGTTTTCGTTCGCATAAGAGCGAAGGCGTTTCCACTGTCTGTCAAATTCATATTGCTGAAATTTGTAAAGGCAATCTGACGCGACAGCTCTGCTTTTGCATTTTCAATCGCCTGTGACTCTTTGTTTTTAAGCGGTTCTTCCCATTCATTCCAACTCACGCCGCCGTTTCGGTCTTTGATCGCCATATAGAGGCTATAATCTTCCAGCCAAAATTGATTTTCCGAAACAAATGCGCGGTATTCGTCATTTTCTCCAAAACGCGAAAACGCTTTCTCAAGTATTTGAAACCGTGTCTTATATACTTTTTTCATAATCTATCTTATCTTCCGTATTCCCTCACAGCCGTATTCGCACTCCTGCGCTGTCAACAAACCTTCTCCTGTAAGCGTTTCAAGATCGATAAAATACGGATTGCCTGCAAATGTAGCAAAAAGACTGATACGGAGAATCTCCGTATCCGGTCGGCCCTAACGGAAGAATCTGCCAGTAACTTTGCCCTGCCGCCTTAAGCCTGTCAATAAATTGATAGGCTTCTTTTGAAAAACATCCGATTCCATATTTTGACGGCAGTGAAAATATCGGAAGCAGCACGCCGCTTGCCCGTTCCATAACCATCCCCCTTTTCATCAATATACCGCTTTTACTAATATTTTTCTTTAATCTTATGATCTGGTTAATTTCCAAATATCTCTATTATACTGTTCAATCGTTCTGTCTGATGAGAAGTAGCCTGCTTCGGCAATATTGACAAGCATCTTTTCGCCCATTCCTTTTGATCTGTATACGCCGCCAGCGCCTTGTCTTTCGCCTTTTTGTACGCATCAAAATCAAGAAATGTCATAAACCAGTCTTTTCCTATCAGCTCTTTTTGCAGACGCTCCAGACTTTCTTTGCATCCGATCTTCATCATCTGTTTTCCTGTAATGAAATCAACCGCCGCTTTGATCTTCGGATTCTTTTTATAATAATCTTTTGCCGAATAATCCGCTTTTTTATAATGTTCGATTACTTCGTCGCTTGACGCTCCGAACACGAAAATATTATCGTCTCCTACAAGTTCATGTATCTCTACGTTTGCCCCGTCCTCTGTACCGAGAGTGACTGCACCGTTTAACATAAACTTCATATTCCCCGTGCCGCTTGCCTCTTTTGACGCAAGAGAGATCTGCTCGGATATATCACATGCAGGAATCAGCTTTTTCAGCCTTTGTCACATTATAATTCTCTACCATGACAACTTTCAGATAAGGACTTACTTCCGGATCATTATTAATGATCTCCTGCAGGCAAAGTATAAGATGAATGATATCCTTTGCGATCACATATGCCGGAGCCGCTTTCGCCCCGAAGATCGCTGTGATCGGAGTTTTCGGAAGAATCCCCTCCTTGATCTCCAAATATTTATCAATAATATACAGTGCATTTAACTGCTGCCGTTTATACTCGTGAAGTCATTTTACCTTGAATATCGAAAATCGTATCTGCGTCTATCTCTATTGCCTGTGTCTCTTTCAGATACGCGGCAAGATCATTTTTTATTTTCATTTTTTAATTTCTAAAAGGCGTTTCAAAACAGTCTCGTCGTCTTTGTATTCAAGCAGTTTGACAAGTTTAGAGGCATCTTCTTTATACTCGTCTTTGATTGTTTCATCAAGCAGCGCCGTAAGACGCGGGTTGCAGTGAAGAAGCCATCTGCGGAACGTAATCCCGTTTGTTTTATTATTGAATTTATCAGGATAGATTTTATAAAAATGATTCAGTTCCGATTGTTTTAAGATATCCGTATGAAGCGCCGCCACTCCGTTAACGCTGAATCCGTAATGAATGTCGATATGCGCCATATGAACAGTATCGTTTCTGTCTATGATGGCTGTTGATTCATCGCTGAATCTTCTGCGAACTTTATCATCAAGTATCTCAATGATCGGAACGAGCTGCGGCACAACCTTTTTTGAAATATCCGATCGGCCATTTTTCAAGCGCTTCTACCAAAATCGTATGATTCGTATACGCGCATGTACGGGATACGACATCGATCGCTTCATCGATATCAAGCCATCTTTCCACAAGAAGCCGGATCAGTTCGGGAATGACCATTGTAGGATGAGTGTCGTTGATCTGGATGACAGCATAATCCGGCAGATCATACAATGTACTTCCTTTTTGCACACATTCATCCAAGATCATCTGTGCGGCGCTGCTTACCATGAAATACTGCTGATAAATGCGCAGAAGCCTTCCTTTTTCATCGCTGTCATCAGGATATAAAAAGCAACGTCAGATTTTTGCGATATCTTCTTTATCAAAATGAATTCCGTCTTCCACGATTCCCTCATCAACAGAATCGATGTCAAAAAGGTGCAGTTTGTTTGTCTGATCATGATATCCCGTCACTGCGATATCGTACATTCTTGCATTAACTTTCAATCCTCTGAAAGAAACCGGATAGACAACATCCGTTTTTGTCAGCCATGACTGTTTCTCAATCCACGGATTCGGAAGCTCTTTTTGAAGATGGTCTTTAAACTCCTGTTTGAACAGGCCGAGGTGATAATTCAGTCCGATCCCGTCTCCGGGCAGTCCGAGTGTTGCGATCGAATCAAGAAAACATGCCGCCAGTCTCCCAAGCCCTCCGTTTCCAAGAGATGGCTCCGGCTCAACCTCCTCGATCTGACATATATCTTTTCCGTTTTGAAAGAGCATTTCTTTTACTTCATCATAAATACCGAGATTGATCATATTGTTTGACAACAATTTTCCGATCAAAAACTCTGCCGAAATGTAATAAAGCTTCTTTTTCCCTGCAGCTCTTTCTTTTCCTGCCGCCAGTTTCTGCACAAACAAAAGCAACGCTTCATAAATCTCTCTGTTTGATGCCTGCGCCACAGATTTACTCATATACAATTCTAATTCTTCCTGTATACCGGTTCTCATTTTACTACCTCCGAAAATTTTCCTCTCATTCCTTTTATGATTTATTTTTCTTCCTATTTTCCGAAACTGCAGTTCGGGAAAGTACACACCGGACAGTTCAAACACAAACCGCCTTCTCCGAGCGCGGTAAAATCTTCTGCTTTCAGCCGTTCCCCCGCCGCAATTCTCGGCAGTATCAGATCGAATATCGTCCGTTTTGCATACATTACGCATCCCGGGAGTCCCATGATCGGAACTTTTCCTGCATATGCGAGCATAAACATCGCGCCGGGTAAAACCGGAGCTCCATAAGTGATCACTTCATCTGCCGCATTTCGGATTGCAAGAGGTGTACGGTCATCAGGATCGACGCTCATTCCTCCGGTGCAGACAACCAGTTCCGCCCCCTGTTCGATCCACTTTTTCACAGCTTCTGTAACCATATCGGCATCGTCACTGCAAAGAGTATCGCCGATTACTTCCATACCGCACTCTCTTAGTTTTTCTTTTACAACAGAATTTATCTTCGATCCTTCCGTGATACACTTCGCTTCCGGTTGTCACGACCGCCGCTTTCATCTGACAAACGGCAGAATCGTAAAAATCGGATTCGTTTCCGCACATCCGGTTAACCTGTTCCATCTTTCTTTCTTCGTATCACCGAGAGGTACGACACGCATTCCTGCGACCTTGTCTCCTTTTTTCACATGGAAAATTCCCGTGGCGTGATGCGATCACGATTTGTCCTAACCCATTTACCGCGTTCAGTTTTTTCTTTATCAACTTTAAGCAGTCCGTCTGTTTCCGCCGTCAGCTCAATCTTCCCTTCTTTCGGCTTTGACGCTTTCAGAAATCTCCCCTGACATACTCGTCTTAAAACTTCCGCCGCCTCGTTTTCATGAAGCATTCCTTCTTGTTTCTCCCATACATACAGATGCTCTTTTCCAACCGAGAGCAGTACCGGAATATCCTCTTGCGTTACCACATGCCCTTTTCGGAAAACTGCGTCTTTTACAACGCCGGGAATGATTTGTGTAATGTCATGGCAGAGTACACTTCCGACCGCTTCTTCTGTCTTGATCAGTTTCATATATTCTCACACTTTCCCACTCATTTTATATAACAGTTCCGTCAACACCTCGTTTCCCAAAGAGATGTTCCGATGATTCCTGTTGTTTCTATCTATCCTTGTTGTTTCCGGTTATTCCTGTTATTTACAGTTATTGCAGTTGTTCCAACTCTTTCAGCCATAACGCCGCGCATGCGTCGCTTGGCATTCTCCAGTCGCCTCGCGGCGAAAGAGCTACGCTTCCGACTTTCGGTCCGTCCGGCAGACAAGAACGTTTGAACTGCTGCGAGAAAAATCTACGATAAAATATTTTCAGCCATTTCAAAATCGTCTCTTTTTCATAAACGCCTGCAAACGCATTCACCGCCAAAGTAAAAAGTTTTCTCCGGTGAGAAACCGAAGCGGAGCATATAATAAAGGTAAAAGTCATGCAGTTCGTACGGTCCGACAAGATCTTCTGTTTTCTGTGCTATGTCTCCGTCTTTCGGCGGAAGAAGTTCAGGACTTACAGGCGTATCAAGCACATCATAAAGCACCTGTCTTAATGATTCATTTTCTGTTGTATCCGCCGCATGCTGAACAAGATGACGCACAAGCGTTTTCGGTACAGACGCATTGACGCCGTACATAGACATGTGATCTCCGTTATATGTCGCCCACCCTAAAGCAAGCTCCGACATATCGCCTGTTCCGATCACCATACCGGCTTCCCGATTCGCAATATCCATAAGCACCTGAGTCCGCTCTCTTGCCTGTGCATTTTCCATAAGTTACATCATGCACATCGGGATCATGTCCGATATCTCTGAAATGAACGTTCACCGCTTCTCCGATCGGCACTTCAATCAACGTCGCTCCGGTCTGTCTCGTCATCTCACACGCATTATTATATGTGCGGTCTGTTGTTCCCCAAAGCACGGCATCGTAACCGCAATAATCTCCTTTTTTATCCCGTCCCAGCATATCGAACGCCTTTGCCGTGACAAGCAGAGCCAATGTAGAATCCAGACCGCCCGAAATGCCGACAACCGCTGATTTTGCATTCGTATGCGACAACCGTTTTTTTCAGACCCTTGCCTGAATTGTCAAGATTTCGTCACAAATATGCGCTCGCGCCGCCTCGTCAGACGGCACGAACGGATGCTGTGAAAAGTTTCTCGTAAGAACAGTATCGCATATTCCCACATGAAACGGCACAACTACCGGACAACCGCAATTTAGCTTTTCCGGTGAAAACGTCGTAATTTTTACGTCTCTCTCCTACAAGTTTTTTCAAGATCGATCTCTGAATAAATGATCTCGTTTTTATAACGTTCTGACTGCCGGAGGATCGTTCCGTCTTCCGCAATGATATTATGTCCTCCGAAAACGAGATCCGTCGTTGACTCTCCTTCTCCCGCGTTCGCATAGACATATCCCGCGATCAGGCGCGCGGACTGACCTGCGATCAGACGGGTTCTGTAACTTCCTTTTCCGACCGTTTCGTCACTTGCAGAACAGTTGACAATGATCGTCGCTCCTGCCAAAGCCTCCTCAATACTCGGAGGAACAGGAGACCAGACGTCTTCGCATATTTCCGCGCCTACTATAAGATCCGCCGTCTCATCATCCTGAAACAGGATCTTCGGCCCGAAAGGAACCTTTTCTCCGTCAAACTGAATCCACCTCACACTGTCCGGTCCCGGAGTGAATTGACGCATCTCGTAAAACTCTCCGTAATTGGGAAGAAATGTTTTCGTTGTAAATCCGATCACTTTTCCATCGTTGACTGCCGCCGCCGTGTTATAAAGCTTCCCGCCTTCTGTAAGCGGCATTCCCACAAACGCCAGAATGTTTTTGCCTTTTGTATGCCCTGCAATCTTTTTCACTGCGCCGTATGCCGCGTTCAGCAAAACGTTCTGCGTAAAAAGATCTCCGCATGTATATCCTGTTACGCATAATTCGGGAAATGCGACGATCTTCGCCCCTTTTTCATATGCCTGATCGATCGCCCTGCATATCTGTTCTGTATTATATTCCACATCTGCCACTCGAATATCAGGCGTGGCAGCCGCTACTTTCACAAAACCATGTCTCATCTTTAACTCCACCTTTCCGCTCCCGGCTTTTCTGGTTTCCCCATCATCGGCACAAGCCGTCTTACTCTATTTTCTATCTTCATCCGTAATAACTGTTTTGCCTGATTTTCTGCCTTATCTGCTTTTTTTCAGTAATTCTTTCAGCTCGTCTACAGTGTAATTATATGCTTCATTACAGAAATGACATTTTACTTCGATATCTTTTCCATCATCGATCATTGACTGAATATCTTTTTTACCGATGCTGATAATTGCCTTTTCGATCCGCTTCTTTGAACAGTTGCAATAAAATTTTGCAGGCATCGTATCTGTAATCTCAAGATCAAGTCCTTCTAATACTTGCGCAAGCATTTCTTCCGGCGTATGTCCATGATCGAGCATAGAAGTTACAGATCGGATGTTCTGAATATTTTCTTCCAGTTTGTTCAACACTTCATCTTCGATAAACGGCATTACCTGCACAATGAATCCGCCTGCACAGCGCACCGTATTGTCTTTTTCCATGAGAACGCCCAACCCTACGGAAGACGGAACCTGTTCTGACGTAGCGAAATAATACGTCAGATCTTCCGCGATTTCCCCTGTCTGAAGAATCGTCTGTCCTGAATACGGCTCTTTAAGCCCCATGTCTTTTATCACCGTCATTACGCCCTGTCCGAGCGCTCCGCCTACATCGAGTTTTCCGTTTTTCGGAGGAAGAATCACATTCGGTTCATGCACATAACCTTTGACATTCCCTTTGCTGTCCGCTGTCACTGTAAGACCTCCGATCGGACCGGAACATTTGATCTGTATCGTCAGCATATCTGTGTCAATTTTTCATCATGCTTCCCATCATTGCTCCGCCTGTGAGCAGTCTTCCGAGAGCCGCCGTTGCGACAGGACTTGTCTCATGACGCTTGCGAGCCTCCTCTGTCAGTTCTGTTGTCACTGCCGCAAATGCGCGGATCTGTGCATTCGCCGCAGATGCTCTTACAATATAATCTTTCATCAATCTTTCTCCTGTTCTGTTTTATTTTATCATTACTTCATTCTATTTTCTTTTTGTCGCTTGCTCTGTTTATTTATCATGAATTTATCGTTATTTTATTATTACTCATTCTGTTTATTTTCCGTTTTCACGGGCGATCACGCATATTCTCTCGCTCGTATCGTTCGGCGTCTCTTTCGTATCCGCATCGTAAGCCTCTATAAATACAAGACCTGCACGTTCCAGAAGTTCTTGTATCTCGGCAAGCGTATACCCTCTTTGATAATGCGTCTCCGTATATCTCCGATATAAACTTCCGTTTTCGCCACCCTCTTCTTCTGAAAACATAGTATCTTCCAAGTCACCCGCTCCTTCTTCTGAAAGCAGAGCATCTTCCGAATCTGCCGTTCTTTCTGAAACATATGCATTTTCCATAGGGTTAAAATCTTCCGCGATAAACAGCGTCAGATCGTACTCGTTGATCTGTTCTTTCTCATAGTATCTGTTATCCCAAATAAAGCTGCACACGCCGCGGTCTTCCGCGATCGTACTGTCACCGATCACATCGCGGTATTTGTGAACAGTATTGAAGTCAAATAAAAAATCCCTTTCGGATCAAGGTAATTGTTTACAAGTCGGAAGACTTCTTCCAGTTCGTCTGGTTCTGTTATATAGTTAACGGAATCGCAGACGCTTACGACCGCCCGAACGGTTCCGTACAGCTCAAACCCGCGCATATCCTGAAGCAGATAGAGGATATCATATCCTGACTCCGTTTTCTTTTCCATCGCAAGTTCTAACATTTCCTCCGAATTATCGACCCCTATCATATCGTATCCATATCCGGCAAGCCGTTCCGTCATCGTTCCTGTTCCGCATCCGAGGTCGAGCACGATCCCGTCTGTCACGCCATGTTCGCAAAGCTTCTCGCGGATGTGCCTCGCCCATTCGCCATAAGGAACATTATCCATAAATGTATCATAAACATACGCAAAACTTGTATACGCTTCCACAGTCGTTCCCTCCTATATCAACACAGCATACAAAAATCAGCCTATCAGCTCCGCCGCGCTCATCGTTCTGCCATTATAGAAACCGATCAGCCTGCGGTGATAAATCAAAAGCTATTTTTTGCTGTATTAGAAGTGTAACACATTTTACGGACAATTTGCACTGTAATTTCACAATAGAATGTTTAGAGGATAACAGAGATATTCTTCGTTGTCTGCATAGAGTCTTTTCGTATGTAGAAACAGTGTTTCATTTTCACAATCTTTACAAAAAAGGAAGTTAATCTACAGAAATTGTTCGTTTGTTTTCTTTCATATCAAACACCTTTCTTCTATGTATCTCATAGCAACAGTCTCCTTTTCTTTATTCTTATTTTTTATATATCAGATTATAACACAAACGAAAAAGTGATACCTCCGCGCTTATGCAAACGATATCACTTTCTGTGTAGGATAATAATATATTATTTTGTCACAATTCTATAAGTCTATATTTATATATATCAGTATCTTCTAATACCCACAATGCATTTTGCTCTTCAAAAAGTCTCCATAGATATTTCATGAATGATACAAAAACGATTATCCCATCTCTTTCAAGACGTATCTTCTATTTTTCAACCAATTCTACTGCTGTGTCAATTTGTTCCTCAGCTTCTTCTCTAGTCGCTATATAGAAGTCATCATAATCGCTGGCATGTCGTATTTCTTCAGCCTCAGCAATTTTCCTTCCCAAAATTCTTGGGAAGATTTCTGTCTTGATATAATTTTTATTAAAATTTGCAAGGGCATCCTTATGCCTCTTATATGCGTTTCCATCTAAAGCATGAATAGCTGAAATAGCATGATAAATTCCATAATAGGCTCTGTTATTCGCTCCCCTGCATTCTCCTGCATCTAAAAGAATTTTTGCTGATTTTATATCACTTTTAGCAACTTCCAACCTATATAGAACCAAATCTCGCCTTGTGCCTTTTTCATTATGCTGCGTCAAATAACTTTACCCCCTCACTTGCCACATTTGAATAAAACGGATACACTTCTACCCACTTATTAAAATGCTCTTGATTCTTTGCTATCGGCTTAATATCTACATCATAATCCATATTAAAATCATAGGTTGCACCAGATAACTCATGACGATACCTTTTTAATGTCTATATCACTTAAATCCAAAAGCACCATAATATCTATATCCGAGTCCTTTGTATAATCGCCCCTTGCATAAGAACCATACAGAATAACTGTTTTCAAATGTTTTCCGTATATTTTACAGAGCACTTCAACATATTGACTCACTAACTCTCTTGTTGTCATAGATATACCACCTCTTTTACCAACTCTCTATTATTAAAAATCATACTTTCCAATACCTTAAATTTGTATTTTATGAACATTATCCTTTATTCCACGAAATCAATCGTTCATAAGCATTCATTTCAAATATCTATCCACTTTTTATTTGCTCCACCAGTCAACCTTCTTATACTTATTATAACCGATTTTTATTTCTTTTCCTATCTTTATTTGATACCTGATTATAAATATGTAGCAGTTCAGCCCGCGCCATTCGTTATACAGAAAGAGACGCCGCATAGCGCGGCGCCTCTGGTTTTGTTTCATTTTTTGCTTTTTATCAAGACAATCTTTATGCTATCCGATCTGTTTTTCAGACTGTTCAAATATTCAGATTAGTCTTCTTTTTTCGCGAAGAGCTACGACTGCCGCTCCTGCCGCTAACATCAACCCTGCAAGCGGAATGATCGGTGATACGCCGTTGTCTCCTGTCTGAACTGCTTTATCCTCATCCTTCGGATTCTCCGGTTTCGGATCTTCTGACACTTTTACAAAGTTTGCTTGCAGCTCCGCTGCTCTGTCAACCTTAAACTTGTACTCTGCTTTATCAGAAACTACTTTGCCGGCTACTGTCCAGTTCACAAACTCATAGCCTTCTTTTGCCGTTGCTGTTGCCGTTACTTTCTCTCCCTTAGCATATTCTGCTTTGTCAGGATCAAGTTTTACTGTTCCCATCTTAGAGTCATTTACTTTTGCTGTTACTGTAAACTTCTCTTCTACCGGAGCTTTTGCTTTAAAGTTAGCTGTCAGTTCTGTGTTCTTTTCTACTGTAAGTTCATATGTAGTTTTTCGTAGAAACTTCTTGACCGTCTACTGTCCAGTTTACAAACTCATAGCCTTCTTTTGCTGTCGCTGTTGCTGTTACTTTTTCGCCTGCATTGTATTTATCTTTTACAGGGTCAATCGTTACAGTTCCCATATCATTATTATTTGCTTTTGCTGTTACTGTATATGTCTCCGGTGCAGGCGGATCCACTTTTTCTTTCACTGTAATTGACATTACGGAGTGTGCTTTTGCCGTCAGCTCAAGATCTGTGCCTTCTGCCGTAACTGTTGAGTTTTCAATCGTTACTTTATCCGGCTCTGCCAAGCTGTTTTCATCAACGAAGCTTTCACCCGCGAGCGTCTGTACTTCTACTGTTTTGCCTGTCAGGTCTACGCCTTCTACTTTCACACGAAGTTTCTTATCATTCTCACGATCTGTATTTACTACAGTTACATATAATGTTCCGTCATCACCTTTACTTGCGATTGCGGAATATGCATTTTGTTCCGTTTGCCAATGTTTCTACGTGTTCAAACTCTGTTCCGACTACTTTCGTTCCATTTTGCAAATGAGTTAGAGAATAACTCGAACACTTTTGCTGAAGGTGTTGAGAAGAAACGGAAGTTCCCTTCTCCTGTTCCCTGATTAGCGCCCGTCTGCGGTACTGCCTGGATAACCGCCTGCTGTGTAGGTCCAAGTGAGTCTGCACCACTACTATACCAGTCTACAAGACAGTGTTTCTGGATGTACGGACTACCGAGACGAACATACTCCATAAGCACTTTTGCAATATATACTGCATGTGTCTGAGAACGAAGAAGCGGCGATGTAGATCTGAAAATACCATACTCAGATATAACCGGAACTTTTCCTTGCGGAAGCATGTTTACATAATTTTTAACTTTCTGAATACCTACATTTTCCGCAAGACGCATTGCCGAGTCATAAAACGCACCTTTGTCCTGATCCGCACCCGGATCTCCACAATATGGATGAATTGTCAGACCATCATAATAATCGTTCCAGTTACCTGCTGCCATCTTATCAATAAAACCTTTTGTTTCCCAACTGGAGTATACATAGCAGGATGCCTTTTCTGCACTTCCGCTTTTAGCATTGATTTCGTTAATCTCTGCCGTCATATCTTTCATCGCTTTAGAAACAGCTACAAATCCGTCTCTTTTAACTTTATATGTTACATAGATTTGTTGTCCCTTCGCCGGGATTTTACCATGTGTTCCGTCTCCGAAGTGGATTGATCCGTCTCTGTAGTCGATTGTCACTTTCTGGTCATTCGCTCCTGCGTTGTCAAGACTTTCTACAACCTCCCATTTATGATTGTTTCCTTCACCGTCAGTGCCTACCCATACTTCAACGCTTCCTTTTTGAACAGCTTCAAAGTTCTCAACCAATGTCTTTCCATCTTTTCCTGTCATCGGATTCGGGTTTGCATAACGCATGTAACGAACCTGATTTGCAGTTCCGTCACTGACAGATGCTGCCTTATTCCAGTCATCTTTTTTGCACCGCATACTGTTTTGTAAAGCTTGCAACTCCACCTTCTACATACGCTTTTTCGGCATCCTGCGTTCCTATCATCCAATACTGCTGAGATGTTGTTCCATCAGTACCCGGTTGATTATTTTCATTTCCAATCTCAAAGTAACGTACGTTGTACGGCTCTGCATGTCCGTTTTCTTTTCGGATATCTGCCCATGCAACACCACCGCCCGGATTACTTCCTGCCGGAGCGTTCAGATACTCTACAAGATCTGCCGCATCCTGCGCAGAACCACGTCCGAAACCGTATACATAAACGATTTCTGACTGAATGTCATCACGGTACGCGAAATCGGCAACTTCTGTCAAACCGAAGTTCGGAGCAATTCCCCCTTGTCCCGGATTATTGTAGAATCCGTGAATCTGATTTACACGTTCTTCCTTTGGTCCTATTGATTCTTTCCAACGGAACAGGTTCGAGATCGTTCCTCCCGGATAACGGATAGATCCGAATCCTGCTTCTTTGTAGAGATCCGTGAACTCTTCTTTCATTTCCATCTTTGTACTGTCAAAAGAGCCATATCCGTTGAAAGCATATCGATGGTTAATACCTATCGTCGACTTTTCAATCGAACGTTCTTCTTTCGTAGGTGAAACTGTAAGTACAACTCCGATTGCCGCACGGTAATTCTTCATTGCCTCTTCCAGTTCTTTAATTGTCTCTGAAATTTCAGACAACTGACTTTCGGCAGTTAATTTTTCCGCTTCTGCAATCGCCTCTTTCAGCACTTTTGCCTCTTCTGCTTCTGTGTCCAAACTTCCTAATGCATCTAACTCTTTTGCTTCTTTAAGCGTTTCTTGTAACTGCGGGAAGAGCATTGCTCCTGCTTTTGATTCATAAACAGCTTTTGCCTCTTCTGCTGTGAGAACTTTATCATATACACGGATTTCGTCCACAAGACCTCTCATAGAAAGCGGGTCATTTCCTGCATTTTTATGACGCCCGATCAAAAGGTTTGTCAACTCATTAACAACCTGATTACCTGCATCTTTCTCGCTATCCTTTTCTCCGTTTATATAAAATCGCAATTTTCTTTGTATCTTTATTGTATGTAGCCATTACATGCTGCCACTGGCTAAGATCAACCGTCTTATCGCTATATACATTCGTCGCATTTACATAAGTCGCATACTTATTATCTTTCGTAAACTGTAAAAATGTACGCCCCTGTCCGCTCTGCTGAAGCAGAACTGTATTTTTCCCTTCTCTATTTGTATTCGTATCATATTTGAACCACAAAGAAATCGAATAACTGTTCTGAGACGTATTCATAATCTGAGGGATTTCCATAGTACCTTCAGTTCCCTCTGTAAATTTCAGGGATTTCCCAAAAATCGTATCTGATGCAATCGAAACATTTGAACCTTTCAATTCACCCTCATATTTTGACTGATCTTTTACGTTCGGAACTTTCTTCTCATTCACATTCTCAAAGTCATAATACGCAATGAGTCCGTTATCAATGTTCGTGTTTTGGGGTTCATCTGCCGCCCATGCCAACGCCGGCATAGTGAACAACATGCTGCACGCTGTCAATCCGCACAACCCCGTCCTCCACATTTTCTTTTTCATACTTTTTCTCCATTCTACGATACTGCTTTTTTTCTGCTATTGCTAAACTGTCTTTTGGTTTTTTCTCCTCCCACGAAAGACCAGTATTGTTTATATTCTATCATAAATTAAGTTTTTTTTAAAGATTTTTTATGCATTTTTCCTTATAGATTAGAGTAAAAACGGAAGTTTTTTATGATTTCCCGTAATAATATGTGCCTATTTTCGTTTGTTTTATGTGAGTTTTGTACACAAAACACAACTGATGCAATGCGCTCCTAATCTCACACAGATAATTTTATACTGTATGAGACCAACTTCAGGTTTTCCAAAGAGAAGCGGATACGAAGTTTCACTTTATAAGGAAACCATTCTTATTCATACCAAATTCATACTTTTTAAAATGAACAGCCACCCTGTTAATGTAAACGCACTGAATACTGTAGTCAGCATGACGACGCCTGACGTCAGCGTGCCTTCATGTCCCATAATTTTTTGCCATAACATAGCAGCTTACTGTTGTCGCCGATCCAAGCATGACGAGAATCGCGATCAATTCTTCTCTGCGAAATCCGAGCATCACCGCAAAAGGCAGAAACACCGCTGTAAATCCGACAAGCTTCAACATACAGGCAGCAATGACAGGTTTGATCTTTCCAAGCGCTTTTTGAACATCAAAAGAAGCGCCGAGCGCCATCAATCCAAGAGGCGTCGCGACAGCGCCTATATTTGACACTGTTTTTTCTATTACATACGGCATCGGTATCCGAAGCGCCGACCAGAAAAGACCTGCGGCTATGCCGATTATGATTGGATTGGTCACGATCCCTTTCAGCGTCTTTTTCCATAACAACTTATCTCGTTTTCTTTGTTCCGGCTGAAAGAAGGACAGGACGACGACTGCCATCATGTTATATAACGGCACGCTTCCGATGATCATAAGAGGCGCCAGACCCGCATCTCCGTATATATTTTGGATGAATGCGATCCCAAGAAGCGCCGCGCTGCTTCTGTATGACGCCTGTATAAACTCTCCTCTTATTCCCCTGTCCTTCCATAATAACGAAAGTATACCGGCAAGAGCAATGCTTGCAAGAGTCACGAAGAAACAAAATAAAACGAATTTTAAATTCCACACTTTCTGAAAATCGACAGATGCAAGATCTTCAAACACAAGAAGCGGAAGCGGCACAAGAAAGACGAACTGATTCATTTTCGATGCAAATACTTCGTCGAGCCATCCGAGTTTCCGAAAGAGAAACCCAAGCGCCATTAACAGGAAAACCGGTACTGTCGCATTTAAACTAAAGATTAAATTTTTCATTTTTCTTCCACCTCATATCTTATCGGTATTTCTTTTTGTAATATGGCATCCGTTCTTTAGACAAAAGATATATTTTCTTCTATATTTTGAACAAAATATACCACCTTGCAAATTGTGCTTTTTACCGGAAGCCTGAGCGCCTATAAATATCTGAAATTTTTTCATTCAAATTAATCTGTGCCTCTTTTACCGGTCCAAAATTCTGTATGACAATTTTATTTTCCATAATCAAAAATCACTTCTCCATCGCTTTTATAGTTCATATCAAGATTTTCTATACATACACAGCCGCAAGCATTGGTTATCTGTCTTGATTGCTTATGCAAGAAATTATTCTGTCCGAAGGGCAGTTACAGGATCACTTTTCGCAGCTTTTTTAGACGGAAGCAGTCCTCCGAGCAGCGTCAGTATTACGCTGAGAATAATAAGTATGATCGCCGGAATTACCGGAAGAACCGCACTTACGTCATTCGTTCCTGCCAAATGATGGATCAGAGCATTTCCCGGGATCAAAAGCAGAAGCGTTATCCCGATCCCGATCACGCCCGCACACAAACCGATAATAAACGTCTCGGCATTAAATACTTGTGAAATATTACTTTTAGAAGCTCCGATTGCGCGCAGTATCCCGATTTCTTTCTTTCGCTCAAGAACACTGATATAGGTGATCACACCGATCATGATCGATGATACGATAAGGGAAATCGCTACAAACGCAACGAGCACATAACTGATAACGTCTATGATCTGTGTCACAGACGACATCAGCGCGCCGACCATATCCGTATATGTGATAACCTGTTCTTCTTTTCCTTGTTCTTCCATTTTTCTGTTATAATCATCAAGAATTCTGACGACTTCTTCTTTGCTTTCAAAATCTTTCGGATAGATCGAAATCGTAGTCGGAACAGCGAAATCAACATAACCTAACTGTTTGAGATTATTGTCATACGTCGCATTTTTCGCAGCTCCCATAGACATCATCAGTTCTGCCAGTTCCTCTCCTGTCATATTCATCTGAAACGCCTCGGCAAACGCATCTTCATCTACATGCATAGCATTTTGCAGACTGCTTCCGATCTGTGTCATTGCCTGTCCTACAGAAAACTGCAGTCCTTCTGCCATCTGATTCATAACCTGCTCCATAGCCGATGTGATCTGCCTCTCAATCGCTGTTCCTACGGCTCCCGCATAAGAGGAAACCGCGCCTTTCATATAAGAACCGAACGCGTCTGTGATCTGCTGTTCCAGACTGTCCGCGTCTACGATTCCTTTCATCCCGTCAGACAGTCTTTGCCGTCCGTCTTCCGTTTTTAAATATGCAATAAAATGCTCTCCGATCTTTGTCGGATCAGCCAGCCCGTTTTCCGCCGCATAGGGAAGATACCCTTCCGTGAGCTCTTTTGAAAGCTTCTGAAGCTGTTCTGCGGTAATCTGAACATTACCTGCAATACCTCCGAAAATCTCATTTGCATATCGGTTCAATATCGCTTTCGCTTCTTCTGTCTGCATATATTCCGCCAAATATTCATCAAACTTAGACGGATCCTGATAGCCGTTTTCAACGATAAATTTTCCGTATCCTTTCGCTATTTCTTTCACCATTGCCTGAAGCTGTTCCATCGTCACGGACATCCCGCCGCCCGACTGGATGATCTCACTGATATTTCTTCGTATGATTTCCTGCGCTTTTGGCGTTCCAAGGTATTGTCCGAACTGTTGTGCAAGCGCAGAATAGTCCGCCTCCGGATGCGCGGCCGCATATTCTGCGTACCCTTCTGTCAGGCTTTCTGCCAGCGGCAAAAATCCTTCCGGCGAAACTGTAAGATCAAGGTCTCCCAGCAATTCTTCCAGATTCATCTGCGGCAGTTCGGGAAGCTGAACTTGAATCTTACTTAGATCTAACATTCCCGAAAGATTGACTGAACTTCCGGCAGAACGGAAAATCTCAGAAAGACCATCCGTTTTTTGCATTCCCGAAAAGGCATTTTGATCAAATGCAAATGCCCGGGCAAGTTTTTGTTCGTCGATCGTAATCAGAGAATCCATATTAACGTTGCCCTTTACATTTTCTGTCCCGAAATGTTCCCCTGTAAGAACGTTTCGTTTCGGATCTGCCTTCTGATCTTTGACTATTTTTGAGTTTTCCGCTTCTTCTGCGACATGTTTTGTCAATGAAGCTGGATAATTGATGCCTGACATCAAAGCTGCTCCGTTTGCATCTTTTACAGGCTGAACGATGCCGACGATCCGGATCGGCTCGGCATTTTTCACAACTTTGTCCATGTACGTCTGATCTCCCGAACGATCTTTCCACACATGATAACTGTTGTCATACTCATAGTAATCCGCACTGTTTACCAGTTTAAACTCTTTTCCGAGAATATCATCATATGTATAGACAGTTGAATCTTTCGGAACTTCGATCTGCTCTTCCTCGACGAATCCCGCAACCATCTCTTCCAGCTCCAACGGATCTCTTAAGCCCAGCGTGTACAGCAAAAGGTCGCTCATACCTCCGCCGGACGTCAGCACAAGCACGCATTCATTGTATGATTTCGGCCACCTGCCGGCTTTCACATCGTACTGATCTTTATACAGATCGGAATCTGCCGGCATCTGATAAAAGACGTCTGTACTCATCATCGAAGACATCAGACTGTTTGAGCCGACAGACGAACCAAGCCCTGCCGCCTCGAAAGAGCGGTCCGGATGTACCTGACGGACTTTCTCCCCGTCTTGCGCATAGATCTGCGGAACAACCTGATAAGAATACTCAACTGCATTTGTGTATTGATCGATCCGGCTTTCTTTACTGTCTAAAAACTTTTTCAAAGATTCCAGATCATTTGAATCCATTGTCGAAAACATATTCGTGACCATGTCGATCACCCATATATTTTCTTTTTCCCGCCGCTCTTTTGAAGATGTTCCCGTTCCCGCAGACACCGCTTTTACTTCTTCCGAATCTTCCCCGCCTGTCATCATCGAAGTAAAATCAAATCCTGTACTTTGGATCTGAAGCGGATATTGGGAAAGCGTTTCTCTTTCTATATTTTTTCATGTAGTCATTCACTCCTGCGGACAAAGAGAGAATAAGCGCAATGCCGATAATTCCGATCGATCCGGCAAAAGAAGTCAATAATGTTCTCGCTTTTTTCGTCTTGAGATTATGAAAGCTAAGTGAAAGCGCCGTCAGAAACGACATGGATGATTTCCCCATATTTTTATGTTCCGGAACGTCTGCCGTTTCTTCATCCACATAAAATTGCATCGCTGTCCGAACGAATCTTTCCGTCTTTTAACTCAACGATTCTTGTAGCATACTGCTGCGCCAGCTCGGGATTATGAGTTACCATAACAACAAGCCTGTCCTGCGCAACCTCTTTAAGAAGCTCCATCACCTGAATACTTGTCTCGCTGTCAAGCGCCCCTGTGGGTTCATCGGCAAGGAGGATATCCGGGTTATTTACAAGCGCTCTTGCAATGGCAACTCTTTGCATCTGTCCGCCGGAAAGCTGACTCGGGCGCTTGTGGATCTGCTCGCCTAAGCCAACTTTCTCCAACGCCTGTCTCGCACGTTCTCTGCGCTGCGCTTTGCCTACTCCCGAAATCGTAAGCGCCAGTTCCACATTTGCCAAAAGTGTTTGATGAGGGATCAGATTATAACTTTGAAACACAAAACCGATCGTGTGATTCCGATACGAATCCCAGTCCCGGTCTTTGTATTTCTTCGTCGAAATCCCGTTTATGATCAAGTCTCCGCCGTCATACCTGTCCAATCCTCCGATGACATTTAACAGCGTCGTTTTCCCCGAACCGCTTGGTCCTAAAATCGCCACGAACTCATTATCACGCAGATTCAGGCTCACTTTATCAAGCGCCTTTTTTGAACAAGACTTCCCGTCCGGTATTCCTTACATATTTCTTTTATCTGAAGCATACTGTTTTCGTTCCTTTCCGTGTCTTAAATCTATCGTCATCTTCCAAACAATATCTCATACACCCTATATGACAGACTTTCTGCAGTGAACTACC
>ENA-OPYU01000296-OPYU01000296.1-human-gut-metagenome-genome-assembly--contig:-NODE-296-length-19937-cov-2.706159_pt1 | contig 19937 bp, 32 predicted proteins | sample MGYA00242637_ERZ504482 | MGnify/ENA primary metagenome ERZ504482 (study PRJEB26092, sample SAMD00036237) | human gut metagenome | host: Homo sapiens | study: EMG produced TPA metagenomics assembly of... | reverse complement strand
AACTGCTACCTTACTTCCGGTTCCAGCGCCCTCTGCAATGACTGCAATAGCCAAATCCGGGTCTTCTACATTGGAAAATCCAATAAACCAGGAATGGGTTTTTACACTTCCATCTGCACCGTAGTATTCTGCAGATCCTGTTTTTTCCTGCTGCGGTATAGCTTTCCCCTGACAGCTTTGTTCCTGTTCCCCTGTTTACCACCTCTGTCTAAGGTTTTTTCAAAAACCTCTGCTTCTTGTTCTGTCATCAATTCCTTTTATAGACTTTCGGCTTGGTAGTTTCTACTGTTTTTCCGCCTACGGTCTCCACATGTTCCATGTAATAAGGCTCCATTAATTTCCCTTTATTGGCAATAGCGCTGGTAATCATAGCCATATGCATAGGGGATACCAGTGTATTTCCCTGACCAATGGCAGTCTGCATAAGCAAAGGATTTCCCGGATTTTCGCCCAAGTCAAACTTACTCTTATTATAGTCCAGGGAAATCGGCAGCTTGGAATTAAACAGCAGGCTTTCTGCTGCGGATGTTAAGGCATCTTTGCCTAAATCCAGCCCCATCTGGGTAAAGGCTGTATTACAGGATTCGGCAAAGGCTGTGGTAAAATCTTCGGTTCCGTGAACTTCTCCTGCAAAAACAGGGAATGGTATGTCCATCCACAGTAATTTTTCCATTACAGGTATACTGGAAGCCATCAATGGTTCCATGGGTTCTAAGATACGCAAGAGTATCTACCACTTTAAAAATAGAACCCGGCGGATAAGCGCCCTGGGTAGCCCGGTTTAACAGACTGCTGTTTGCCGCATCATTTACCAGGGTATCCCAGTCGCTGTCTACTGTATTGGGATTAAAATCCGGTTTACTTACCTCTGCCAGCACTGCCCCGGTCTGAGGATCCATTACCACAACAGCGCCCCGGTAAGAACCAAGGGCATTATAAGCCACCTGCTGCAGCGTATGATTTAAAGTAAGCACCACATTATCCCCTGGATTCTTCTTCTCCAGAATTTCATTTTTTACCTGGTCCACATAGTCATTATGAGAAGTCATCAGGGAAAAATTCGCTACAGATTCCATGCCGCTTTTTCCCTTTGCATCATATCCAACAACATGAGCATACACATTTGCAAACGGATAGACTCTGGTCTCATTTCCTTCCCCATCTGTATCTGTCCGCGCCAGAACCTGACCATCTGCAGACAAAATACTTCCACGCAAAATCCGTTCCTGAAACTGATTCTGTCTGGTATTATACGGACTATTAATCACATCGTCTTTCTCTGCCACATTGAAATATACCATATATCCTGCCAAAGACAGGAAGATTAATACAAAAAAGTAGCTGACAATGGTATATTCCTTATTAGTAGCGCGTTTTCTTTTTTTTGCGTTTTTTCATCTTTGCTTTTCAACTTCCTCATCCTCGTCTTCTCTTAAAATATAAAGTCCCTGGATAATTGCCAGCATGATAATGGTACTAAGTACAGAACTTCCTCCATAGCTTACCAGAGGCAGGGTAATTCCTGTCATCGGAATAAACTTGGTAACCCCTCCAATGGTAAGAAATACCTGAAAGGCATACTCTGTTCCAAAGACCAAGGGCAATCAGCTTATAAAACCGTTTCTTGATTCTAAGGGAAATATTCACTACCAGAAGAAACATGCTCATACAAATCAGAATCATACAAATAGCAAACAAGCCTCCCAGTTCTTCGCAGATTGCCGCAAACATATAGTCCTGCTTTACAAAAGGAATCATTTCCGGAGACCCCTGGCAAAGTCCCATACCAAACCAGCCACCTGTTCCAATGGCAAAAAGCCCCTGGACAATCTGATAGCCTTCGTTCTGATATACAGAAAATGGATTTTTCCATGCCACTACACGCTGACGCACATGTCCAAATAAAAATGTAAGCAATCACTGCAGCCCCGCAGCCGCTTCCAAGTCCGGCAAACAGGTAAAAGGGATTTTTCGTTGCCACATACAGCATAATCACATAGGTAATAAAGAACACCACTGCGCTTCCCAGATCTCTGGAAAGAACCAGAATCAGCACATAAACAGCCGCAATTACCGTAGTAATCACATGATCCTTAAACTGTGCGCTTTTCTTATACAGTCTGCTGGCTACAAAAAAGTACAAAAATAATCTTTACAAACTCAGAAGGCTGAAATGCAAAGGAACCGATATTAATGTTAATTTTGGCTCCATTGACATTTTTTCCAAACACCAGAACTACAGCCAGAAGTCCCAGTCCCGCCACAGCATAAAACCAGGTCCATTTTTTTAAAAAGGTCATTTTCTTAATCATAATCGGAATAATCATGGCAATCATGGTTGCTGCCGCTACAATGAGAAACTGCCTCTTCGCAGAGTCCGGATCCAGTCTGGTCAGCATAATAAAACCAATGGACAGCAGCATACACATATGATTCAAAAGCAAAATAGATGCCTTTTTATAAAACAACCGGTATAACACCTGAACCGCTACCAGATACAGCAGCAAAGCCCGAACAAATAAATGATTTCCACTTCTTCGTTTTTTCAAAAAGATAACCAGAAATGCAGTAAAATCAATAAATATAATAAGTAAAAGCTGTTTCCTTAAAATGTATCTCTTATCATAGTCATCCTCATACCGGAATACTGTAAAACTTTCAAAGGTATACAAAAGAATTAAAACCAGCAATAAATATTTTGAAAGTTCAATAATAATATTAAGCACTTTTTCACCTACTCTACACCACGTTTAAAATGCCCCTTGGTAAATATCGGCATCTTTCCCGTCTTTTTCTTTTTTTGTACAAAAAGATCTAAAATCTTTCTGGTCTCCTCCCTGTTTTCACAGGTAAAACTCATTCTCACAGCAGCTACGTTTAAGGCCTGAATCTGCTCCAGTTCTTCCAACAGCCCCGTGGGAACACTGTTATAAATTACAGAATAGCAAAATCTGCAGTCACTTTTTACCGCAAAAGAACTGCCATAGCGATCCTTTAACTGTATGGTCTTAGACTGATGGTCACAGGTTCCGCAGGTTTTCTTCACACATTGTGCGGAAACCATCATGGGATAATATCCGTAAATTATCATTTCACTGTCCCTGCAGTCTTTCCTGCGAAGCTCTTTCCCATTCAGCTCCAAAGGTACTGTAGTCCTTTGCACTCCCTGATTCATGAGAAAACTCTGGCTTTCATCATTAAAACTATAGAGAGAATAATCTCCCACAACCTTTCGGATAAGCCCCAAAATCTTTCAGATAGCCCAGCTCCTCCAGATTCCGCACCAGGAATCCATCTGCTTTTTTCCGCAATTTCCCGGATTTCTTCTTCCTGTCCGTCCATGCGTCCTTCCCGCAGCATGTAGGGCAGCATAAGGTAACATTCCTTTCCTTTTTTGAGCGCCTCTTCTACTGCCTCCAGAACCTCTTCTGAAAAAAGGCTTTTTCAGAAAACAAGGACATACCGGCATAAACACCGTCAATCCCCGGTTCTTTCAACACTTCCTCCCACTGCTCTCTGGTTTCTACAGATGCATATAATTTCTGCGTTACCCCTTTACGGTTTTTCTTTTTCTCTGTTTCCACTTCTTCGGAAGTTTGGGGCAAATTTCTCCTGTACTGAGCCAAATAGGCTGTCTCTAATTTTTCCAGCCCTGTTCTTCTTAATTCATTTAAACTCTGCATGGGGAGAAATCCCGCCTCATCTGTAATCACCTCAAGCTGCGCAAAAGAAAAAGGAGTCTGTCCTGTCTTTTCCATCTGTTTTTGCACCCGCTCCCTTGTAAGTGGCTGCTTTTGGGCTTTCTCTACCACATCCCCAAAAACCTGTACCTGCACATCCTGAAAAGATAAATCCAGAACTGCCGGCGCATCTGTACAAAGCACCAAAGTTCCCGTAATCCCTTCCTGCAGCTTTGTGTCTAAATACTGCTTTTTCAGTCTTTGGAACAATTCTTCATTTCTGTTTGTTCTGATTTTCTGTTTCCGGTCCTGTTCCTTCTGGTTGTAAACTGCCATCATGGATTTTCCATTATGCATCTCATAATAGCCTCTGTTAAAGCCATCTCTCTGGTATAAATCAAGAAGTTCCTGTAAATCTTCTTGTTCCACCTGATAAGCTTCCGGATGTTTTTCATATAAGTCCAGATATTTCCGGTAAATGGCTGTCACTCCCGCAGCATACTCTGGACGCTTCATCCTTCCCTCAATTTTCAGAGAATACACTCCTGCCTCCAGAAGCTTTGGCAAAATCTCCACGGTACACATATCCTTTGGACTTAAAAGATACGCCCCGTCTTTGCCACTAATCTGTTTTCCCTTTTCATATGCAGTGTAGGGAAGCCGGCAAGGCTGGGCGCACCTGCCCCTGTTCCCGCTTCTTCCTCCTAGCATACTGCTGAACAGACACATGCCGGAATAACAATAGCACAAAGCTCCGTGAACAAAGCTTTCTATTTCTGCTCCTGTCTCCCGGTAAATTTTCTGAATCTCTTTTAAGGACAGTTCTCTTGCTGTAACAATCCTGGAAGCCCCTGCTTCCTGAATAAATCTGGCTCCATGAGGCCCTGTAATGGCCATCTGTGTGCTGGCATGAATGGGCAGGTTTGGGAATTCTTTTTTTTACAAAAGACAGCACGCCCAAATCCTGAACAATCACAGCATCCAGTCCCTGCTCATAATAAGGAGCCAGAAAATCATACAATTCCCCAAAAAGCTCCTGATTTTTCAGAAGGGTATTCACCGTAAGATAAATCTTCTTTCCATGGAGATGGGCATAGTCAATGGCTTCCAGCATCTCATCCTTCTTGGGATTTTTCGCATAAGCTCTGGCGCCAAACAGACTGCCTCCTATATAGACAGCATCTGCTCCCGCCTTAATCACTGCCTGCAGTCCTTCATAGGAACCTGCCGGCGCAAGTAATTCTGATTTCATACACTCTTTTCCTTTTAAAAACAGAAATGGGGCGCAACAATTTCTGCCCACCCCACTTGTTATTTCTTCCTTAATTTAATAATTCTTCCAGTTCTTTCTCCAGCTCTGTAATCTTATCCTGAAGGGTTTGTACCTGTCTGGCATGTTCTTCTGCTTCTTTTCTGGCGTGATCCAGTTCTACCTGACCGTTGATTAAATCATGCTTTAAATCATACATTTCACGGTCTTTCGCCTCTAAATCCTCCTCGAACATCTCTGCCTGTCTCTTGGCTTTAAAATAATCATCTGCAATATTCAGACTCAGCAGAGTATGTCTTGTCTCCTGGGCCTGTCTGCTATAGCCTGGTATCTGACTTAACTCTGTAAGTTTACTGTTCATATAATTTGCAACCTTTTGCAGATATTCTTCGCTTTCATAACCGCTTAATGTGATAATCTTTCCCCCAATTAAAACCTGGGTTGTATTTTTCACTGCCATCTGGTTCCTCCCACCTTTTTCTTACGTTCCTATTGTCTATTATAATCGAATTTTCAGGAAAAACAACTATTATTTTATCCCCAGATGATGGTAGGCCAGTTCTGTGACGGCTCTTCCTCTTGGGGTTCTTAAAAGGAATCCGTTCTTAATCAGATAGGGTTCATACACATCTTCTATGGTTCCTGCATCCTCGCCAATAGCTGCTGCCAGAGTATCCAGCCCTACTGGTCCTCCGGAGAACTTTTCTATAATGGTAGTAAGCAGCAGGCGGTCTGTCTGATCCCAGCCCGTACTTATCTACCTCCAGCAAATCCATATAGCAAAAATCTGCTACTTCTTTTGTAATCCTTCCATCGTATTTTACCTGAGCAAAGTCTCTTACACGCTTTAAAAGCCGGTTTGCCAGACGTGGAGTCCCTCTGGAACGCTTCGCCATTTCCAGCGCACCAGCCTCATCTGCCTCTACCCCTAACACCCTGGCAGAGTGAAGGATAATAGTCTGTAATTCCTGTTCTGTATAAAATTCCAAATGATGCACCACACCAAAGCGATCCCGCAAAGGCGCAGTAAGCAGTCCTGCTCTGGTCGTAGCTCCCACCAGTGTAAATTTGGGTAAATCCAAACGGATAGACCTGGCGGTTGCCCCTTTCCCAATCATAATATCAATGGCATAATCCTCCATAGCCGGGTACAGCACCTCTTCCACCTGGCGGTTAAGACGATGAATTTCATCTACAAAGAGGACATCGTTTTCCTGAAGACTGTTTAAAATAGCCGCCATTTCTCCGGTTTCTCAATGGCAGGGCCACTGGTCACCTTTCATATGTACCCCCTATTCTCATTGGCAATAATTCCTGCCAGAGTGGTTTTTCCAAGTCCCGGAGGTCCATAAAACAGTACATGATCCAGGGCATCTCCACGTTGCTTTGCTGCTTCTATGTAGATTTTCCAGATTTCCTTTTGCCTTTTCCTGCCCAATATAATCTTCCAGATATTGTGGCCGCAGATTCCCTTCTGTACGCAAATCCTCTTCCATGACATCTGTGGTAATAATTCTTCTCTCCATGCTTGATCCTTCCCGGCAGTCTTAAAACAAATTTTTTAAAGCTGCCTTCAGCAGAGTCTCCACGTCCATACCCGGAGTCATCTCTACCTTTTTCACTGCCCTTAAAGCATCCGCTCCGGAATATCCCAGAGCTGTCAAGGCTTCTACTGCTTCTTTTCTGGCATCCGACAATCTGCCATATCTCCCTGTGCTTCCTGAACATGCTGTGATTTCAAATCAAAGGCTTCCTGAAGATCCATCTTATCCTTTAATTCCAAAATCAGCTTTTGAGCGGTTTTCTTCCCAACCCCGGGAGCTTTGGAAATGGTCTTCACATCCTCAGATAAAACTGCAAAACGCAGTTCATCGGCAGTAAGTCCGCATAAAATTCCAAGGGCCGCCTTCGGTCCGATTCCATTTACCCCTAAAAGCAACTGAAAGGTGTGCAAGTCATCTTTTGTAAGAAATCCAAAAAGCTGCATAGCATCTTCCCGCACATGCAAATGGGTATAAAGCTTTACTTCATCACCTCTTCTTAAAACCGCTTCGGCGCTTGCCATGGGCATAAAAAGATTGTATCCCATAAAACCTGACTCCAGAATCACTCTGTCTTCCAGTATTTCTGCTACTTTGCCTTTTATATATGCAATCATGCTTTTTCCTTTCTCATCTTATTTTTATGGCAGCTCTTTTCAGAATCTCCTGAGTAACAATACCAATCAGCAGACCTGTTACTAAGCCGGCTATCATAAGCGCCGGAAAATAATAAAAGAGATTCACATTTTCCACTACCATAGCAGCTATGATAATCTGACCCAGATTATGGGTAACACCGCCTATGATGCTGACACCTGCCACAGAAAATCCACCATACTTCTTTGCTGCCACCATGCAGGCAAGGCTAAGACCAGCTCCCGCCAGACTGAATAAAATAGAAAACAGATTTCCAAACAAAAATCCAATCACAACAATACGAATAACCGAAACAACTGCTGCTTCTTTGTAAGTACAAGTATACAGAAGAAATACGGTTACTAAATTAGCAAGCCCTAATTTGATTCCAGGAATACCGGCAAAAACCGGAAATAACATCTCTACATATCCAAAAATAATAGCCAGAGAAGCCAGAAGTCCCATCCAGGCAAGTTTTCTGATTTTCATATTCTGATTCATAAAATCCCTCTAGTTTACAGTAGCATCCAGGGGCTTTGTTTCCGTTTCCCCGGATCCTTTTATTTCCAGCACTACTTTGTTTGGCAGACAGACAATGGTTTCTCCCGGCCTGAAAACAGGCCCCTGCTTTCTGCACAACTGATCCGGACACTGTGCTGAAATCATGGTTACCTTTCCGTCTTTGATTTCGCATACATTGGTATCCTGTATTTTAATGGTCTGTTCTTTTTCCAGCGAATAAGTTCCATATTCATCTCCTGCAACTGTAATCCGAAGCTGCAGCTTTCCATCCTCGCGAATCATACCGGTAACTCTTGGCACCAGCCAGAACAGCGCAGCCAGAATCACGACACTGCCTATGAGCAGTATGTCTTTTTTCTTCATAAAAAGCTCCTTTCCGTGAATTGTCTGGTTGACTGTGATTTATCTTATCACAGGATGAAGGAAAATGCAAATATGTGTTCGTAAAAAAGAGCCGTAGCATGAACACATATCGTGAATATTTATACGTTTCCAGCTCAGTCTGCGTTCCATTTGAGCCTGTAGTCTCAAATGGTACTCGACAAATTCGCCGGAACCGCATAAATATTCCTGATTGCAGTTTCACACCACAGCTCTTAATAAAAGTTTCCTTGATGTCATTACTTCATACAATAACTCTTTACATGATGACTTTTTCTTGGGCAGGTTTCTTTGCAATTTTCCGCAGTTGATGCACTTTTTTCCGGGTCTATGTGAGCCACGTTGTCTACTACGGTAATGGCTTCCTGGGGACATTCTTTGACGCATTTTCTACATCCGATGCAGCCCACTTTGCAGGCGTCCATCACTGCTTTTCCCTTGTCCTTGGAGTTGCAGGCTACTGCCTGTTTCTGTTCATAAGGAATCAGTTCAATGAGATTTTTTCGGACATTCTGCCACGCATTTCCCGCAGGCTTTACATTTCTCTTTATCCACCACTGCAATGCCATTGACAATATGAATGGCATCAAAACTGCAGGCTTTGACACAGGAACCATATCCAAGACATCCATAGGAACATGCCTTGGAACCGCCGTTTTGCATCATAGCCGCCATTTTGCAGTCCTTTACTCCTGAATATTCATAGCTCTGAGCCGCTCTTTCACAGTCTCCTGCACATTTTACAAAAGCAGTCATACGCACCGCTTCTCCTGCTTCCTGACCCATAATAGCAGCAACCTTTGCTGCCACAGCCGCTCCCCCTACGGGACAGGCATTTACCGGCGCCTCTCCTTTTGCGATTGCCGCTGCAAGACCATCACATCCAGGATAACCGCATCCACCACAGTTGTTTCCCGGAAGCTCTTCTCTTACCTTAATTTCCTTCTCATCTACCTCTACAGCAAATTTTCTTTCCGGCGACTCCCAGAAACAGTCCAATAAAGAGACCTACACCGCCTACCAGAACTGCCGCAATGACAATACCTGTTATCATATCTTATGCCTCCTTAAATGATTCCTGAAAAGCCGAAGAATGCAATGGCCATTAATCCGGCTGTCAGAAGTACAATGGGAAATCCCTGGAAATATTTCGGAACATCATTATACTCCATTTTCTCACGAAGCCCTGCCATTAATACAATGGCAATGGTAAAGCCCACTGTGTTGCAAAACCATTTACCACTCCCTGAAGCACATTATAGGACTTCTGAACATTGGTAATGGCAATTCCCAGTACTGCACAGTTTGTTGTAATCAAAGGAAGATAAACACCAAGGCTTGCATACAGAGGCGGCATGGCTTTCTTTAAAAACATCTCCACAAACTGAACCAGGGCTGCAATTACTAAAATAAACACAATGGTCTGCATATAACTCATATCCAGAGGAACCAGAATAAACTGGTAGATTAAGCTGGTTACCAGGGAAGACAGGGTAATAACGAAAATAACCGCACCACCCATTCCGGCTGCTGTGTCAATTTTCTTGGAAACACCGAAGAAAGGACACAGGCCCAGGAACTGACTGAGTACAACGTTATTTACCACTGCTGCTCCTATTGCAATAATGAGTAATTCTTTCATGGTCTGTCCCTCCCTACTTCTTGATTACTCTGTTATCATAAAATTTTCCACTACAGGAAGTATTTCCACAGGATGCGCATCCGCCTTCCATACAATGAACCGGTTTCTGTTCTTCTTTTGGCTTCTTATCCTGGAGTTTTGCACGCAAAGCTGCCAGGAACGCTAATACAAAGAAGGCTCCCGGTGCCAAAATAAAAATGGTAGCCGGTTCATATCCTTTAGGCATAACCTGGAATCCAAACAAAGTTCCGGCTCCGATTAATTCGCGGAAAGCTGCCAGAATGGTAATGGACAACGTAAAGCCAAGCCCCATACCGATTCCATCAAAAATAGAAGCAACCGGACCATTTTTAGAGGCATAGGATTCTGCTCTTCCTAAGATAATACAGTTTACAACAATCAGTGGAATATAAATTCCAAGAGCATCATAAAGCGCCGGAATAAAGCCTTGCAAAAGCAACTGCACTACTGTTACAAAAGATGCAACCACAACAATGTAAGCCGGCATACGAACCTTATCCGGAATTACATTTCTCAAAAGGGAAATAAACAGGTTTGACATGGCAAGGACAACGGTAGTAGTAAGCCCCATACCAATACCATTCATTGCCGCTGTGGTAACTGCCAGGGTAGGACACATACCAAGAACCAGTACAAAGGTAGGGTTCTCTTTGATGATACCATTATAAAGACGCTCAAGTGGTGAATTTTCTCTCATCTTACTTTCCCTCCTTTATGTATTCAAATGCCTTCAGTCCACAGTTCACACCCTGTGTCACTGCGTTAGATGTAATAGTCGCGCCGCTGATGGCATTAATCTCATTCTCTTTTGATGCTCCTGTCTTCGTTACTTCAAAAGCATCTGCCTGTTTCTCTTTAAACTGACCTTTAAACTCATCCTTTGTGGCATTCATACCAAGACCTGCGGTTTCACTAATGGTCAGAATGGAGATTCCATTTAAAGTGCCATCTGCCTGCACACCCATGGAAAATGTAATATCTCCGCCATATCCTTCCGAAGTAGTCAGATTAATGGCATATCCCAGAGTCTCTCCGGAAGCATCCTTTGCTTCCATAATTTCGTTTACAGTCTGCGCTTCAAAACCTTCTCCGGCTAAGTAAGCAGCCAAATCTGCATCTTCTGCTTCCACACATACCTCAAAAGTATCTGCATCCTCAAAAACAGCCTTGTAGGCTTCCTGTTTTGCCAGCTCCTGTTGTTTTGCAATGGGATCCTTGGTAATTTCATATACCAGTCCCAGAACCCCTCCGGCAATCAGGGTAATTAAAGTAAGAATGATCGTGTCCTTAATAATGGTATTTTTTCATGCTTTTTTCCCTCCTTTTCCGAAGGCTACAGGCATGGTGAAACGCTCAATAATGGGCACTAACAGGTTGCAGAAAATAATGGCATAAGAAACACCTTCTGCAGAGCCTCCGAAAATACGGAACAAGCCTGTGAATACACCAAGGCAAACACCATAGACCAACTGTCCTTTTTTCGTAATAGGAGTTGTCACATAATCGGTTGCCATAAACCATGCACCTAACATCAAGCCGCCGCCGAACAAATGGCAGAGCAGATAATTCATATCAAATCCATGTCCTCCGAAAAGAAGAACAAAAATTGCAAAGCTTCCAATATAAGTCAGTGGAATGCGAAGATCAATCACTCCTCTTACCAGCAAAATCACCGCACCAATGAGAATGGCCAATGCAGATGTTTCACCAATAGTTCCCTGGATATTTCCAAAGAATAAATCTACCCAGTTTACGCTCTCTCCTGCTTTTAAAGCCGCCAGAGGTGTAGCCCCGGAAACAGTATCTGCAATATTTCCCCAGGCGCCCTTTGGTACTGCAAAGTCTGTCATTCTTCCGGTAAAGGAAATCAGCAGAAAGCATCTGGCAGCCAGAGCCGGGTTCATAATATTCTGTCCCAGACCTCCAAATAACTGTTTTACAACCAGAATTGCAAACGCACTTCCAATAACAGCAATCCACCAGGGGGCGTTTGGAGGCAGGTTTAATGCCAGCAAAAGACCGGTAACCGCGGCGCTGTAATCCTGGATAGTCAGTTTTTTATGTACGATTTTCTCATATACTGCTTCTGTGGCAACACAGCAGAGAATACTTACCAGTATCAGCATCAGCGCATGGGGACCAAAATTATAAACTCCGAACAATGCACTTGGCAGCAATGCTATGAGCACCGTAAGCATAATGTTTCCTGTATTCACCTTATCCCTGACATGGGGGGAAGATGAAACATGTAATAATTCACTCATGATGTTCTCCTCCTATTTGGGTTTTTTCCTGTTTGCCAGTACGGTTTTTCTCATAGAACGGACAGATTGTGTCAACGGACGTTTTGCCGGACAGGTGTAACTGCAGCAGCCACATTCTACACATTCCATGCCATGATATTTCACAAACAGGTCTTCCTGTCCATGCTCTGAATAAGTTGCAAGTCTTGACGGAATCAGTCTTGCCGGACAGGCTGACACACAGCGTCCGCAGTTAATGCAGGCGCCTGGCTCCTGGGCGGAAACCTCATCCTTTGACATACACAACATAGCGGAAGACGTTTTTACCACTGGCACATGGTAATCAAACATAGCAAATCCCATCATAGGACCTCCGGAAATGATTTTCTCTGCCGGCTGCTTTAATCCGCCTGCCGCTTCCAGAAGCTCTGCAAAAGAAGACCCCAGCCGCACCTTAAAGTTACAGGGATCTGCCACTGCGTCACCTGTAATGGTAACAATACGGTCCATAACCGGTTCCCCAAACATCACTGCCCGGTAAACCGCGCATACCGTATCAATATTATCTACCACACAACCTGCATCTGCCGGAAGCATAGAAGAATTAATTTCTCTTCCACTGACAGCGGCAATAAGGCATCGCTCTGCGCCCTGTGGGTATTTTGTTTTCAGTGTACAGACTTCTATACGCGGTTCATCCTTTACCATCTCTGTAAGCTTTGCAATGCAATCCGGCTTATTATCTTCAATACAGATGCATCCCTTCGCATGGTCAAAGAGCTTTAGCATACATTTCAAACCACCGATAATCCATTCCGGCTGCTCCAGCATACGGCGGTAATCAGAGGTAAGGTAAGGCTCACACTCCGCGCCATTCACCAGTACGTACTCAATTTTATCCGGCTCCTTTGGAGAAAGTTTCACATGTGTGGGAAATCCCGCGCCTCCCATACCAACCACTCCACCGTCTTTGATTCTGGCAATGATTTCTTCCTTAGAAAGCTCCTCTAAAGATTTTGCCGGCTGGAATTCTACAGTTTCATACTGCTCATCATTTTCTACGATAATGGCATCTACCATAGCTCCTACGTTATTTCTGACTTTTTTTAAATCCTTCACAATTCCTGATACGGTTGCGTGAATCGGTGCAGAAACAAAGCCACCCATTTCTGCAATTTTCTGTCCTGCAAGTACTTTATCTCCCTTTTTTACAACAGGCTGTGCCGGAGCGCCGATATGCTGTGATAACGGATACACCAGCTCTTTTCCCGGAAGAAATTCTTTCACAGGTTTTCTTTGGACAATTCTTTTCCATCATACGGATGCACTCCGCCTCTGAAGGTTAAAAACGCCATATTATGTCCCTCCTTTATCTATGATAATCAGATAAACTCTGACTATTCTCTGCGTTTTATGGTATAATGATTGCACAAAGTGCAATCCAAGCCAATGTTGCCATTGGTATCATGATTGCATATGATCTTATGTTATATAATATAACACTTTTTTTCCGCAAATCACTAGGATTTTTTTAGTGAAATTTCGTATTATTTTGAATACAATCAGAAAGGAATTTGTTAAAATGATAACAAACAAGAGTCGTCTTTGTTCATTATCACCAGAATTGGATTTTGAATTTTTTTCCAGAACATGTTTCTTTGTCTGAACTGCTTTTCTTTGATATTGAAACCACAGGCCTCAGTCCGAAAACCAGTCAGGTTTTTCTTATTGGCGCTGTACAGTATTCAGATAAGCTTCAGGCTTTTGAATCTATTCAGTTTTTAGCAGAAAGCACAGACCCTGGGGAAGAACTCCAGATTCTAAAGGCATTTAGCCAATTAGCCAGGGAAAAGCAGTTTCTGATTCACTTTAACGGAACTTCTTTTGACCTTCCCTATCTGCGACACCGGTATGAAGCATTGCAGCTTTCCCATCCCCTGGACTCCTGCCATTCTCTGGATCTGTACCGGGAACTCCTGTCCATGCCAGCATTTTTCCGGCAAATGTCAGATCATAAGCAAAAAACCTTTGAGCTGCTTGTACAATATCCAAGAAAAGATAAACTCTCCGGGAAAGAAATGATAAAGGCTTATAAAGCATATGCTCTTTCCAGAGCTTCCAGTACCAGAGAGCAATTATTTCTTCACAATCTGGATGATTTAAAGGGAATGCTGTCCCTTCTTCCTCTTGGAAGATTAAAACAACTGCTGCATCACTCTTACCAGATTTTGGAGACAACCGAAATCCAGGAGCCCGATATCACTGGTGCCATACAGACACAGGTTCTCTTTATCTTATGTTTAAAAAGACCAGTCCCGGTACCATTATCTGCAAATGCAGGTTTCTGTTACATCACCGTATTAAAAGAAAAAGTAAAAATAAAGATGCCTCTCTTTGAAGGCACTTTACGATATTTCTACAAAGATTATAAAAATTATTATTACCTTCCTTTTGAGGACGAAGCGATTCACAAAAGTGTTGCTGCTTATCTGGATGCTTCCCACCGGCAAAAAGCAACAGCTGCTACCTGTTACAAGAAAATCAGCGGACAATTTCTCTATGCTCCCGGAACTCCTGATCTTCCTCTTTTACAGGAAGAATACCATTCCAAAGAACACTATGTATCCTGGCCCTTCTCTTCATCCTCTGACATTGGATTAAAATCCTATCTTCACGAAGTATTAAAAACAGCCATCACGCAAAAGTGACGGCTGTTTCTTCTTCACAAATTTATTCTTCTGTTGCTTCTTCTGTTTCTGTAACTTCTTCCTGTGCCGGTTCTAAAACTTTCATGCTCAGGCTGATTTTCTTTTCTTCTTCGTTGAAATCAACAACCTTTGCAGAAACAACCTGGCCAACCTTCAGAACATCAGATGGTTTTTCAACGTGTGCTCTGGAAATCTGAGAAACATGAAGGAGTGCATCTACACCTGGCTCTAATTCAATGAAAGCACCGAAATCTGTCATACGTGCGATTTTTTCCTTCTACTACGTTTCCTACAGCATATTTTTCTGCTGCATTTAACCATGGATTCTGGTCTTCAAATTTTAAGCTGAGAGCAATTTTGTCTCCATTGATTTCTTTGATTAAAACAGTGATTTTTTCTCCTGCTTTAAATACTTTCTTTGGATTCTCTACTCTTCCCCAGGACATTTCAGAAATGTGAAGCAGACCGTCAGCTCCGCCTAAATCAATGAACGCACCGAAATCTGTTACATTCTTGATGGTTCCTTCTACAACATCTCCTGCCTGGATTCTTTCAAAGAGTTCTTTCTTCAGTTCTTCTTTCTTAGCTACTAAAAGCTGTTTTCTGTCACCGATAACACGGCGGCGTCTTGGGTTGAATTCTGTGATTACGAATTCGATTTCCTGATCCTGATATTTTGTCAGGTCTTTTTCATAAGTATCAGATACTAAACTTGCAGGAATGAATACTCTTGCCTCATCTACAATAACGCTTAAACCGCCATCTAATACCTGGCTTACTTTTGCTGTGAGCACTTCTTTGTTTTCAAATGCTTCTTCCAGTCTCTTATTACCTTTATCTGCAGCCAGTCTCTTGTATGTTAACAACACCTGGCCATCTCCGTCATTGAGTTTGAGAACTTTTGCTTCCATTGTGTCGCCTGGATGTACAACGGTTCTTAAATCTAAATTCTGGTCATTGGAGTACTCGCTTCTTGAAATGATACCGTCTGCTTTATAGTCAATATTCAGAATAATTTCATCCTCTTTGACATCGATGACTGTACCTTCGACTACTTCTCCATTCCTGATTGTTTTAAATGTTTCATCCAGCATCTGTTCAAAACTTAATTCTGACATGTTTTGAAACCTCCTCTATTAATTTATTTGGGGTTGAAGCCCCAGCTGTAATACCTACATATTGAACGGATTGAAATCGATCAAAATCCAAGTCAGCAAGTGTCTGTATATAGTAAGTATTTTCACATTCGCGTTTGCATATCTCATAGAGCTTTTGGGTATTGGAACTCTTCCTTCCGCCTATGACAATCATAGCATCCGCCTGTTTTGCGATTTCCTCAGCCTCAGACTGTCTGTCCTGGGTTGCATTACAAATCGTATTTAAAACAAGTCTATCATAACCCTTTTCGGCTAAAATTTCAACTATTTCTTGAAAATTATTGTAATTAAATGTCGTTTGGGACACAATACACACCTTTTTCCGGGCATTCTGACAAAAACGCCCTGGCTTCCTCCTGGTTCTTAATCACCGTATAAGGCCCTTTGCACCATCCCCGGATTCCTGCCACCTCAGGATGGTCAGCATTTCCCACAATCACAATATGTCTTCCTGCCAGGCTTTCCTTTTTCACGATTCGGTGAATCTTCAAAACAAAAGGACAGGTCACATCCACGTAGGCAATATTTTTCTGTTCCAGTAATTCGTAAATACTGGCAGGAACACCATGAGAACGGATGATGACCGTACCGGATTCCAGTTTTTTCAAATCCTCCTCTGATTCCAGAACACGAACTCCCCGTTCTTCCAAATCCCGAACCACTTCCTCATTATGAATAATGGGACCATAGGTATATACCGGACCCTGAGTGGATTCTGCCACTTCATAAGCTTTTTCCACTGCCCTTTTTACCCCGAAACAAAATCCTGCTGTTTTTGCTACTTTTACTTCCATCCTTATACCCCTGTTTCTCCCTGACCTTTGCGATAAAGGGAAATAATAGTGTCCTTCACTTCATCAATGGTAAGATTAGAAGAATCCACCAGCACTGCATCTTCTGCCTGTTTCAAAGGAGAAATTTCCCTGGTCATATCCCGGTGATCCCGTTCATTAATATCAGCCTCAATTTCCTCCAAAACACAGGAAGTTCCTTTTTCCTCCAGTTCTTTGCATCTTCGCAAAGCTCTGGTTCTTGCGCTGGCTGTAAGATAGACCTTCACATCTGCATGAGGAAGCACACAGGTTCCAATATCTCTTCCATCCATAACCACATTTTCTTTCGATGCCAGAACTCTCTGAAGCTCTACCAGCTTCTCACGGATTTTTTGGATTTGCAGAACTTACAGAAGCCATATTTCCCACTTCTTCCTGGCGCAGATAAGGGGTGACATTCTCCTGGTTTAAAATCACCTGCTGAGCGCCATTTTCATAGACAATAGAAATCTCAGCACGCTTACAGGCTTCTTCCATTTTTTCTGTTTCTTTTGGGGAAATCCCCTGTTTTAACAAATACAATGCCATTGCCCGATACATGGCTCCTGTATCCACATAAATAAATTCCAGTTCTCTTGCCACAGCTTTGGCTATGGTACTCTTTCCGGCTCCTGCCGGTCCGTCAATCGCAATATTCACTGCCATCGTTTTTTCTCCTTGCTCTTCTTTCATTCTATATAGTCTGCCGCAGCTCTGGCTGTAGACCAGGCAATCTGCAGATTAAATCCTCCGGTGACTGCATCCAGATCCAGCACTTCTCCGATAAAATATAAGCCCTGTGCTTTCTTAGACTCCATGGTCTTAGGATTGATTTCTCCGGTTTTTACGCCGCCTTGTGTAATAATTGCTTCCCGGAATCCCCGCAGTCCGGTAATGGTCACAGGGAAATTTTTCACTACCCGGAGAAATTCCATTCTTTCCGCTTTTGTAATTTCATTTACCTTTTTCTCAGAAGGAATTTTTCCAAGTTCCAGTATCACCGGAAAACATTTTTGGACGGAAACATTCCCGAAATCACGTTTTTAAACTGTTTATTTTTTCCTGCTTCAAATTCCCGCAAAAGTCTGGCATCCAGTTGTTCCTCTGTTAAGGCTGCTTTCAAGTCAATGGTACCCTGCAATTCCTTCTTTTCCAGATTTTTTCCCAAGATAGGAACTGGCAGTAAGCACCAGAGGACCGGACATGCCAAAATGAGTAAACAAAAGCTCTCCAAAATCCTGATACAGTACCTTTTTCCCGTCTTTTACGGTAAATCTTACACTTTTTAAAGAAAGCCCCTGCATTCTTGGTATATATTCTTCCTTTGTTTCCATGGGAACCAGGGCACTGCGCAGGGTTGTAACCTTATGCCCTGCCTGTTTTGCAAACTCATAGCCATCTCCGGTAGAACCGGTAGCCTGATAAGACATACCGCCGGTGGCCACAATGACTTTATCTCCGACAATCTTCTGTCCATTTTCCAGGAGAACTCCTGTGACCTTTTTCTGTCCTTCGTCTGTTTCCTGTAATAAAATCTCTTTTACCAGACTGTTAAGGTGAATCTTTACATCCAGCTCCTTCATCCGCTGTTCCAAAGCTTTAATCACATCCGATGAATGATCCGATTTTGGGAAAATTCTCCCGCCTCGTTCTTCCTTTAAAGGGCAGACCCAGTTGTTCAAAATAAGCAATGGCATCTTCATTGGAAAACCCGTGAAAGGCGCTATATAAAAACTTCTCATTACTTACCACAGATTGAAAAAAGTTTCCTCATCACAGGAATTGGTGAGATTGCAGCGTCCTTTTCCCGTAATAAACAACTTTTCCCAAGTTTTCATTTTTTCAAACACATGAACCTGGTGTCCATGTTCCCCTAAAAAGGCTGCGGCTGCCATTCCGGCTGCTCCGCCGCCAATAATTAGTATTTTTGCCATAAATCTCTCCTTTAATTCGGTTCTGTCAGTTGAATCTCCTGATGATCCGCCAGATTAATTTCATCATTATTATAGACCTGATATTCATCCCATATTTTTTCCAGAGATTCCAGGGTTGCCACCACATCCTCTTGTTTCCTCATGCAAAGAGCCACTACCAGAGCATTAATCACACTCAGAGGCGCCACAAGAGAATCCACAATAGATGCCATATCACTTCTTGCAATAAGATTACAGGAAGAATACAGGTTCATGGGAGAATGAATGCTGTCCGTAAGAGTAATCACCTTGGCATTGCGGTTATTGGCAAATTCCAGAGCTTTTAATGTTCTCATGGAATAGCGGGGAAAACTGATTCCAATCATCACATCCTCCTCCCCGATACGAATCATCTGTTCAAACAGTTCACTGGAACTGTTGGTGTTCAAAAGCCTGACATTGTCAAAAATCAGATTCAGATAAAACGCCAGAAAACTGGCCAGAGGCGCACAGCTTCGAATCCCCACAATATAAATATTTTTCGCATTTAAAATGGTTTCAACTGCCAGATCAAAAGCCTCATGATCCACAGCTTCTAATGTCATCTTAATCTTATCAATATCCGAATGCAGTACCGTATCCAAAATTTCCGACTGTGGTACTTTTCCGTAAGTGACCTCCATGCGCTGGATGGAATTTAATTTTGTCCGTACCAGCTCCTCCAGCTCCTTCTGGAATTCCGGATATCCTTTATATCCCAGGTGAATGGCAAAGCGTACCACAGTTGACTCACTGACGCCTACGGTTTCTCCAAGTCTGGCTGCGGTAAGAAAAGCCGCCTTGTCATAATTCTCCTGGATGTACGCTGCCAGTTTCTTCTGACCTTTGCTAAATTTTTGATACTGTGAATTCATTTTGCTGAGCAGATGCTCTGAATTGCCCATGATTTATTTCCTCTTCTCTAAGTTTCTTTCGCATTTTATTATCATAGCCAAAAATGCAAAAGTTTCACGAAAAAATGTTAAATTTCTATTTCACGAAAAAAATGCTGTCATAGAAACATATTGAGAAGGTTGATGTCTTTCCGCCTCAGTCTGCGTACCGGAAAAATCACCAACCTTCCTTCTAATTGTCTCTACAACAACTTTTTAGTTATAATTTCTTAAAATAAGTTTGTCACCGCTTCACAGCACAGTTTTAAACCGGATATGCTCCGTTTTCTGTGTCTGCTTCTTTGGATCTACTTTTGTTTTCTGAGCTTCTCTGTATTTGAAGAAGTCTGTTGCTACCTGTGGGAACAGAGCGTAGGACAATACATCCTCTTCCTGTTCAGACCACTGTTTCCATTTTCTTTTTCTCAGTACATCCAGTTCCGGTTTGGATTAAGTCACCGGCGACAGGTGATAACTTC
>ENA-OPYU01000294-OPYU01000294.1-human-gut-metagenome-genome-assembly--contig:-NODE-294-length-20022-cov-3.850415_pt1 | contig 20022 bp, 19 predicted proteins | sample MGYA00242637_ERZ504482 | MGnify/ENA primary metagenome ERZ504482 (study PRJEB26092, sample SAMD00036237) | human gut metagenome | host: Homo sapiens | study: EMG produced TPA metagenomics assembly of... | reverse complement strand
ATAATAAAAAAGTTTTATAAACATTTTACGTAATAATTTGAAAGGAAAGAACTCTGTATGAAGTCAGTCAGATTTCTGCTTCCTCTTCTTTTGCTTCTCTGCACTTTTTCACTATGCGGCTGTACCAGCAAGGAGGAGGAAAAAAATCGAGGACGCAGTAAAACAGGAACTGGATCAGCTAAAGGATCTGGATTCCATTACCACACAGAAATACATCTCCTACCAGGAGCTTTTCCCCGGTGAATCCCGAAGATATCACTATTTCTTCTGATATTGAAGAAGTCTTTTCTCTCTTTTTCCAGGATTTTGATTATAAAATTCTGGATGTTAACGTAGACAAGGACAAACAATCCGCACAGGCGAATCTCAGGCTGGTCACTCTGGATGCCCATGCGCTTGCTGAAGATTTTTCCAAGGCGCAGCTGAAGCATGAAATTTCCCAGTCCGCTTCCTCTGAAGAAGCCACGGAACAGACCATTTCCCTTGAAGAGCGCTACACGCTTCTGAATGAATTGCTTAAGAGTAATGACTACCAGACTGTGGAGCGTAACTGCACCATCTCCTTAGACGCCTCAAATAAAGACGGCGAAACCAGTTGGGAGATCCGGCGCACCAATACACTGGAAAATGACCTTGTCGGCGGTCTTATGAACGATCTCACAGACCCGGATATTTTATCACCGGAAGACACAATCTTAGTTTATCTGAATACCCTGAAAAATATGTCTGCAGAGGAACTGGGCAATTATTTAAATGCAGATTCCATTATCAGCACAGAAGACCCTGCAAAGATCAGCCTTGCAGAAGCACTGGTAAAACAGGTTCACTCCACCTTTGATTATTCTATTGGGGAAACCACTGTTTCCGGCTATACAGCCACAGTTACAGCCAATATTACCACCTTTGACAGCGATGCTATTCTGGAAAATTATCAGAAGGAGCTGGATTCCTATCTTGCCTCTGTGGATGCTGTTATCGACGGTGCCCAAAAACGATATGAAAAGTCCTACAGTCTGCTTCTTGAATATATTGAAGAAAATACAGCTACTAAAACAGTGGAAACAACTTTCACACTGATCAACGACGGTGCTTCCTGGAAACTGGAAGACGCAGGAACGGTGTTTGGACAGGCATTGTTTGGAACTTTAAGTTCTAGCCCGGTAGAAGACAAGCAGGAAACCAACGGATGATATAGTTAAAATTTACGCTTCTGCAAACTTGTGCAGAGGCGTTTTTATTTGTGCTGACAGCGAACCCAAAGTCCATGCCTGCCAGAGCGTGACAACATTCTTCCATAAGAAAAAATCCCACCCATTTTTGCAGGCAGGATTTTTTCAGTCAGCTTATTCCAAGTTATAAGCTAAGTTATCTCTTGTTGTATTTCTTTTCTTATTCCTCAGTCTCTGGAGCAGCTTCTTTCTCAACTTCAAGTCCCAGCTCGTCCAGCTGTGCTTCGCTTACGCGCTGCGGTGCCTGAGTCATCAGACAAGATGCATCTTTTACCTTCGGGAATGCAATTACGTCACGAATGCTGTCAACCTTGGCAATGAGCATAACCAGACGGTCAAGACCGTAAGCCAGTCCGGCGTGAGGCGGAACTCCGTATTTGAATGCATCCAGAAGGAATCCGAACTGCTCATGGGCAGCTTCCGGGGTAATCCAAGCTCTTTAAACATTCTCTCCTGAATGTCATCCTGATGGATACGAACACTGCCGCCGCCAATCTCGTTACCATTCAGTACAATATCGTAAGCCTTCGCACGAACAGCGCCTGGATCTGTGTCAAGAAGCGGGATATCCTCATCCATCGGCATTGTAAATGGATGGTGCATAGCTGTGAAACGGTTTTCTTCCTCGCTCCACTCAAGAAGCGGGAACTCTGTTACCCATACGAAGCGGTATTCGTTCTTGTCAAGAAGATCCATCTGTTTGCAAGCTCCAGACGAAGTGCGCCAAGAACATCATAAACCAGTTTCTTCTTATCCGCTGCAAACAGAAGCAGGTCACCTGCTTTACCGTCCATAGCAGCTACAAGAGCATCCATCTCCTCATCTGTCATAAACTTGGCAAAGAAGACTTCTGGTGCCATCTTCTGCGATTGCAATGTATGCAAGACCTTTTGCACCATATCCCTTGGCAAACTCTACTAACTTGTCAAATTTCTTACGAGGCATGCTGCCCTGGCCTTCTGCGTTGATACCACGAACGCTTCCACCAGCTTCAAGAGCACCTGTGAATACGGAGAATCCACAGTTCTTCACAATATCGCTTACATCATGAAGCTCCATGCCAAATCTCATATCCGGTTTATCAGAACCGAAACGATCCATTGCTTCCTGCCATGTGATTCTCTCGATTGGAAGTTTCACATCGATACCAAGAACCTCTTTGAACAGGTAGGAAAGATATCTCTCATTTACATCGATTACATCATCTACATCTACGAAAGAAAGCTCCATATCGATCTGTGTGAACTCCGGCTGACGGTCAGCACGAAGATCCTCATCACGGAAGCATCTTGCAATCTGGATGTATCTGTCATATCCGGAACACATCAGAAGCTGTTTGTACAGCTGCGGTGACTGCGGCAGACCATAGAAGCAGCCAGGATGTACACGGGATGGCACCAGATAATCTCTTGCACCTTCAGGAGTACTCTTTCCAAGCATAGGAGTCTCAATCTCCAGGAATCCCTCGTTTGTGAAAAAGGATCTTGTCAGCTGCATTACACGGCTCTTCAGGATCAGGTTTCTCTGAAGATCCGGACGTCTTAAGTCAAGGTAACGGTATTTCAGACGTACATCCTCTTTTGTTTTGCTGTTCTCCTCAACCGGGAATGGAGGAACTTCTGCCTCGGAAAGAACACGGAGAGATTTTGCTCTCACTTCGATCTCACCTGTTGCAAGATTCTCATTTACTGCACCACCACGTTTCTCAACGGTTCCGGTAACTGCGATCACAAACTCACTTCTCAGCTTGCCGGCTTTGGCAAAGCCTTCCTCATCAATGGAACCATTTTCAAAGATCAGCTGCATAATACCACTGCGGTCACGTAAATCTACGAAAATGATTCCTCCTTTATCTCTTGCTTTCTGAACCCATCCCATAAGTGTTACTTCGCTGCCTACCATCTGTGTGGTCACTTCTGCACATCGACAGGTTCTGTGCAGTCCCTGCATACTCTCAGCCATTTTAAGGCGCCTCCTTATTCTATGGGGTTTCCCCCAGCTTTCTCTGATTATGAACCATTCAGCTGTATTGCTTTAAATGATCCATAAAATATCATTGACGGCTGTTTTTCAAAAACAACACGTTAAATCTCTTTATCAGCGTTTAAAGAATTCCACAAATTCCGTATAGCCTTCAGCTGTCATCTGGTCTTTCTGGAATTTCTTATTCTTCTTCATAATAGAGATATTGACCTGAACTCCGGTCTTTCTCTCTTCTTCTGCCTGACGGAAAATCTCAATCAGCTTGTCTGACGGCATATTTTTCTCAATAAGATATGCCTTCTTAGTCTTTGCTGTGGGAATCTGATATCCTCTTTCAAGAAGGAGCATAACAATACGCTCAAATCCAATAGAGAATCCGCATGCACTTGTACTGTTTCCTGTAAATTTACCAATCATCTCATCATAACGTCCGCCGCCGCCAACGCTGCCGCCAAACTCATCCATGGAAATTTCGAAGATCGGACCGGTGTAATAAGACATGCCGCGAACCAGTGTAGGATCAAATGCCATCTTAAAGTCAGCAGTCTTCACAGCTTCCACAGTGGAAATGATCGTCTCGAGATCTGCTGCAATCTGTTCATCAAGAACATCTGCCAGTTTCTCCTTGCAATATCTTACGCCCTGGATATCTGAGCTGATTTCTTTAAACATCGCAAGATAAGTATCAATGCTTTCTTTTGCAAAGCCTTCCTCTTCCAGTTCTTTCGCTACGCCCTCAAGACCAATCTTATCCATTTTGTCAAGAATGATAAATACAGTATCAAAGCTTTCCTTCGGAAATCCGCTATACTCAGCCATAGCCTTCAGAATACGGCGGTCATTGATACGGATAGTGAAATTATGGAAGTCAAGCTTGCCAAGAAGTGTAGTAGTCGCAAGTACCAGCTCGATTTCTGCCATATAAGTAGGCTCACCTAAAATGTCAATGTCACACTGCATAAACTGACGGAAACGTCCTCTCTGCGGACGATCAGCTCTCCATACATATCCCATCTGAAGTGCCTTAAATGGTCCTGGCAGTTCATTAGAGTTATTTGAATAATATCTGGAAAGAGGTACTGTCAGATCATAGCGAAGACCTGAATCCACAAGATCAGCTTCTTCTTTTGCCTGGTCAAGCTTCAGCTTCTCACCTCTTTTTAAGATTTTGAAAATCAGCTTCTCATTATCACCGCCCTGTTTGCTGCACAGGTTCTCAATGTGCTCCACTCCCGGAGTCTCAATTGAAGTAAATCCAAAGGAACCATATGTTTCACGGATCAGTCCTGTAACATAGTTACGGACTTCCATCTCCTTTGGTAAAATATCTTTCATGCCGGTAACCGGCTTCTTCTTTAATGCCATGTGTCCTCCTTATTTACCAGCCTGGCTGGCGTGTACTACTCTTTGAAATGCAAGAAATACTTCCAGATCAAAGTTTTTTATTTCGTCTATCATCAATTCCATCACAGTATGCTTATCAAAAGCCTTGCGGTAAGACCGCTCCTGACTCAATGCACAGAATACATCGCATACACGAAGAATCCGGGCACCAATGGGAATCTCCTTCCCTGCCAGATTGGACGGATAACCGCTTCCATCGTAATTTTCATGATGATAAAGAATACTCTCAAGAACAAAATCCGAATAGCCCTGGTCTTTCAGTTCCTCATAGCCAAGTGTAGAATGCATGCGGACATATTTCAATTCCTCAATTACCATGGGATTACTTTCCTGCCCGTTGATATAGCTTCTCAGTTTCAGCTTTCCTATGTCGTGAAGCATTCCTGCAATTGCAAGATCGTAACACTGCTCATGAGGAAGTCCAAGCTCCTTACTTAACGCGTACGCCAGATTACTCACTGCGATTCCATGCCTTAACTCTGCTGATAAATCAAATTCCAGAACTCTGTCGGATGTTTCTGACTGTTCACTGGAAAGCTTTTCCAAGAATTTTCCCTCCCTCCTACAACCAGGTTCCAATTCCTGTTCGCTTTCTTTCAATCATCTCATCAATACGGGCAATATAGCTTGTGACATCTTTCACATTCTCCACCCGCTCAATACGTTTGCCATGGTCAAAGACCAGTTTGGAAGAACCGCCTGCTCCAAGAGCAATGATCGGTTGTTTTTCTTCCATAATCAGTATATTGTAAATCCCGGCTTTGTCAACCTTTGCATAGCCTACATTTTCAAAATTTCCTTTCATATTCTTCTGACGGTACAGATAGTAAGGTCCCATTTCCATGGAATATGCAGTCTGCTGTGTCAGATCCATGATCTCCTGGTTATTTTCAAATGTCATCTCCTGATATTTGTCCTTAAACATATTCAGGCGTGCTGCACGCTTCACAGCCAGAGAATGTACGGTAAGGCTGTCCGGGGAAAGCTCTTTTACTTTCTCCAATGTGTATTTCACCTTGGAAATATCCTCTCCAGGCAGTCCTACAATGAGATCCATGTTAATATTGTTATAATTCAGTTCTCTGGCAAGATGGAAAGCTTCTATGGTCTGTGCCACAGTATGACGTCTTCCAATGATTTCCAGAGTATCCTGATTCATGGTCTGAGGGTTAACAGAAATTCTGGTCACAGGAAATTCTTTGATCGTCTCAAGCTTCTCCCTTGTAATACTGTCTGGTCTGCCAGCTTCAATGGTAAATTCTACAAGTCCATCAAAGCCAAAGGACTCTCCCAGCTGATCAAGAAGCCTTTTCAGCTGATACGGCTCTAACGTGGTAGGTGTGCCTCCGCCGATATAGATCGTATCCAGTTTGTAGTTCTTCATCATCCTGGCCGTTTCGCGAATTTCCAGACATAAAGCATCCAGATATTCATCTACTCTTTTTGCCCAGAGCTTCAAAGGGTAGGAGCTGAAGGAACAATACAGACAGATACTTGGACAAAAGGGAATACCTACATATAAGCTGTAACCATGCTCATAATCAATATCCTGAAGAAGTGCCCGCTCCCTGTTTGCTATGGTGATGGCAAGAGCAGTTTTCTTTGCGCTTACCAGATAACGCTCCCGCATTTCCTGTGCGATCTCGGTATTTTTCATACCACTCTCGATCATCCCCATGGCAAGCTTGGCCGGACGGATTCCCGTAAGATTCCCCCATGGAAGGGTTCTGCCGGTAAGCTTCACCAGAACATTGTACAGTGCATATTTCAGACTGTCCTTGTTGGCTTTACGAAGCTCATGGGCATCCATGAGTTTCTCATGAGTTTCCTGACTGGAATCCCCGTCTGCCCCCCGGATCACCTCTGCGCTGGCAACACCTTTTTGATCCTTCGTATCATATTTTATAACAAAATTGTCATTATCTTTTTTCACAGTAAAGAAGATATCGTATACCGCTTCGTCTTTTTCGTAGAGGCTGTGGATATCTCCTTCCGGATAAAAATGCTTTTATTAATTCATATATATCATGCTCGAAATCCCTGTCAAGCAGCAGGATTCCTATTTTACACAAATGGATTGTACCTCTTTTCGTAACCGATAGTTGTAGATGTATCATGCCCCGGATAAACATTTGTTTCATCTGGAAGGGCATTTAACAGCTTATGAAGGCTCTCCCGGATTTCACGGGAACTGCCGCCAGGAAAATCCGTTCTTCCAACAGAACCACAGAATAATGTGTCCCCGCTGAACAGAACCCTTTCGTCTTTCAGATAGTAGCAACAGCTTCCTTTCGTGTGTCCTGGAGTGTGGAGCATCTGAATAGAAAAATCCAGCAGCTTCAAATACCTGCAGGTCCTCCAGAAAAACATCAGGACGCACAGAACATGGTTTATGCATCCGGTCAGTCATATTCACAGAAGGCTCCCGAAGCATTTCCTCTTCCTGACGACAGGCATAAACCGGAATCTGATACTCAGCTTTCACAGCCTGTACTGCCATAATGTGGTCAAAATGTCCATGAGTCAGAAGGATTCCTACCGGCTTTGCCCCCATATCTTCCACCTTCTGAAAGATTCTCTTCGGTGAATCTGCCGGATCAACAATCAGTGTTTCACCAGTTTCTTTATTTTTTAAAAAGTAGCAATTGGTATATACAGGGCCAAGAACCATCTGCTGTAATTCAAAGTTTTTCCCCATAGATTATCCTTCATGGCAGCTGATATGCCATTTATGTTATTATTCCGTTATTGTCCGTGTCCTGACCGGTAACATACCATCCAATGCTCAACGTACTGTATATCTCCAACCAGTTCACATTTCCATTGTTTCTCAGCCTGTAGTTCTTTCTACATCCAAAACACTTTCCAGCTGACGTATCTTCTCGATAAGGGAATTCAGTTCATCCTTACAGCTGACGTTAAAGCTTACAGAAATAGTGGCCTTCTCCTGCTTGTTTGTTCGGCAGTTAATATTTCGGATGTCAATCTTACGCTCTGTAAAGATCTTGGAAATATCAACCAGAAGACCGGTACGATTATTAGCATATACATTGATCTCAGCCATGTAATGCTCATCCGGCTTGATCTCCGGATCCTGCCACTCTGCTTCCAAAAGACGGCTTCTGTCCATTTCAGACATATTCATCACATTTACACAGTCAGTTCGATGAATGGTAACACCACGGCCTCTTGTAACATATCCAACAATTTCATCACCGGGAATCGGATTACAGCATTTGGAGAAACGTACTGCAACGTCATGAATGCCCCGCACTACAATGCCGCTCTTGCTCTTGATATGATGCTTCTTGTCCTGATTCTCTGCGGCTGCTGCCTCCAGAACTTCTTCATCTGTGAGATTCTTTTTATTCTCTTTATCATAAGCTTCTACAAGCTTATTAAATACCTGTCCCTCTTTCAGTCCGCCATGTCCGATGGCGGCAAGTACAGAATCCCAGTCACGGAAGCCATATTTACGAAGGACCGCGTCCAGATACTGAGTCTTGGTGTAATTAGCGAATTTAAAGCCCTTACTCTTGGCATACTGGGCAAGCATTTCCTTGCCCTTCAGAATATTATCTTCCTTCAGTTCTTTCTTGAACCACTGATTGATCTTATTTCTGGCCTGTGTACTCTTGACCACCTTCAGCCAGTCACGGCTTGGTCCCTGGGAATTCTGGGAAGTAATGATTTCAATACGGTCACCATTCTGGATCCGGTACTCAATGGGCACCAGTTTGCCATTTACCCTGGCACCTACCATTTTGTTTCCTACAGCACTGTGCACGCTGTATGCAAAATCAATGGGGGTGGAGCCGTTAGGAAGGGTTTTCACATCTCCCTGTGGAGTAAAGCAGTATACACTGTCTGCAAACAGATCCAGATCATTTTTCAGAAGACTCATGAACTCTTTATTATCAGACATGTCTCTCTGCCATTCCAGGATCTGGCGCAGCCAGTTCAGCTTCTCCTCCTCACGATTGCCTGAGGAAGCCTTACCGTCAGAAGCCTCTTTATACTTCCAATGTGCAGCAATACCGTACTCGGCAGTCTTATGCATCTCAAAGGTTCTAATCTGAATTTCAAAAGGCTGTCCATTCGGTCCGATCAGCGTGGTATGCAAAGACTGGTACATATTTGGTTTGGGCATTGCAATATAGTCCTTGAAACGTCCTGGAATTGGCTTATACATCTCATGGATCACACCAAGTGCCGCATAACAGTCCTTCACTGTATCTACCAGGATACGCACTGCAAACAAATCGTAAATCTGATCAATCGTCTTATTCTGATTTACCATCTTTTTATAGATACTGAAAAAGTGTTTACACGGCCGTCAACCTGTGCCTTAATTCCGGCTTCTACCATATGCTGATGCACAGTCTTGACAATATTCCCTACGAATTCCTCACGGACGCTTTTACGAAGTGCTACTTTCTCAACCAGATCATAATAAACATCTGGTTTCAGATATTTCAGGGAAAGGTCATCCAGCTCTACTTTGATCTTGGAAATACCAAGACGCTGTGCGATAGGCGCATAGATGTCCATCGTCTCTCTTGCCTTCTCCTTCTGTTTCTCAGGAGTCATGTACTGAAGAGTACGCATATTATGAAGACGGTCTGCAAGCTTGATCAGAATAACACGGATATCCTTTGCCATGGCAAGGAACATCTTGCGAAGGCTCTCTGCCTGTAGCTCTACTTTATCCTTGGAATAGGACAGCTGACCGATCTTAGTTACCCCATCTACCAGAAGCGCAACCTCAGGACCAAATTCTCTGGTGATCTCATCACAGGTCATCCAGGTATCTTCAACAGCATCGTGAAGAAGGCCTGCTACAATGGTCTCCTTGTCCAGTTCCAGATCCGCCAGAATAATGGCAACACATAAAGGATGAATAATGTAGGGTTCCCCGGACTTTCTCTTCTGATCCTTGTGGGCTTCCCTTGCAGTCTCGTATGCCTTCTGGATCATGGTTATGTCCGTAGAAGGATGATATTTCTTTATGCTGGCAATCAGCTCATTATATAATACTTCAGGGCTTGTAAAGTCGTGCATGGATTTTACAGCTGCATCTGCTTTCTTCACAGACTCCAGCTTCTCCATATCCTCTTTTGATACTTCAGGCTCCTTGCCCTGCTCGTTAACAATATCAGCCATATTTCACACCTGCCTGTTTAAATACTATCTGCGTCAGCATCCGCCCACCTGTTTCCCCGGGGGAATCTGGCGAAACAGACACATCCTTTATTTACCTTCATAACGGATTACAGAAGCAACGTCATATTTCTCCAGTTTCTTACGCCCCTCAAGACCTGCAAGTTCCATCAGAAATACGATCTTCACTACCACTCCACCAAGCTGCTCTACCAGTTTCGCTGCAGCTTCAACTGTACCGCCTGTTGCGATCAGATCATCAATGATAACTACCTTCTGTCCTGGCTTGATGGCATCCTTGTGAATCTCAATCTCAGCTTTGCCATATTCCAGATCATAGCTTGCAGAAACGGTCTCACATGGGAGTTTCCCTTTCTTACGTACTGGTACAAAAGATTTATGAAGATTATAAGCAATTGGCATTCCGAAAATAAATCCACGGGATTCTGTTCCCACTATTACATCCACATCCACATCCTTCAGACAATCCTGCATGGAATCAATTGCAAGCTTCAGTCCGTCTGCGTCCTGAAGGATACTGGTAACATCTCTGAAAATAATGCCTGGTTCTGGAAAATCAGGTATACTTCTTACATATTCTTCTATTTTTTCATAATAGCCTCCTCAGATTAATGGATGTTGTGGGGAAAGCATCCGCCACCCAGAGCGTGTTTGAAAAAGAAAGCCTTTTCACACATGCTCTAGCATCATAAATATTTTTAGTATAACACTTTTTAAATCGGGAATCAACGCAAAACCGACAGGCTCGCTGGAAATACTGCATTTTCGTGGTTTACATGATTATACCCTTTTTAGCAATAATTTTGTATGACAATTTGCAAAGAGTCTCTTCCCATATAGGAGTTGATCTTCGGATAATAGGTTACAGAAATAGTTCCATGAGACCTTGCAAACTCTGCAAACTCCTTTGCTTCACCCAGTAAACACCATCCATCACCGTGCCGGATTCGTCCATCAGCTGCAATTTCACTGTATTCTGAGTCTTTCCATATATTCCGGATTTTTAAAACGCGGAGACTTTTTTTGGGCAAAACAGGCTTTGCATTTCCTTTTCCAAAAGGGTTCCAGAACAGAGAGCTGACGGATCAGATTCTCGTTTATGTAAGAAATGGGCATTGGTACATCGATCACGATTTTGGGGATCATATCTTCTTCTGTCAAGGTGCAGATTTTCATTGAGCTGACGGCGAAATGCTTCCACGTTTGCTTCTTCTATAGAAAGACCTGCTGCCATAGGATGGCCGCCATACTGGAGCAACAGACTGTCACATTTTACAATGCTCCTCATACATGGAATAATTTCTGTAGATCTGCACTGCCTTTCACCGATTTTCCCTCTTGTAAGAATCCAAAGCAGGCTTGTGATATTTTCACGGATTCTTCCTGCTATGATTCCTGCAAGACTCTCATGACAATCCGGCAAAAATACAACCATTACTCTGTCATTTTTCAGATTGCTGCCCTCTATCAGCTTGTAGGCAGCTTCTGTACCCTGTTCCGTCAGTGCCTTACGGCTGTCATTCAATGCTTTCAGATCGTTTGCAAGCTTTGCAGCCTCTTCTTCATCTTCACACTGTAATAGGGACAGGGAGCGCATGGCTGTATCCAGTCTTCCGCTGGCATTAATGCACGGACCAAGGCGAAAACCAATATCGTAGGAACTGATTTTCTGATTTTCCAGACCAATTGCTCTTATCAAAGCTTTCAGTCCCTTATTTTTTGTATGAGGCAGACGTAAAAGTCCCTCTTTTACAAGAATACGGTTTTCTCCCTGAAGGTCCATAATATCTCCAACTGTAGCGATAGCCGCAGGTTCCAGATAATCTTCTTTCTCACTCTCCGGGATTCCATATTTTTCATACAATGCAAAAACCAGTTTCATTGCAACCACTGCGCCACAGATATTTTTATTTGGATACGTACAGTCAGACTGTTTTGGATTGATAATTGCATCTGCCAGAGGAAGCTTGTATTTTCGCCCTTCTTCTGTATCTTCAAAAGGGACCTCGTGGTGATCCGTCACTACCACTGTCATGCCCATTTTTTTTCGCAAATGCAATCTGATCTGCAGCCGAAATTCCATTGTCACAGGTCACGATCGTATCTACTCCATCCTCTTTCGCTTTCTCTATAAGATGATTATGAATTCCATATCCATCTGCAATGCGGTCCGGAATATAAGTATCTACATTCGCCCCCAGGCGTTTAAATCCTTTTAACAGAATATAAGTTGCAGTTACACCGTCAATATCATAATCTCCTATAATTCTCATCCTGGTTCCCAGATCTATTTTTTTGCGAAATAATTTCCACAGCTTTGTCAATATCCTTCAGACTTTTCCAGGATGGAATGTCATCCAGGGTTCCGTTCAGATACTGATTAATTTCTGCATCTTCTGTAATATCCCTGTTCCGAATAATCCTGGCGATCACCGGATCTATTCCATACTTCCGGCCAATCTCCTGAAAATCAGCTCTTTTCGCCGCTAATACCCATTTTTCCATGCTTTGTCTCCTGTTGTAAATTGTATTGCTATTTAATTGGTTGGTCGTTATCCCGGACGCGATTTCACAATGTATATTCACCGCCGCGCGTCGCAACGTTCCGGCAAGCTAATGACTAACTGCGACTAAGACGCTCAGGAGAGCCTTCGCGCCTAAGTCTCCGTAAGTCATGGATCTCGCCTCCACTAAAACCGCTCCTGAAATGCGCGGCTTGCGAATATACATTGCAAAATCGCTGGATGCTGGAAAGGGAAGAAAGAAACAGTAACGACAACAACGAGGGTGGGGGAAGTAATTGGTATCCCGCAACTTTATTATTTTTTGTCAATCTATCGTTGTCAAAAAAGTATAGGGAAGCCAGTCACTCATCCTCCCCCTTCGTAAAAAGTTCTTATATAACATCAGTCCCAGCCAGTACACAGCATTTGGGCAATGTGTATTACTCCAGCGAGCCATTTCAGGCGCGTTTTTAGCGCAGATGAAATCCAGCGCTTACGGAGACTTATGCGTGAGGGCTCTCCCGAACGCATTAGTCGCAGTTAGCGATTAGTTCATCGGAGCGTTGCGCCGGCGAGTGAGTAATACACATTGTCCAAATGCGTCCCTCCTAAAGAACTTTTCAACCCACTAAATAGTAATAGAATTTTACATAAAAAGCAAGCCAGGACAGATGTTTCCACCTGTCCTGGCTTAAGTTTATTTAATTATCTGTCTTCCTCAGAAGAACCATTCTCGGTATTCTTAGCCGCCTCCTGGGCTGCAAGACGCTCCTGAACTCTCTTACGATTTTTCTTCTTCGGCTGGGTCTGTCCATTTGCAGCTGGAGCACTTGGTGCCTTTGCACTTGAAACAGACTGTTTAACCGGAGCAGCACCAGCTGTAGCTTTTACAGTCTGAGCTTGTCCGCCGCCAATTTTCTTTTTCATTACCAGCCAGAGGGCTCCGGTAATGCATACAGAAGAATAAGCACCGCAGATAATACCAACCATCAGCGGAGCTGCGAACTCACGGATGGAAGATACACCCATGATATAAAGAACAGCTACCATGATAAAGGTAGTAAGGGAAGTATAAATACTTCTGGTAAGTGTCTGTGTAATACTCTTATTTACCACTTCTTCGAGCTCATCTACGCGCTTGCTTCCGTGAAGATTCTCACGGATACGGTCGAAGATAACGATCGTGGCGTTGATAGAATAACCAACGATAGTCAACATACAAGCGATAAAAGTATTTCCTACGGAAATTCTGGAAATCGCATAGAATGTAAGGACAACCAGAACATCATGAAGAAGTGCAAGTACTGCGCTGCCTGCAAAACGGATATCCTTGAAACGGAACCAGATGTAAAGAAGCATGAAAATAGTGGCAACAAAAACGGCTACTACAGCATCTCTTCTCATTTCGTTGCTGACAGTGGAGGAAATACTCTCTGCCTGGATCAGGGATTCATCTACACCAAACTTGTCAACAAGTGCCTTATTCAGTGCCTCACGTTCGTCAAGATTCAGGGAACGTGTCTTGATGATAACCTGATTTGTTCCAACAACCTTAGTAGGCTGTACATTCTTATCTCCTGTAACCTCTTCCACTACAGGTGTAACCTCAGAATCAATGGTCTTAATGTCCATATCTTCGTTAAAGGTGACATTGGTAGAAGTACCACCTGAAAACTCAAGGCTGTAGTTCAGGGCTTTTCCGCCTGTAGCCTTGTGGATCAGCATAGTGGCTGGTCCGGCAAGGATCAGGATAATGGAAAGGGTGAAGCATAATCTTCTCTTTCCAACAAAGTTAATGACTTTCTTCTCTTCAGTCTTTCCATAGAATTTCTCATCGCGAACGCCAACTGCATATAATGCATTGATCACAAGTCTGGAAAATACCAGAGCTGTAAACATGGAAATCACAATACCAAGTGCCAGTGTATATGCAAATCCTTTAACAGAACCAGTACCCAGCCACATCAGAACGAATGCTGCGATCAGGGTTGTGATGTTTCCGTCAAAGATTGCGGAAAAAGCCTTGGAGAAACCAGCTTTGATCGCGGATCTTACGGTAGAGCCTGTACCGATTTCCTCACGGATACGTGCATAAATAATAACATTCGCATCTACTGCCATACCAATGCCAAGGATGATACCTGCAATACCCGGAAGCGTAAGGGTAATGTCAAATGCATTTAAGGTAAGCAGAATGGTCGCTGTGTAGAAAATCAGGGAAAGGCCTGCAACTGCACCAGGTACACGGTAAGCGATGATCATAAACAGAATTACGATGATCAGACCGATCAGACCTGCAATAAGGCTGGTGGAGATTGCTTCTTCACCGAGCTGTGCAGCTACAACGCTGGAACGAAGCTCTGTCAGTTCAAGGCTCAGGGATCCGATACGGATATAGGAAGCAAGCTCCTGTGCTCTCTCAACACTTTCCATACCACTGATCTGTGCCTTACCGCCTGTGATGGCTTCATTTACTCTTGGAGCGCTTAATACGCCGTTGTCATAGATAATCGCGATCTGTTTTCCAACATTGTTCTGAGTTGCCTCTGCGAATTTTGTTTTTCCCTCGTCTGTAAGAGTCAGATCTACCACGTACTCTCTGCTGCTGGAATTCTGCTGCTGGATTGCACCGCCTGTAGCATCTGCCACATCTGTACCTTCCAAAACCACAGAGCCGGCTGCACGGATCTCGTCAAGACTTCTTGCCAGAGAGTATCCGGTCTCGCTGCTGGAATCTGCCTGAAAATTTGCGTTTCCATCCTCATCCTGCTGTGTGATAAAGCACAGGGAACCTGGCTGGCCAAGTTCTTCCAGAATAGCATTTGCATCTGTTACACCAGGAATCTCTACATTGATACGGTCAGAGCCTTCCTGATATACCTGAGCCTCTGTACTGTACTGCTCAACACGTTTCTGCAGCTTGTACACAGTATCGCTCATGTCTTCACTGCTTGGGTTGCTGTCCTTTGCCTGATATGTAATGCTGACACCACCAGCCAGATCAAGTCCGGTCTTGATATTCTTCATAGCACCGGTTCCTGTAGGGCCAATGCCTACAGCAGCCGTATAGCAGAAGAACACGGTAACGATGGCAGTCAGGATCAGGACTAAGATACCTCTTGAATTTTTTCATTGTTCTGTCCCTTCTTTTTTGTTTTTCGCAAAAGCAGGGACTGACAGAAATCTTCGCAGCTGGCGAAGTGCTATCAGTCTTCTGCCAGTGCAGCTTTTATCATGATGGCGCACTCCACACGCTTCCTCTGGAGCTCGCATCCGATTTCATAATTGCTTCTGATATCCTTATGGGCATGATATCCGTTTGCTGCGCATCCGCCACTGCAGTAGAATCTTGCAAAACAATCCTTGCAGGCTGGCTTGGTGTAAACATTGCAGCATCCGAAATCCTTCTGGATGTCAGGTCTCGTAATCCCTTCATCCACATTTCCCATCAGATATTCTTCTTCCCCAACAAACTGGTGGCATGGGTAGAAATCCCCCCATGGAGTTACGGCAAGATATTCTGTGCCGCTTCCACATCCTGAAAGCCTCTTGTATACACAAGGGCCACCGGTAAGGTCGATCATGAAATGGAAGAAATTAAAACCTTTGCCTTCTTTCTCGCGTTTTATCATCTCTTTCGCAAGAAGGTCGTATTCTTCCATGATCTTCGGCAGGTCTTCCTCCCGAAGTGCGTACTCCTCAGATGGATCTGCCACTACAGGCTCTACAGAAATCTGCTTGAATCCAAGGTCTGCAAGATGAAGAACATCCTGGGAGAAATCAAGATTATGATGAGTGAAGGTTCCTCTTACATAATACTTGTCCTGGTTACGGGACTCTGCAAATTTCTGAAACTTCGGAAGGATCAGATCATAGCTTCCTGCCCCTTTGCGGAATGGGCGCATAAAATCGTGAACTTCCTTACGGCCATCAATACTGAGGACCACATTTCCCATCTCTTTGTTGCAGAATTCCATTACCTCATCGTTCAGCAGAACACCGTTGGTAGTAAGGGTAAAACGGAATTTTTTATTGTGGATTTTCTCCTGCTCACGGCCGTATGCTACCAGGTCCTTAACAACCTGCCAGTTCATAAGCGGCTCGCCGCCAAAGAAATCCACCTCCAGATTGTGTCTGGAGCCTGAATTAGCGATCAGGAAATCCAGTGCCTTCTTCCCTACCTCAAAAGACATGAGAGCTCGTCTTCCGTGGTACTCTCCTTCTTCTGCAAAGCAGTAGCGACAGGCAAGGTTACAATCGTGGGCGATGTGCAGACAGAGCGCTTTTACCACTGTCTGACGGTTCTTGGTAAATGTATCAATAGCATTCTCATATACATCTCTGGTGAAAAGCATGCCATCGGCTTTCAGCTTCTCACACTCTGCCACTGATGTCTTAATATCTTCTTCTGAAAACTGATCTCCCAGTTTTCCTACAATGGCAGCTGTGTCCAGACCTTCTTCCATATAAGGAAGTACTTCGTAGGTCACTTCATCCACAACATGGATACATCCGCTGTTGATGTCCAGCACGATGTTGTAGCCATTGTTCTGATAACGGTGAATCAGACTCATGTTAGTATATCCTTTCATTCTTTCCTATTGCATGAATAAGCAGCGGCTTTTACACCGCTGCTTACATACGTTTCCAGTTGCCCGACTTATTTGTTCTCGCAGCTCTGGTTTCCTACTGTACAGGATGTCTTGCATGCGGACTGACATGATGTCTGGCACTCGCCGCAGCCGCCTTTCTTTACAGTGTTCTGCAGGTTCTTTGTATTTAATGTTTTGATATGCTGCATAGTATTAGCCTCCTTATGTATATAATCTTGCCTAGTATATCATACTTTTTTTATTTTAAATGCTAATTTTTTATTGGATCAGAGTGCGAATCTTTTCTAAAAAATGCGGGAATGATTTCTCAAACACGCTCTAAGACAACATCCCACCAAGAGCACCACCACCCAGACACATCAAAAAAAGTAGTTACTGCATGTACCAGACTCATTTCCCATTTTCCCTGCACTACAAAAGATACTGTAATCAAAAGCAAATAGTAAAAAGCCCCTACAGAATTCCCACTAAATACTTATCTTTGCGCAGAAGTTTTTCCTGACATGAAGCCTCCTGAAAAACAGGACAAAATATACACAGCTACAATTCCTGCTGACACAGGCTTTTCTCCCAGGTCAAACTGGAATAAAAGGAATGCCAGAAGCAAAAGTAAACGCTCCGGTAACTGCATAGGAAAAAAGTAAAGATTTTTAAAATGACTTTTACCTTCATAAAAACAGCCCTCCCATATGTAATATATGGTAAGGGCTGGCTTCGTTATTCATGGATTATGAATGTCCGTTTTAATTATCCTGTCTGCTTTATCTTTTCTTTTTGCGGACAATAATCACAATAATGATCACAGCGGCTGCAGCGATCACAAGGATCACAAAGGGAAGGATCATGGTGTTGTCACCAGTTTTTACTGCATTTGAGGTCTGACTCTGACCGTTATTTCCGTTTGAGGTAGCAGCCGTATTTCCTGCAGTGTTGCCTGTAGTGTTTCCTGCAGTCTGTCCCGCATTTGTACTGGAACCTGTTCCATTTGAAGAACTGCCATCTGTTGTGCCAGAATTTATAGTTCCATCAGATGCCACACCTGGTGTATTGCTGGTTTCGGAATTGTCACTGCCGTCAGAGCTTCCGGTACCAGATGAAGAACCACCATTTCCGGTTCCTGAAGTCCCATTGGAAGAGCCATTTGTATTTCCATTGCTGATTCCATTTGAATCACCTGTATTTCCACCAGTTTCATTTCCGCTATTGCTATCCGTTTTACCCGTTCCGGATCCATTTGTTCCATTCGTACCAGCTCCGGTCACAGATGGAGACGGGGTAGGTGTTCCACTGATCGTCACAGTAGGTGTAGGAGTTGGTGTACTTCCATCGCCATACGCTCCATTTGCAATGTCCTCTCCTACGATTGGACGAAAACCTGCAATTCCAAACGGGCTGAAAGAATGTGTGCTGAATACCATGGTGCTTCCGTTTACACTGGGAATAATGGTCTCTGTCGCACCATTATCAAGAAGATGCTCAATCGAATATTTATATCCTTCTTTGACAGGAATCGTTACGCTTACATACTGTCCATCCGGAATTTCATACTCTGTATTATTCTTCAGATCCCATAATTTAAATTCATAGGATTGGAAGATCGTAGCATTATCTTCATTTTTAAATTCGTAATTTTCACCACTGGTCACCTGGAACTGGACATACCAGGGAAGATCTATGCCTGATACAGAAATTCCCTCACAACTATGATTCTGAGCAGCCCTTGCAGCCTGCTCTTCTTCTGTGAGATCGTCCTCAGCAGTTGCCGGTCTTGTATCCGCTGTGGTAAAGTCAAGAGGATTATCAAATATATTTTTCTGGTCATCCTCTGTAGGGTCTGTTGTGTCTTTTACATCCGTGGTGTCTGTTGTATCTGTGGTATCTTTTTTCTCTTCTGTGTTCTCATTTTTTCCAGAATCCCCTGTACCATCAAGAATGGTAGCACCAGGCATCATCTCACCAAAAGTTTCGTTCAGTTTTCCAGTATCATCTGAGGAATCTGCGGTCTGCACATTGTCAGATGCTGCATCCTCACCATTATCAGAATTTGTACTCTCTATGCTATCTGCGGCTGTATCTGAACCTGTATCAGCTTTTGACTCTTCTGCAGCTGTATCTGAACTTGTATCAGCTTTTGACTCTTCTGCTGCTTCCTCCTGAATATCTTCAGAATCTACAGTTTCTTCCATTGCAGGAGCCGCTACTTCTGTTTTTTCTGCCGGGGTTGTAATTCCCGCAGCAGCTTCGGTGTTGTCTTCAGATTTTGCTTCATTAGAAGCAGGAGTGCTCTCGATGGTTTCTTCTTTTTTATCTGCTTCACTGTTCTGCTTGTTTTCCGCATTCTCAGTCTGATCTTCTGTCTTTCCTGAAGTTTCTGAATCATTCTGCTGATTCTCACCTGGAACTGCCTCATCATCAGATTTTATATCTGTATCTTTATTGTCAGAAGTTGTGTCATCCGGGACAGATGCTTCACTGCTCTCATCACCTGTTTCCACATCTGCAGCAGTATCAGAAGGCTGATCTTCAGAACTCTCTTCTATGCTGCTGACAACAACTGTGATCTTACCTTTCACAACTTTTTTACTCAGAATCCCATCCGGAAATATAAGAAAGATCCACGTCTGCTGCTGGTTTAAATACTACTTCGCAGGTCTGCACTCTTTTATCCGGTATATATGAATCATCTGCCCAGGAAAGCGTTCCATAATCACTCTTGGGCAATGCCACTTCCGAAAGAGCAACTGGCTGATCAATTGTGATATTATCCGGAATCAGACTGGATTTCTCAAGTCTGGTCTCTGTATTCTGCCCCCATACAGCTACTGGATAACCTGTCCTGTCATAAGTACTGCTGTCATCGCAGCTGCCGCAAGTAATGATACGCTTTTCTGTACATAACGATTTTTCTCGTTTTTCATCCTGGCACCTCTGTCGTAATATGTATATTAAATGTAACTGCCTACATCCCTAGAGCCTGTTTAAAAAATCATTCCCGCAATCTGCACGCCCCACTTTGCGGGAGATTTCACCCGAATTCGGTTGCCGTAGCCCGCTACGGCGCCCTCATCCGAGCGAAATCTCCCACAAATTGTGACGCACATCTTGCAG
>ENA-OPYU01000293-OPYU01000293.1-human-gut-metagenome-genome-assembly--contig:-NODE-293-length-20029-cov-3.658728_pt1 | contig 20029 bp, 20 predicted proteins | sample MGYA00242637_ERZ504482 | MGnify/ENA primary metagenome ERZ504482 (study PRJEB26092, sample SAMD00036237) | human gut metagenome | host: Homo sapiens | study: EMG produced TPA metagenomics assembly of... | reverse complement strand
CGGCGGGAACGGATCAGTTCCCCGACCGTGTGGCGGTTCAGACCAAGCATCTCCGCAGCCTGCTGAAGGCTGACGGCATCGGGGTAGCCGGGAAACATCTGGGAATAGGCATTGTTAAACTTCATAGACCCTCCTTGGATATGGCAGATGATCATGCCGTGAAAACTGATAATTTGAAAAAGCTTAGATAAAGCTTGAGGATAAAAGCGATATGTAAGAGAAGCCGGCTAACATGCTGACTTCCCGGAAAAATATGTTAAGGTCTCCCATATTCGCCCTCGGCACCCTAGGAGTGGGGAATCGTCCAGCAGCGGGCTTGCACCGCACCATTGGCATTTCAGCCACCCCGTCTTCGTTATGACCGGGCTGCGAGTTACAGAAGTACCTTTTGTGAAGTACCGGACGATTGAACTATTCTGTTTTCAAAGAACAGAGTTTTATAGAAAATCTTCGAAATTTAAGGCTTCCGAAAAAATTGTCCCTCTAATTGGTAGCCGACGAAAAAGGCCAAAATATAACCGCATCTCCGAAAGTTAACAAAAAAGGTCACAATTGACGCTTATAAAAAAGAAGACTGGATTTCTCCAGCCTTCCAAAAGTATGTATCAATAATTTTTGCTCAGAATCTTCTCAAGCGTGTCCGCAAACCTGACATCCTGCTCCTTCGTCCGCTTTGGGCTCCCCTTGGGGTGCTTTCCGGCACGGAGGAGCTTTTTGTTTTCGTATCGCCGCAGCATGAGAGCGCCTATGTTGTCGGCGGTGTACTCCAGACCATTCTGGTTCAGCACCCGGGCGCACTTGGCAAGGCACATACTCGCCAGCCCGTAGTCCTGCGTCACAACCACATCTCCCGGTTTTACCCGGTTGACGAGGGCAAAGTCTACGCTGTCAGCCCCTTTATCGAACACCAGCGTCTGCGCACCTTCCCGCTCGATCTGGTGGGAGGTGTCGCACAGGATGATGACAGGAACGCCGAACTGCTTTGCAATCTGCAACGTCAGATCGACGACCGGGCAGCCGTCTGCATCGATCAAAATATTCATCGGCTTTCCTCCATCACCCACCGAAATGCTCTTGCGGTACGCAAATCGGCGTCTTTGAAATGCCCGCCGCTGTTCCATTCAAGGGTGCAGTCTGCACCGCGCGCTATAAGCTGACTGTGCAGAGTGCCGATATTATCCCCCACCACAGCCATGACGGTGCTTTTCGTGTGCTCTTCCTTGTTGCCAAGGCTCAGATAAACGCGCTGCGCCTGTATCGGGTGCTGCTGTTCAAATTCCATCCAACCCGGAAACCACACCGAGGGCGAAGCGGCGGCGACACCATAGAACAGATCAGTCTGGGTGGAGGCCCACAGCGCAAACAATCCCGCCAGCGAGTAGCCGCCCAGAATGATTTTGACGTTTTCCGGGAGATCAAACTGTTGTTTCAGTGACGGAATGACCTGCTCTGTCAGAAAGCACAGGGTTTCCGTAGCCTTGCCACCAAATCCTTGCTTTCCCCACACGGCAGGGGTCTTCCACGGGGAAAGTTCATCGTTCCAACTTTCCGCTGGGATGGCCGCAAACAGATACTTTCGGTTGCTTTGTGCAATAGCAGCCACTTCGTCATCCATGCTTTGCAGCTCATGTCCGCCTGTCATTTGGAGCAGCAGGTATTCTGCATGGGCTTCGCCGTAAATGCGGCAAGGTCTGTTCCCGATTTGCATTGTCTGTGCGGTCACTGCGACGTCCTCCCGAAAAAATTTTTGATAAGCCCAGTATAGCAACGGAACAAGCATTTTGCAATTCAAAAGGCGTTCATAGCAGTGGCAAGCAATGCAGACGTATATACATCTGCTATTTTTGCATTGCAAAAATACTTGTTGGGGACACCCAAACCCTTGAACTGCATCCGATGGATGCAGGCTGCGCGTTTTTGCAAAACGCTTTTGTTGTTCATCAAACTTGTATTTCTTTGCCGGAACCGTTGCGCTTTGCCGCCCAACTTGCTATTATTAAACGTGAAAGAACTTTCACAGAGAAACGGAGAAAACACCATGCCTACTTTGGAATGGATCGGAAAAAGCAAAGTTGTCAATCATCATCAGGAAGTGCCGTTCCGTGTGTTGGAGCGTCAGTATAGCTTTGACGAAATGGGCAAGCACACCGAGGACAACGGCAGTGATAACATGATTATCCACGGCGATAATCTGGAAGCCCTGAAAGCTCTGCTGCCGCAGTATGAGGGCCGGGTGAAGTGTATCTACATCGATCCTCCTTACAACACTGGCAATGAGAAGTGGTGCTACAATGATAATGTCAATGATCCGCATATTCAAAAGTGGCTGGGCGAAGTCGTTGGTAAAGAAGGCGAGGATTTGACACGCCATGACAAGTGGCTCTGCATGATGTATCCTCGGCTGATGCTGCTGCAGAAGTTGCTGGCGGATGATGGTGCGATTTTTATTAGCATTGACGACAACGAGCTTTACAACTTGAAATCCATCTGTGATGAAATCTTTGGCACAAGCTGCTTTGTTGCAAACATCTCTTGGCAGCGCACCTACTCTAAACGAAATGATTCAAAGGGCATCCCTGCCGAAGTGGAGTACATTTTGGTTTATTCAAAGAATCCTCAATGGATTCCTCGTCGTCTTAAACGAACAGCTGACATGAATGAATCTTATGGGAGCCAAGATGGAGATGAACGAGAGTGGTCATCTGTCACGATTAGTGCACCCGGCGCAGCAACGCATCAAGGGATGGTTTATGCAATTCAGCATCCCATAACCGGAGAATTGATGTATCCTCCCCGTGGTCGCTGCTGGAGTTTTGGTCAGTCTCAAATGTTGGAGTGCATGAATGAGTGGACGGAATATGAGTTGCGCTCAATCGACGATTACGAAAGACGATGTGAAATCTGCGGCACAGATAAAAATGTACAACAAGAAATCAGTGCAATCATGCTGAAAAAATCTTTTGAAGAAGCTCAGAAAGAAGCCAAAGTGCGGTATGAGCAAGGTAAAAAAAGGAGAAGGCATGGCCGCTGTTGTATTTTACGGCAAATGGTAAAGGCGGCATACGTCGAAAGCAGTATTTGGATAATAGTGCTGGACGGGTTGCTACAAATTTATGGCAGCATATTGATGTGGGACACACTGGTGAGGCTGCGGTAGAACTAGCTGCAATTTTTAATGGACATTCAAATTTTGACACCCCTAAACCATCTCGTCTGATTGAACGGATTTTGCACATTGCCGCCGATGAGGACTCCATCATCCTCGACTCCTTTGCCGGCTCTGGCACAACTGCCCATGCGGTGCTGAATATGAACAAAGCGGATGGAGGACACCGCAAGTTTATTCTGGTGGAGATGGGCGACTACGCCGATACTACGACTGCCGAACGTGTGAAGCGTGTGATCAACGGCTATGGCAAAGACAAGAACGCCGTAGAAGGCACTGGTGGCAATTTCAGTTACTACGAACTGGGCGAGCGGTTGCTTCTGCCGGATGGCAACCTGAATGAAAGCATCGGCACAGACAAAATCCGTGACTACATCTGGTATACGGAAACGAAGAAACCTGCGGTGAATCAACAGAACGAAAGCCCATATTTTCTCGGTGAGAACAACCACACCGCTTACTATTTCTACTATGAGCCAGACCAGATGTGCGTGTTGGACTATGCTTTTTTGTCTACCATTCCGGAAAAAGCGGAAAACTATCTGATTTATGCTGACCGCTGTGCATTGAGTGAGAGTGATTTGCTGCGGTTTGGTATTACGTTTAAGAAAATTCCGCGCGACATTGCGCGGGTGTAAGGAGGACGGCTCTTATGGAATTGAAAAATTATCAGAAAGCCGTCATTCGGGATTTGGAACGCTATCTGGAAATCCTGATGCAGACAAAGAACATCGAAACGGCCTATACTCGGCTCTGGCAGGAGAAAGATGTAAAAGTCGGATTTGGCGGAATGCCCAAGTATCAGAATCTTCTGCCCGGTGTGCCGAATGTCTGCCTGAAAGTTCCTACGGGCGGCGGCAAAACATTTTTGGCTGCAAATGCCATCGAGCCGATTTTCTCCGCACTGGGTGTGGTAAAACGCCGTGCAGTGGTTTGGCTGGTTCCGTCAGATGCTATCCTGACCCAAACCTTGGCTGCATTGCGTGACCCTGCACATCCTTACCGCCAGAAAATTGATGTTGCCTTTGGCAGCCGTGTAGAAGTGTATACCAAAGAACAGCTTTTGATGGGGCAGCACTTCAATATCTCTGCGGTCAACGAGCAGCTTTCCATCATGGTGCTGTCTTACGATTCGTTCCGTGGCAAGAAGGAGCGGCTCAAGGCCAAGCAGGAGAACAGCAGCCTTGTTGCGCTGGCAAATGCACTGGGCGAACCTGATATGCCGCTGGAAGATACCGATCCGACCGCCTTGATGCAGGTCATTAATCAGCTGCATCCACTGGTTATTGTGGACGAAAGCCACCATGCGCGCAGTAACCCGAGCAAGCAGATGCTGCAAAACTTCAATCCCTGCTTTGTGCTGGATCTGACGGCAACGCCCACTAGGGAAAGCAACATCATCTCCATTGTGGATGCGATTCACTTGAAACGCGAGAACATGGTCAAGTTGCCTGTCATCGTGATGAATCGCAACAGCCAGCAGGATGTGCTGCATGATGCCATCGAGATGCAGCGGACACTGGAAATTCACGCAAAAGATGCCTACGAAAAGGGCGGCAGCTACATTCGCCCCATCGTGCTGTTTCAGGCGCAACCCAAGAGCACAGAAAAATGCAACGACCTTTGAAAAACTGCGCCAACGCCTGATTGCAGCCAACATTCCAGCAGAGCAAATTGCCATCAAGACGGCAGAGATCAACGAGTTAAAAAATGTGGATTTGCTGTCGGAAAAGTGTTCGATTCGCTTTATCATTACAGTCAATGCCTTGAAAGAGGGTTGGGACTGCCCCTTTGCGTATATCCTTGCTTCGCTGGCGAACCGCACCAGTCAGGTGGATGTGGAGCAAATCGTGGGGCGTATTCTGCGCCTGCCCTATACCCGGAAACATTCTTCTCCGATCCTGAATACTTCGTATGTTCTGACCTCGTCTGCGGACTTCAAGCGTACGCTGGACGGCATCGTCAAGGGCTTGAATAACGCAGGCTTCACGGACCACGATTACCGTGTGCAGGAAGAAGCTGCCCCGGTCGAGCCGCTGCCCAAAGTGGAGCAGACCATCTTCCCGGCACAGCCGACAAACGAAGCAATGCCCGCGGCATCGGCGGAAGAGGAAGAGTTTTTTGATTTCGACCCGACACTGTTGGGCAGCACCTTGGCAAAGGCAAGTGTTTCTCCCTCGGTGCAGAATATTTTTTGACCGCTCTGAAAAGGAACAGAACGATTTTGATGTTGCTATGCAGCAGCACCAGAATGACCCGTTAAGCGATTTGCCGCTGGAGGTGCAGGATAAAGTGGATACCTCTCATGTAAACCCGGAGTTTTTGGAGGATGTTCACACCCTCAAACTTCCGAAATTCTGCCTAAAAGTACAGCCATCGCTTTTCTCGCTGTACGACAGCGAAGAACTCTCAAAGGAAAACCTGCTCAGCAACTTTACGTTGAAGGGAAAACCCAGCGCAATCGACTTCGGCCATCTGGACGACGATTTGGCGCAGGTCGATTTGGAAGACCGCGATACCACGACACCGCGTATCTCCAAGCTGAAAGATGATTATCAGCAGTACATGAACAGGCAGTTTCCACTGCTTCCGGGCGAGGATAAACTGCGTATTTGCAAGGATATTATCCACAAGAGCCTTTGCAAGATGAACGCGGTGGATGATAATGAACTGCGGCGTTATGTCGATGGTATCGTGGATAATATGAACCGCGAAGAGCTGGACGCGCTGGAACGGATGCCTGTTAACTTTGCAGCAAAAATTCGTGCATACGTCATGCAGCTTCAAGAGGAAACTGCACGGGAAAACTTCTACAAGTGGCTGGAAACGGAGAAAATCGTATGTGAACCCCGCTTTCAGTTGACGGAGTATATCACCCTCCCGGATAGCACTTCTTCAATGAGCAAGAGCCTGTACCAGACTGAGGGCAAGATGGATGGTCTGGAATACAAAATGGCTCTGGCAATGACCAACATGGACAATATCCGCTGGTGGCATCGCAACCCGGAGCGTAACAAGTTCTCGTTCTGTTTGAACGGCTTCCGCAACCATTACCCGGATTTTATCGTCCGCACGACCAGCGGAAAGATTTTGCTGATTGAAACCAAAGGCGACCAGCTGGAAAATGCAGAGTCCAGAGAAAAAATTCGTCTGGGTCGTGCATGGCAGGATGCCGCTGGCAAGCAGGCATACCGCTATTATATGGTGTTCCAGAATAAAGATTTGAACATGGAGGGAGCATATCGCTTTGATGAGTTTTTGACGCTGCTGAGGGAACTGTAAACAGAACCGAGGCTGTGGCTGAGAGGTAAAATTATGGGTAAAGGTAAGAAGAAAAAGCCGATTTCTCCGAAGAAAAGTATTCAGAGCCTTCAAGAATCAAGAGATGGTGGTCAAATTGCGCTTAGAGGATATACCTACCAGTTTTTGTATGCTTGTTATTTGATGCTGACGAACCAGAATGAGAATACAATCTTTCAACTTGAAGGCATCGAAGATGTTGACCGAATTGAAAAACAAGACGGCGGCCAAATTACACATATTCAGCTCAAGTACTCCGTCAATCGGCAAAACGCAAGCTTTTTGGCTGATGTTCTGCAAAATTTTCTTGAGGCATATCTTCTTGATAAAGACAGATATTTTAAGATGGTCTATGATTTCCCAGTTGCAAATGGAAATTTGAAGAAAATTCTTGAGGGAAAATTAGATGAAGCTTCTCTTAAATATTGGAAAGAAGTGATTGAAAAAATTAAAGAGAGCCAAACATCATGGGATTGGAGCCAATATAATTTTGAAGATTTTTTGTCTAGGCTGTCGTTTGAAAACTTAAAAAAATGAAATTTTTGAAGATGAAATAGAAAAGGCACTAATTCAATACCACGATATCAGTACAGATAATCTCAAATTATATGTGAATAAGCATAAAAGTCCTTTGCCTTAAAAAAAATTGGAGAATCGCGATTTAATAACAAGAAAAGAATTGGTTTCTTGCGTTGAAGCAGTTAAGATGGACATTAGCAAAGGGGCTCAAAATCCAGCGCATAGCTGGATTAGAAAACTTAGTTTTTTCAAAAAATTGCAGCAGAACATGAGAATGATTTCTATGAAGGAAAAAAAGGCAACTCCTGCGGAATATAGCAAAAAAGTCTTCCGGTAGAACGTCCAATGCTAGAGGGGAAAATTATAACGTCTATACAAGAAAATATAGTGACTGTAATAAAAGCCTCCAGCGGGCAGGGAAAGACAACACTCGCATTAAGATCGGCATATTTACTTCAGAATGAATATACTGTCTATCAAGTGACTGTATGCGATAACAATGAACAGCTAGGCAATACCGTTCAATATTTTAACTCTCGGTTACGTCTTGGAGAGAAGCTTCTGATTTTGATTGACAACTTGGATGGCAGAGTACAAAAGTGGAATGGACTTGTGCAGCTTTTGCAAGCTGAATTACCAACTAATTATAAGGTTCTTCTTACGACAAGGGAAATTGATTGGTACAATTATAGTGGTGATTTGAGCAATATCCGCTCAATAAATATTATAGTCCCGACATTAGAAGAACAAGAAGCAAAAAATATTTTCCAAAAATTAAAAGAAACAGGAAATCTGCACCCCAGCATAACAAATTGGAAACGAGAGTGGAATCGAATTGCCGAACGGAAACTTTTAATAGAGTATGTTTATTTGCTGACTCATGGTGAGATGCTTTCTGAACGAATTACAGCTCAGATGAAAGCACTTGGGCAGTCTTCATTTGGACAGCTAAAATGTGACATTTTGCGTAAAGTATGCTTTGCTGATGTTTGTGGGGTAAAGCTTACTGTCCGAAATCTCTTTTGCAGTCAAAAAGATTATGCAGGAGCAGATTTTGGCGAACTGTTAAAAAATCTAGAGTCGGAATTTTTAAATTCATCTCAACACAGATGATAATTATGTAGAAGGACTGCATCCAATCCGTTCGTGGCATATTGTAAATCAGTTACATGAATTTGTTCCCCTCGAAAACACGGCAATTTCTGTAATTAAAATGGTCGAAAAGAAGGATTATGCAGTACTATTTTCTCATATTCCCGAATTTTCGTTAAATAAGAGTGCTTTTTTCAAAGAGGTCCTAGATTTTTTGTGGGACGAAAACGATCTGTCCGGATGCCTTCGGGCAGTAAAAGGTCTTTTTCGGGGGATGTTTACAGTATTATCGGGATAACAAAGATTTTTTTGATGATGCAAATGCTCATTTTGGACTAGAACTTATCGCAATGGAAAAATGTCCATTTAAGACATTTGATAAATTTGGCGTTTCAGTGCAAACGCTTGATAATCTGCAAAAAATACATCCAGATAGTCTCAACGGAAAATATTTACAAAGACTTCGAGATAAAATACCTGACTGTGATTTGCCGCAAATGTTTATCTTTGGATTTTGCAGCACGCTTTACCAAAGGGCCAAGACTGTTTCTTTTGAACAAGTTACAGATCTTGAATCCTATTCCCAAATTGCAGAATGGATTTATGACATAACTTCTGAACTTGGCTTGGTGGCAGAAATACCACTAAATGAGGTATGGAAAAAGTCTGATAGGATGTCTTTGGAATGTATGGCGAGACTCATGTATCTCTCGTTCTGTAGCAACCAAACGGCATATAGAGCATATATTTCTCAAAATATGGATGAAATTTTGACGTACTATAAGCACATGACGAAATCACATAGTGTCTACGTTGATGAAACTTCAGATGCTATCCATGTTGAGTATATACTCTCTTTAAGTGAAATTGGAAATGCGAATGAAGAAAGCGTTTCAAGAATCAAGCAACTTTGTCGGATGCTCCCGATATTCAAAAAATATTGTACAGATGCATTAAAACCAGAAATCGAGATGCTGAAAAATTATTTTGTTCCGGATGATGCACATAAAGAAATGCCAATTGAGAACGTAGTGATAATGTTCCATCAGCATTTAACATCTTTATGGAATAAAACAATTCTTAGCAATTACGAATTTGAAATGGTGACAGACTGGATAGAATACTGGTTTAATCTTAGAAGCCATATTTGTACAATGGCGAACGATTACTGTGAGTGTTTAACCAAAGCGGAAAGTCCAAAACTAAAAGAAAGTGCAATCAGAAAGAGCATTTGTATTTATAGTGAATATCAGAAGCTCATAAATAATGAAAGAAAATATCCCGGAGAAGAAAATCCATTTGAAGAAGATGTTCCCTGTGTAAGAAAATTTCAAGGTATAAAAAGAAAATATTTTTGGTCTATAACAAACTTCACAGGACAATTTCCCGGACTCTTAAAAAGAGACCCAAAAAATGCGAAGCTTGCAATGTTTAATATTTTGGCTGCACAGCGCGCGCTATCAGATGTTCAGCAATTCTTTGATGAAATAGTATTCGACACTCCGTTAAAAACGAAGCATTTACAATTGTGTGAGTTAGAAAAAGTGAATGTTAGCCGCCTTATGATGGGATGTTACTATTATTATGACAACCCGATGAACAAAGGTTTTAACAAGTACACAATAGATGGTTGGTATAAGGCAAGATGCACTAAAGAAAGGCAAAAAATTCAAGAAGGGCTTTCTGACTTGACTGAATTTTATTCTGTGATTTTTCCAGAGAACAATTATTATGCCGGAATATTAAATTACTATCCTATCATAATTGGTGGATTTGATAAAAGTTCCGAAGATGCTTGGAATGCTTTGCTGATTAGCGGAATGCAAATTTTGAATTCCAAATTTGATTATTTAGAGGTGCTTTTTAAGACAAATCAGGGAGAAATAGAAAATGTTGCCTATCGCATTCCAAAACAGTTTTTTGCCTATGTGAAAAATGCTTTGGAATCTCCATCGGCAGAAGTACAAGAAAATCGGACATCTATATATCCTGTAGAGGTAACACCGCAAATGTTAGGATGCTTTTCGCAAAAATATATAGTTGAAAAAGCAGAAGATAATCTTGCAAAGTCTATAATAAGCGAGATTGGCGAGTATCTATGGGATTACTCAATGTGCCGAAAGTTGTTGGCCGGTCCTGAAGATTCAGATTATGGTATAGAGCAATTGGATTTCTACCGAATGGCTATCAACGAAAAAATGGCTCTGTTAGATTTAGATGAATCTAAATGTATAGAACCTGTTTGTTTGAAAGTCTTTTCTGGATCAGACTTTTCCAGTGAGGAATACAATAGTTTGCTAAACACATTGATTTTTAACAATGTATGATTCCTTATTGAAATTTATATTATAGACTGAATCCCAATAATAAGCCCACAGGCTGGTACTCATATCCAACCTGTGGGTTTTGCTATACTTGTCAACTGATACCAATTACTATCAGCTGTTTTTCTGATTTTCGTTCATGATTCTTCTGGCTCGTCCGCGCGTGGTGTCCTCAAAGGTTTCATCCTCGCTGAATCGCAGCCAATAGGGGTCTTCCATCAGGCAGGCGTTGGTGCGTTTGACGATTTCCCATGCATTGTAGTTCGGCAGACCCATCATTTTCAGAATTTCCTTGCAGTCCATCCGATTTTTCGGAAAGATTCGTTTCTTTGCCCAAACCACCACATCAACCAATGGAACTTCACGTTTGTCACCGATGAAAAGGTTCAGTGGGAGGCTGTACTGCGGCACGCCCTCATTTGCGCAAAGAGACTGCCCATCTTCGCTTAGGTGGGCAATTTCTTTTTCATCCATCATCAATTTCAGATAGGCCATTTTATCACCCCCATGGCGGCTTTCAGGTAGTGCAGACGGTATTTCAGGTATTGACGGATCGCAGATGCTCTTTTTTCGCTCAACAATGCAAGAATAGGCGAGATGGACTGAATGATTTCACTATACAACTCGTCCAAGTCACGCGTTGGCAGCACAGGCTCATCGATCATCTTGATTTGCTGGGCATGGTGACTGCGGAACGGTTTGGCTTTGTCGAACTGATAACGGAGCTTCGTGTCAGTCAATTCTTCATCCGTTGCCCACGCAAGCAGACTACCGCCATTGTCGTAAATAGGCGGAGCATAAATTTTTTCCATCCCGGACGATCACATCAAAAATTGTTTTCGTGGCGGTCTTCGTTGCCGATAAAGGCGTCAAATGCCAGCATTTGATAAAGCCACTTCTTACCATATAGTTCTATCGCATACTGGAACAATGCTTCCGGTGAAGCGGCTCGACCGCTGGCAAGGAAATGGGCATCAGCCAAGTCTGCAAAATGATACAGCTGTTCATCGTCCGTTGTGAACTTGGGGCAGACGCTGACCACATCGCAGGAATAGGTCTGAATGTCGGGAAAGAGTTTGGCAGGCATCAACGTATATTCTACATGGGGCAAATTCAGCACCTGTGCAATCAGCGATGCCATCACCTCAGAATACGGCTCATACCCAGCGGTTCCGGCCTCTGTGATGGAGTTGCCCTTGACCATAACAAGCTGATCATCTACATGATACCAGCCCTTTGAGAGCATTCCACGGCTCGTCCGTGTTTCACGCTTTTCGACCAACTGGATTTTTGCAGGGACTTCGATTGGGCTCATGGTATCACGCTCCTTTGTTCCATTATACCATGTTTGGATGGATAGACAAGATGAATCGTGGTTTCATTCTGCATACACGACTTCCCTCACCACCACCTCCTCCGCCTGCGCTTTCAGCCCATTCATGTGCGCCACCCAGAGAAGCTGTGCGCGCTCTTTGTCCGGCGCAGGGTACTTGTCTAACAGAGTGGTCATCGTGCGTTCCAGCCACTCGCAGGCTGTTTTCTGGACATCCTGCAAATGCGGCCAGAGCGTGCCGTTCAGCAACATCCGGCTGTACAGCACAGGACGCTGATTCTTGAGATAGGCCAGCCGCATCCGACTATACTTGCCCAGCAGTTCGGTATCATCGGTCTGCGGCAGGGTGAACAGGGGCAGCTGATACTCCCCAACCTGTGCGTAATGGATCTCGGTGCGGACGGCGTTCGTGTTCTTCATGGAAATTCTCCTTTGTACTTTCAACGTGTTTTGCGGTCTTTGTGGAAAACGGTGTTCACTCCTTCCGGCTCTGCGCGGTCAGCCAGTTACCCTGCGCCTGATAGTAGTGCTCCATCGTGGTGGGGGCGTTCAGGATGGTGGTGCGCAGATAGGCCATGATGTTCTTGATAGGCTGGGTGGTGTTGGACATCACATCGAAGATGTACTCAATGTGTTGGCTGGTCAGCTTGTCCAGCCGCAGCCGGATGGCTTTGGTGGTCTGCGGCTGCTTGCCGACGTACTGAGTCTGCCGAGGACAGCAGTACATCTCCACAATGTTGTCCAGCAGTTCCTCCAGCTTGTCGGGGTCGTACCGCTGGGCAAGGGTGTCGATCTCCAAACGTTCCCGAAACTCCTCCCGTACCTGTGCTTCCATCTGGTCAAAATCTGCGGATTCGCCTGTCGGCCCTGATAGATTAGTACTTTGTCTTTTAGTATTTTGTTTATTAGTATTTTGTTGCGTTGCCTTTTCCAAATTGGGCTCAGCCAAATTTTGGAAAATCCAAAAATGATGAAGAACAAGGTTTCATGCGGCTTTTCGGGCTTTTAGATGCGGACGGGTCCGACGGTTCGCCTTCCTTGCCGGGAAACGGCAGGTATCGTCCTCAACAGGCGATTCATAAACCTGATAATCGTAGTCGATGATCTGCCCTTTGGCATTGCGGACTTTCTGACGGCGGACGTAGCCGTGTTCTTCCAGTTCCAGAACAGCGGTGCGTACACTGTCCAGACATCCTTGCAACCAACGGTCAGCCCTTTCAGGCTGTAATCCCAATCGTCCGGCAGGGAGAGCATATAGGACAGCAGTCCCTTGGCTTTCAGGGACAGCCTCTTATCCTGCAGGTGGTGGTTGCTCATGACGGTGTAGTTGACATTTTTATTGACGCGGAATGTTGACATGGCGGCTTCCCTTTCAGCCCAATGCGGGCAAGAGAAAACGCAGCATTTCCCGGCTTTCGGGAAACGCTGCGTTCAGACAGGGAAGCCTGCTGTGAGCTGGCACAGCAACGGCAGCACTGCATATTTCTAACGGACATCTAACACAACTACACCTGAAATGCAGCCGCTGACGGCCTGTGTGAAAAAGGCTTTTTCTAACGTCATTTCGCAAAAAGCGGCTGATTTTTGCCTGCAAATTGCGGTGTGACGTGCCTTTTTGGAGGTTACAAGAATGCCCTCAGCTGCCAATGACAGCCGCGAGGAACCAGCTTCATCCAACAATTTCAAAGACTCGAAATCGTTTTGTCCTTAATCGGGCACGTGGGTTCGAATCCCACCATCTCCGCCAACAAAAGGCATCAGCTCAGGCTGGTGCCTTTTTTGCGGCTAGATGGTGCGGATGAGAACAGGGCGGCGGCCCGCAGGCCGCAAGCAACCAGCCCTGCGGGCTGTTGCTTAGCCCGCGGGAGAATATCCACCATCTCCGCCAACAAAAGGCATCAGCTCAGGCTGGTGCCTTTTTTGGCAGCTAGATGGTGCGGATGAGAACAGGGCGGCGGTCCGCAGACCGCAAGCAATCAGCCCTGCGGGCTGTTGCTTAGCCCGCGGGAGAATATCCACCATCTCCGCCAGAAGTCGCAGATTGCATTTTGAGACAGGGGGGAATATACTTATATTGGATAGATTCCAATACTATAGCAATTTAACTTTTAATGCAAAAGCGGTGAATTGCATATCGCAAAGATGCCGTTTGAATGTTGCACGAATTTCTTAACTTGCGATAAAATTTGCGATAAACGATTTTTGGAAGGAATATAATCATGTCGAAAGATGAATATTTGATCACAGATCCACCCCTTAAAGCGCTGACTGTTTTTGCGATGCCGATGATCCTTGGCAGCTTTTTTCAACAAGTATACAATATGGCCGATTCCATAATAGTTGGTCAATTTGTTGGCTCCTCGGCACTTGCGGCTGTTGGTGCTTGTGCTGCACTGACCAATGTTTTTATTTGTGTGGCGCTTGGTGCTGGTGTGGGCGCAGGTGTGCTTGTAAGCCGCTATTTTGGTGCAAAAAATTATGGTAAAATGAAAACCATTGTGTCAACGTCCCTGATCAGCTTTTTGATCTTAAGCGTTGTCCTTGGTGTCTTTGGCTTTTGCTTTTCCCATTTCATGATGAGCGGATTACAGACCCCTGCCGATATATTGGAAGAAGCAGTATTGTATCTGCGTGTCTACTTTGTGGGTTTCCCGTTTCTATTCATGTACAACATTCTTTCCACCATGTTCACTTCCATCGGTGAATCCAAAATTCCGTTGGGACTGCTGATATTCTCATCTATCCTGAATATTTTTATGGATCTCTGGATGGTGGCCGGTCTTGGTCTGGGGGTGTTTGGTGCAGCCCTTGCGACCTTGATCGCACAAGGAATTTCTGCCGTGTTTTCGTTTTTGATCTTTCTGTCTCGGATGCGGCAATACAAGAGCTCCTTTAGCAGGTTCGACCGGCAGGAGCTGTATTCCATGCTTCGCATTGCGGTACCATCGGTTTTGCAGCAGTCCACAGTGTCTATCGGTATGATGATCGTGCAGGCAGTGGTAAATCCCTTCGGCACACAGGCACTTGCCGGGTATGCGGCAACGATGCGGGTAGAAAATGTTTTTTCGCTGATCTTCGTATCCATCGGCAATGCAGTTTCGCCGTTTGTATCCCAGAATTTTGGCGCAAAGAAAATTGAGCGTATCAAAAAAGGTTATCATGCTGCACTGGTGTTGGATCTATGCTTTGCAGTTCTTGCTTTCGTGGTCATTGAAACACTGCACACACAGATTTCCTCGTTGTTCTTGGGAAAAGACGGAACCGCGTTGGCCTATCAGGTGTCCGGTGATTATATGAGATGGCTTGGTTACTTTTTCATCTTCATGGGCATCAAGATGGCAACGGATGGCGTTCTTCGCGGACTTGGAATCATGCGGCCGTTTCTTATTGCAAATATGGTAAACCTTGCAATCCGCTTGTCTGTTGCTTTGATTTGTGCACCGCGTTTTGGCATTGCTTTTGTTTGGCTTGCAGTCCCGGCAGGTTGGCTTGCAAACTTCCTTATTTCCTATGCGGCGCTCAGAAGATCGTGGCCAGAGGATAAAGCAGCGGTATCTCAATGATTTCATGCAGTGGAGAGGTGCTTTGTTCTGACGGGCTTCACTTACAGAGAATGTGACGCGAAAAAAAATTTCGCCGGTGTTCCGTTCAGAAAATCAGATGCTCGCTAAAATATCTGTCAGTGTGGCGACAAATGCTTCATCCTGCTCCTTCGTCCGCTTTGGGCTCCCCTTGGGGTGCTTTCCGGCACGGAGGAGCTTTTTGTTTTCATAACGCCGCAGCATGAGAGCTTCCATGTTGTCGGCGGTGTATTCCAGACCGTTCTGATTCAGCACCCGTGCGCGCTTGGCAAGGCACATACTCGCCAGCCCATAGTCCTGTGTTACGACAATATCCCCCGGCTTTACCCGGTTAACGAGGGCAAAGTCTACGCTGTCTGCCCCTTATCGAACACCAATGTCTGCGCACCTTCCCGCTCGATTTGGTGGGCGGTGTCGCACAGGATGGTAACAGGAACGCCAAACCGCTTTGCAATCTGCAACGTCAAATCGACCACCGGGCAGCCGTCGGCATCAATCAAAATATTCATCGGCTTTCCTCCATCGCCCACCGAAATGCCTTTGCCGTGCGCAGGTCAGCGTTTTTGAAATGCCCGCCGCTGTTCCACTCAAGGGGTGCAGTCTGCGCCACGCTCTATAAGCCGGCTGTGCAGGGTGCGGATGTTATCTCCTACCGCAGCCATGACAGCGTTTTTCGTGTGCTCTTCCTTGTTGCCAAGGCTCAGATAAACGCGCTGTGCCTGTATCGGGTGCTGCTGTTCAAACTCCATCCAGCCCGGAAACCACACCGAGGGAGATGCGGCGGCGATACCATAGAACAGATCAGTCTGGGTGGATGCCCACAATGCAAACAGTCCGGCCAGCGAGTAGCCGCCCAGAATGATTTTGACGTTTTCCGGGAGAGGATACTGCTGCTTCAGTGTGGGAATGACCTGCTCTGTCAGAAAGCACAGGGTTTCCGTAGCCTTGCCACCAAATCCTTGCTTTCCCCACACGGCAGGGGCTTCCCACGGAGAAGTGCATCGTTCCAGCTTTCCACAGGGATGGCCGCAAACAGAAAGTTCTGGCCGCTTTGTGCGATAGCAACCACTTCGTTGTCTATGCTCTGCAACTCATGTTCGCCTGTCATTTGGAGCAGTAGGTATTCTGCATGGGCTTCGCCGTAAATGCGGCAAGGTCTGTTCCCGATTTGCATTGTCTGTGCGGTCACTGCGACATCCTCCCGAAAAAATTTGATAAGCCCAGTATAGCAACTGAAAAATCATTTGCAATTCAAAAGGCGTTCGCATTCGCAAGCAGTGTCTTCGTGAAAAAAAGCTGGCACCTGATTTGAAGTTGTGCGAGGCTTCCAGAGTGATGTATCAGCAGTTTTTGAACGATCATGCCGTAGCCCATAAGCGGCAGACGAACCGGGCACGTGGGATCTGAACAGGGCAGCGTTATTCAATACCGCTAAGCTCGCGGTACAGCGTGCGGGCATAGGAATCTGTCATGCCGCTGATATAGTCGGTGACCATCAGCAGCCGGAGGTACAAGTCAAAAGGTTCCGTGCCGGTTCGGGCGTTTTGGTAATCCTGCTTGTAATTGCCGGAGAAGATGGCGAGAAGCTTTTTGTCGGCCTTGGAAGGTGCCTGCCCGTCGGTGCAGTATGCAGAGTCATAGTACAGCACGGCGGGAACAAAATGATCCAGCAGAAAATCGAGAATGACCTGTCCGGACAGCTCCAGTTTCAGGATGCCGGGCGTATCGAAGGCGAATTTCCGCATGGCCCCTTTCAGAATGTCAATGGTGATGGCGTGATTGGTTCCTTCAAACAAATCACCGCAGTAGGTTCCGGCCATGATCTCTTTATATTTGCAGGAAAAACGGTAGATGGCTACATACATCAGCCACTGACGCGTTTGGGTGAGCCATTTTTTAAAATTGCAGCGCTGTCGTTTTCTGGGGTGTGGTCTGCACCGCGCAGCGCGGAAAGTTCTTGGATCCGCTCATCGGAGAAGTACTCAGGGCTTCTGTGGGGAACGATCTTTGAATGGTCATAAGAATTTGTGTAATATTCAATGAACTGGTCAAGGGTGAACAGGCCCTTTTTAAAGGCATCTTCCAGATCGGCAGTAGAATATGCAATGTCGTCAGCTGCTTCCAGCAGGTAGGTCAGCGGATGGCGCACGATGCCTTTGTCGGGAGTGGTGGTCCCAACCGCTTCCGAGATCTGCTCAAAAGTCTCCTGTTCTGCAGCGAAGAAGCCGAGTTTGTGCTTTCGGATATCCGCACTGCCTTTATCAACGGAACAGGAGTCGGTGGGGTATTTTACCAGCGTGCTGATGATCGCTTTGGACAGATTGAGGCTGGAACCGTGTTTTGCTTTCAGCAGGATCCGCAGCGCCTGTGCATTGCCCTCAAAATTTTCCAGATCAGCGATCATCTGCGCGGATAACCAGCTGCGAAGGGGCTGTCCTTTGTATTTTACATGGTCAAGGTTCTCTTTGAACCAGTCGCCGATCACGGTCTCGCCGAAATGCCCGAAGGGCGGATTGCCGAGGTCGTGCAAAAGGCCGGCGCAGAGCAGGACCGATGCGATGGCTTCGGCATCCTCCGGCACAGCAATATCAGTTGGCTTGTACGGTGTTGTGTTTTTGGAGATCATGATGCCAAGCTGCCGGGCGATCGTGGAGACTTCGATCGAGTGCGTCAGGCGGGTTCGTATGAAATCACTCTTGTCCAGAGGAAACACCTGCGTTTTATCCTGCAGCCTGCGGAATGCAGCGCTGGAAACGATCCGGCTGTAGTCCTTTTCAAATGCATTGATGGGATACTCCTTGAACGAATCGGGCTCAGGAGGTTCAGAAGAAAGCTTTTCAGTTGACAGCAATTTTGCCCATTCCATAATCAGTACACCTCGCTTTTGGAAACGTCGTGATTCAAAAATCTGCAAAAGGCATCGGCCTTCCATCACTGCCATTATACAAAAGAAACGCTGCTCCGGCAACAAAAAACGGATTCTCTGAAAAAACACAAAAACTGCAGCTTGAACATGTGCAGAGTTCCAATTTATTTCGGGATCCGAAAAAAGGAAAGCGGAGTGTTATGCTGCGGTGTACTACTTCCGTCAGATGCACCCGAAATTGAATCAGACAAAAGCTTCCCTTTCCGTGGGCTGCGTGCCTGCGGAGCAGGAACGGCGGGATATCAGCCAGATTGCACAAACGCATTGCACAAAATTGAACAGCTTTTCAGGTCAAAAAATCTTGCTATTCCGCTTGCGCTCATGTATAATGGACTTGACTTGAAAGGTAGGATGTTTAAAAACACTCTGCCGTATGCTGCTGCAGATGACTTGAAAGGTGGAACATGGGATGTTGTATAAGAAAGCTTCTGAGATGAAACCCACTCCGATCCCCCATTGCATGGGCGGCGAGGGCACCGTGATGATGGAACGCCTGCTGGATGCGCCTGCCGAAATGCTGGGCAAGGGCCGCGCCTACGTGCGCCACACGCTGGCACCGGGCGTGACCATTGGCAGGCACACGCATGAGCACGAGATGGAAAGCATGGTCATCGTCTCCGGCCGCGCGGTCCACATCATCAACGGCGAGGAGCAGATCTTGGAGAAGGGCGACATCATTGCCGCCATGCCCGGCGACACCCACCAGATCGCCTGCCTGGGCGACGAGCCGCTGGTGCTGATCGCACAGGTGCTGTACGAATAAAGGAGGAGCTTCAGATGGAACAGATCCGCAGTGCCGATGTTCTGGCCAATTTTCCGCAGGTGGATGAGGAAAAACTGAACGCCGCCCTTGCCGCCGAAGCTGCCGCCAGCAACCGCAAGATCATTGTGCTGGACGACGACCCTACCGGCGTACAGACGGTACATGATATTTATGTTTATACAGATTGGACGGTAGAAAGCCTGCGCAAGGGCTTTGCTGCGCCGGAAAAGCTCTTCTTTATTCTGACCAACAGCCGTGGCTTTACCGTGGCCGAGACCACCAAGGCCCACCGCGAGATCGCGGAGAACACCGCCAAGGTGGCCCGCGAGTTCGGCATGGATTACCTTATCATCAGCCGCGGCGACTCCACCCTGCGCGGCCACTACCCGCTGGAGACCGACCTGCTGCGCGAGGTGACGGAGGCTGAGAACGGTTACAAAATGGATGGCGACATCCTGTGCCCCTACTTCCGCGAGGGCGGACGCTTTACACTGGACAACGTGCATTATGTGCGCTACGGCGCAGAGCTTGTGCCCTGCGGCCAGACCGAATTTGCCAAGGACGAGACCTTTGGCTACCACGCCAGCAACCTGTGCGAATACTTGAGGTAAAAAACCGGCGGCAAAGTCCGTGCAGGAGACGTGACCTGCATCTCGCTGGAAAGCCTGCGCGCCATGGACTTTGACGGCATCGAGGCCCAGCTGCTGGCGGTGCACGATTACGGCTATGTGATCGTGAACGCAGTGGCGGACTGCGATGTGAAGGTGTTTGCAGTGGCACTGTACCGCGCCATGGCAAAGGGCCGTCACTTCACCATCCGCAGTGCGGCCGCACTGGTCAAGGCCATCGGCAATATTTCCGACCAGCCGCTGCTCACCCGGGAAAAGATGGTCACGCAGGAAAGCAAAGCAGGCGGCATCATCGTGGTGGGCAGCCACACCAAAAAGACCACTGCCCAGCTGGAAGAACTGAAAAAAGTACAGGGCATCGAGTTTATTGAGATGGACAGCGACAAGGTGCTGGTG
>ENA-OPYU01000292-OPYU01000292.1-human-gut-metagenome-genome-assembly--contig:-NODE-292-length-20092-cov-3.385925_pt1 | contig 20092 bp, 22 predicted proteins | sample MGYA00242637_ERZ504482 | MGnify/ENA primary metagenome ERZ504482 (study PRJEB26092, sample SAMD00036237) | human gut metagenome | host: Homo sapiens | study: EMG produced TPA metagenomics assembly of... | reverse complement strand
AGCTTTATTCCGTGTGTATCAAATGCCTTACGAATTAATGGCAATTGTGTAACGGTTGTGGCCTCCACCGGGTTATACTTCCGGGCATTTCATTTATTAACACTCGCTGCCAGTCACGACTTGAAGGGAAACAATAGATAAGGATTATTGTGAATGTGGAATGCCGTTAGAAACAGTTAGAGAGTCAGAAGCACCGTTAAAGGAACGAAGCGAACGTGTTTGAGGCGAACGCCGAGTTTTGAGCGTAGTTCCCTTTGCTTTTAGGTGATTCTGACTCTCTTAGTGTTTCTTATGGTATGGAACCTGAACAAGAAGCCTTATCTATTGTTTCCTTCAAGGACTGAGAGGCCGCTTCCCAGTTAATAAAATTAAATCCCAAACAAATTTAATAGCCCACCACCCGGCTAAATGCAACCACGCCGAACAGCATAAACAACACCAGATAAATTCCCAGTAATACTGCGAATATGATCAGCTGTGCTCTGCAGAAGTTTCTCCGGTTAATATTACCGTTACTTTCGAATGCCCATACGAAATACATGACTATTCCAACACACGGGATCAGTAATACGATCAATGTCAGTATCCAGTCTTTTAAATCCATTGGAGAGTTGTCTGACTGCTCATTTCTGTTCCGGCTGTACTGCTGACTGTAGTCATATTGATTATCCTGATATACGAATTTATTATCCTGTGAATCCTCTGATCCAGTTGCTTCCGGCTCTGGTTCTGCCTTCTCTTCCGGCTCTCCTGCCGGTTCTTCTGTTGATTCACCGTAACTGTAGACCTCGTCAGCGGTTATCTGCTTATTTTCTTCATCCATCTGTCATTCTCCTTTGCCTTATTTATTTTTGCGTCTATCTTATCATTTCAGGGCTCCGAACGCAACATCCATGAGCAGTCGAAGCAGATTATAGTGGTAATAACTCATTGGCGGCTGATCCGGAAAATACCGATACATACGCCACACGTAGTAAATCACCATAAGAACCACACACACGACACAGCCTGTCTTAAACCAGTTTTCCAATCGGCTTCTTACAGATATAGCGCTTCCATGCAAATATCACCACACCTGCTGCAAATGCATAGATAAACGGGTGCATCTTCCATGCTCCTTGAAGTCCAGATGCAAAAGCCGGATTCCTGCTCTTGTAAGTCCGCATGCCGGACAGGGAAATCCCGTGATCCAGACCATAGGGCAGATACCCGGCAGAAATTGACTTCCAAATACAAAATAGGCGATTATAAATATAACCGCCCATTTTGCCTTCTTTATATCATTTTTTAATAATACAAATCCGTCTTTCAATATCTTTTTCATCCTGTTATGAGATAACTTTCTTCGGACATTTTACTGCACAGGCACCACAGTCTTTACATTTCTCGTAGTCGATGTGCGCAATGTTATTTTCCACTGTAACAGCTTCAAACTTACATGCTTTCTCACACATCTTACATCCGATACATCCGGCTGTACATGCCTGCATAACTGCTTTACCTTTGTCCTGTGAATTACATTTTACCAGATGCTTCTGATCATATGGCACAATCTCGATCAGGTGTTTTGGGACATACAGCTACACATTTTCCACATGCTTTACATGCTTCTTTATCTACAACTGCCACACCGTTTACAATGTGGATCGCATCGAACGGACATGCCTGAACACAGCTTCCGTCTCCAAGACATCCATAAGAACAGGCTTTCGGTCCGCCGTCCTGCATCATGTTGACCATAGTACAGTCGCTCAGTCCGTGATATTCATATTCCTGTTTTGCTTTCTCACAGTCTCCGCCACATTTTACAAATGCAACTTCGTGTACCTGTGCACCTGCAGCAACGCCCATGATCTCTCCGACTTTTGCTGCTACCGGAGCGCCTCCGACCGGACATCCGCCGACTTCAGCTTCTCCTTTTACGATTGCTGCTGCAAGTCCGGAACATCCAGCATAACCACAGCCACCGCAGTTATTTCCAGGAAGAACGCCCAGGATGGCTTCTTCTCTTTCATCTACCTCTACCGCAAATTTCTTACCGGCAACGCCGAGGAATACACCAATGAATAATCCGGTGCCTCCTACGATAACTGCCGCAAGAATAATACCTGTAACACTCATTGTCTGCCTCCTCCTAAATTAATCCTGAGAATCCACAGAACGCGATCGCCATCAGACAAGCTGTGATCAGTACGATCGGAGTTCCCTGGAAGGACTCTGAAATATCATTGTATTCCATCTTCTCACGGATACCGGCCATGATCACGATCGCGATCAGGAATCCGACAGATGTACCAATACCATTGACAACACCTTCTAAGATAGAATATTCTTTCTGAACATTTGTAAGTGCCACACCAAGAACCGCACAGTTTGTTGTGATCAGTGGAAGATACACACCAAGTGCATTGTAAAGGGATGGCATACTCTTCTTCAGGAACATTTCTACAAACTGTACCAGAGCTGCGATAAACAGAATGAATACGATTGTCTGCAGATATTCAAATCCCAGCGGAACCAGGATGAATTTATAGATCAGTCCCGTAAAGAATGATGATAATGTGATAACGAATACAACTGCTCCACCCATACCGGTTGCAGTCTCAACCTTCTTCGAAACACCAAGGAACGGACAGATTCCAAGGAACTGGCTGAGTACAACGTTATTTACGATAGCTGAACCAATTGCAATAATCAATAACTCTTTCATACTATGTACTCCTCCTACTCTTCATTCCCTGTCGGGAATACTTTGCTTCCGCATCCGCCGCATGATGCACAGTCTGTGCCGCATCCCTGTGGCTCGGCAATCTTCTTGCCTTTCTGTGCTGCGTGTCTCTTCAGTCTGTTCATACCTGCAACCAGGAATGCAAGAACAAGGAATGCTCCTGCCGGCAGGATGAAGATTGTTACTGGTACATATCCGCCTTTTCCTGCTGCTGCATCTGCAAGCGGAAGAATCTGAACACCGAAGATTGCTCCGGTTCCGATAAACTCACGCACGATCGCGATACAGGTCAGACCAAATGTAAATCCAAGTCCCATACCAATACCATCAAAGATAGATGGAAGTACCGGGTTCTTGGATGCATAACTTTCTGCACGTCCAAGGATAATACAGTTAACAACGATCAGCGGGATGTAAAGTCCAAGTGAATCATACAGACTTGGAACGAATCCCTCTAAAAGGAACTGTACAATTGTTACGAAAGATGCTACGACTACGATGAATGCCGGCATTCTGACTGAATCCGGAATCACCTTACGTAACATAGAGATCAACATATTCGACAGTACAAGTACGACTGTTGTGGACAGTCCCATACCTAAACCGTTAATAGCGGATGTTGTTACCGCCAGGGTCGGACACATTCCTAACATCAGAACGAAGGTAGGATTTTCTTTGATCAGACCGTTATATACTCTTTCAGTACATTTATTCATGACTAACTACCTCCTGTTTATTTAAATGCATTCTGATAATATCCGAGTGCTGCATTGACAGCTCCTGTTACTGCTCTTGAAGTAATGGTTGCACCACTTAAGGCATCGATCTGTTCTCCGTCTCCACCGTCTTTGGAAACCACGAATTTATCAGCCTGTTTATTTACATACTGGTTATAGAATGAAGGCTCTGTAGCTTTCATACCAAGACCTGCTGTCTCGCTGATAGAAAGAATAGATACACCGTTGATCGTACCGTCTTTCTTAATACCAACTGTAATCTGGATATTGCCGCCGAATCCGTCTTTGTCTGTTGTTGTGATGACATATCCTGCATCACCTGCTGTACAGACTTCGTCGATCGTTGCATTGACACCCATATCTTTTACAGCTTTGTCTGCAGCCTTCTGATCTACATCTTCTGCTTTGAAATCATCCAGTTTTACATCTGAAAATACTGCCTGCCATGCTTCTTTTTTGGCTGTCTCCTGTGACTGTGCGATCGGAGTCTTGGTAACTTCATATACCGCACCAAGAAGGACTCCTGCAATTACAGTAATCAGTGTAAGGATCAGTGTATTCTTAACAATCTTATTCATTATTTTTCTCCTCCTTTACCAAATGGTTTTGGAAGAGTAACTCTCTCGATCAATGGCACCAGAAGGTTACTGATGATGATCGCATAAGAAACTCCTTCTGCGGAACCGCCAAACAGACGGAACAGACCTGTTAACACACCAAGGATAATACCGTATACAAACTGTCCTTTCGGTGTGATCGGAGATGTTACATAATCGGTTGCCATGAACCATGCACCAAGCATCAGTCCGCCTCCGCAGAGATGTGCTGTGATGTACTGTGGATCAAAGAATCCGACATCCGGATTTGCAATATGTCCGAAGATTCCGACAAAGATCACAAATGTAACAATGTATGTTCCAGGAATTCTGAGATCAATTACTCCCATAAGGATCAGGAAGATTGCTCCGATCACGATTGCGATCACGGATGTCTCACCGATTGTTCCAGGAATTCTACCGATCAGCATATCCATCGTATTCACTGTATTACCTGCTTTTAACTGTGCAAGTGGTGTAGCCCCTGTCACACCGTCATATACAAAGCTTGTCATCTGGCTTGTAAATGAAAGCAGAAGGAAGCATCTTGCGCCGAGAGCCGGGTTCATAAAGTTCTGTCCCAGACCTCCGAATAACTGTTTTACGATCAGAATAGCAAATACACTACCGATTGCTCCCATCCACCACGGAGCTGTAGGAGGCATATTCAGTCCGAGTAACAGTCCTGTTACTGCTGCACTCCAGTCATTGATCGTAATCTTCTTGTGCATTAATTTTTCGTATATGTATTCCGTCAATACTGCTACAACCGTTGTTGTAACCAGCATTCCGAATGCCGGCAGTCCAAAGTTCCATACACCAAATGCAGATGCCGGCAAAAGTGCGATGGCCACCAGCATCATAATATTACTGGTAGTCGCTTTGGAACGAATATGTGGTGAAGATGACATTTTCAAATTGTTCTCACTCACTTTTGTTCACCTCTTCTTCTTTCTTGTTTTATTTTTTCTTTCTACGGTTCGCTAAAGCAATCTTTCTCATAGATCCGATCGCCTGTTTCAGCGGCCGTTTTGCCGGACATACGAAACTGCACGAACCACATTCCATACATTCGAGTCCTTCATGTTTTGTAAACTTCTCTTCGTCATGATGTTCTGCATAATCCGCCAGTCTCGATGGAATCAGGCGGCTTTGGACAGGCTTCTACACAGCGTCCGCAGTTGATACATGCAGACGGCTCCATCTTAGCCACTTCATCTTTGGTAAATCCAAGAATTGATGAAGATGTCTTTGTTACAGGTACATCTAATGAGAACATGGAGAATCCCATCATCGGACCACCGGAGATGAGTTTCTCAGGCTCTGTCTTAAATCCTCCTGCTGCTTCTACCAGTTCCTGCTGATTAATACCAAACGGAACTCTGAAGTTACCTGGTTCTGCAACCGCATCACCACTGACTGTCACTACACGCTCCATAGAAGGCTTTCCTTCTACCACTGCCTGGTAAACACTTACCATTGTAGCCACGTTATCCACAACGCATCCTGCATCTGCCGGAAGCATTGCAGAATTGATCGCACGTCCTGTTGTTGCATAGATAAGCTGACGCTCACCACCCTGAGGATACTTGGTCTTCAGAGCCATCACCTCGATACGTGGTTCATCTTTCGTCAGTTCTTTTAATTTTTCGATACAATCCGGTTTGTTGTCCTCTACGCCAAAGATTCCTTTTGCGTTGTCGAACAGACGGAGAATGATCTTCATTCCTCCGACCAGCTTTTCCGGAGTCTCGATCATTGTTCTGTAGTCAGCGGTGATATATGGCTCACACTCTGCACAGTTTGCAATGATATAATCAATCTTTTCCGGTTCCTTCGGTGAAAGCTTTACTCTGGTAGGGAAACCTGCACCACCCATACCTACAACTCCCGCTGTTCCAATCGCATTCAGAATGTCTTCTTTGCTCATATCTTCTAACGGAGTCACTTCCGGATATTCCACTTCTTTGTACTCGCCATCATTCTCGATCACGATACTGTTCACTCTTCCACCTGTCGGGTTCAGATGCGGTGCAATAGCCTTTACTGTTCCGGATACAGATGCATAGATCGGAGCAGACACAAATCCTCCTGCTTCTGCTATCATCTGGCCTTTTAAAACATGATCGCCAACAGCTACCACAGGATTTGCCGGAGCACCGATATGCTGTGATACAGGATACACCAGATCGCCCTTAGGTTTTACTTCGACAATTGCCTTATCTTTAGCCAGGCTCTTGCCGTCATCCGGGTGGATTCCACCCTTAAATGTTAACAATGCCATCCTTTTTTCCTTCCTTCCTATTTACTCTTTATATAATATACAGGAAAAATAGACAATTTTCTATAGAAAGTGACTAATTCCATTGTATATTTTCATGAACATCTTGTCGCATTTTTAACAAATGCATATACACACAGAAAACCTGCCATAGGCAGGTTTCCCAAGATAGTACATCATTGAGCCTTTTTACTTATCTCGGCTCATTGTTATCTTTAGCTTCAGAAAGGATAGAGGAAATCACCTCTATCCTTGTATATCTGTCACAATATTATTCAGCGTCTGTCTCTTCAGAAGCTTCTTCTGGCTGCTCTAATGCTTTCATGCTCAGGCTGATCTTCTTCTCAGCTTCGTTCAGGTCTACGACCTGAGCTGTGATCTCCTGTCCTACTGAAAGTACGTCTGACGGTTTGTCAACATGAGCTCTTGAAATCTGTGAAACATGAAGTAATGCATCTACTCCAGGAGCTAATTCAACGAATGCTCCGAAGTCTGTCATTCTTGCAACTTTTCCTGTGATCACTGTTCCTACTGCATAATCCTCTGCTGCATTTGCCCATGGATTTGTCTCCGGGAATTTCAGGCTGAGTGCGATCTTTGTATCATGGATATCTTTGATCATCACTTCCACTTTATCTCCTACCTGGAATACTTTCTTAGGATTCTCAACACGTCCCCAAGACATTTCGGAGATATGAAGAAGACCATCTACTCCTCCAAGATCGATGAATGCTCCGAAATCTGTAACGTTCTTTACAGTTCCTTCCATTCTGTCTCCTACACTGATCTTTGCAAACAGTTCTTTCTGTTTTTCAGCACGTTCAGCAACAAGAAGCTGTCTTCTGTCACCGATCACGCGGTTTCTTCTAGGATTGAACTCGCTGATCACGAACTCGATCTCCTGTCCCTGATATTTGCTCAGGTCTTTTTCATATGTGTCAGAAACAAGGCTTGCAGGAATGAATACTCTTGCTTCGTCAACTACTACGCTTAATCCACCGCCAAGAATCTGAGTTACAGGAGCTTTTAATACTTCATGATTCTCGAATGCTTCTTTTAATCTTTCATTTCCTTTTTCTGCTGCAAGTCTCTTGTATGTCAGCAGAACCTGTCCTTCTCCGTCATTTACCTTCAGGACTTTTGCGCTCATCTGATCACCAACAGATACAACTGTTGTAAGATCAACATTTGCCTCGTTAGTATATTCGTTTCTTGTAATGATACCGTCTGCTTTGTAGCCTATATTCAAGATGATTTCATCAGGTTTAACGTCGATGACTGTACCATCTACAACCTCTCCATTTCTTATTGTCTTAAAAGACTCTTCTAACATTTGTTCAAAAGTTAATTCTGACATTATTTTGAACCTCCTCAATTATTTTATTGGGCGTGGATGCCCCTGCTGTAATACCTACTGATTCCACGGACCTTAATTGATTAATATCCAAATCGTCAAGTGTCTGTATATAGTACGTATTCAAACATTCCTCTTTGCAGATTTCAAATAGCTTCTGAGTATTCGAACTACGTTTATCACCTATCACAACCATAGCATCTACTCTCGCTGCAATTTGACGGGCTTCAGTCTGCCTTTCTTTCGTCGCATTGCAAATCGTATTTAAAACAACTATATCATACCTCTTTTTCGAAATAATTTCAACTAATTCTTTGAATTTATTGTAGTTAAATGTCGTCTGGGCCACGATACATACTTTCTGATCTTTATCCGGCAATTCAAATCGTTCTGCATCTTCCTGTGTCTGCACCACCGTCACCTGTTCTCCTGCCCAGCCGCGGATTCCCTGCACCTCCGGATGCTCACCGTTTCCGACAATCACAATGTATGACCCCTCTGCGCTTTTTTCTGCAACGATCTTATGAATCTTCTTCACGAAAGGACACGTTGCATCCACACAGGTGATTCCACGTTCTTCCAGGATATCGTAGATATATTTCGCCACACCATGGGACCGTATCACTACCACATCCGCATCTGCCGTTTTCAGTTCTTCTTCATCATTCAGGACTTCTACACCGTGGCTTCTCAGATCCTTGATCACTTCTTCATTATGGATGATCGGTCCGTAGGTAAATATCTTCTCTCCCCGGTATTGTTCTATCTGTTGGTATACGGTATCTACCGCACGCTTCACTCCGAAACAGAATCCTGCTGTCTTTGCAAGTTCGACATTCATATCATGCAATTCCTTTCTCTGCCTACATTATCTATCTACACAGATCTACGATCGTTTTCACCACTTCGGCGATCGTCATGTCCGAGCTGTCTACAAGAACCGCATCCTCCGCCTGCTTCAGCGGTGCGATCTCACGCGTCATATCTCTGCGGTCACGCTCTTCAATGTCATGTGCGATCTCTTCCAGATTACAGTCTTCCCCTTTTTCCTGCAGTTCCTGGTAACGTCTCTTAGCTCGCGTCTCAACGCTTGCCGTCAGATATACTTTCACATCCGCATGCGGAAGAACACAGGTTCCGATGTCTCTTCCGTCCATGATCACATTCTGTGTCTTTGCAAGATTCTGCTGCAATTCCAGCAGTTTCTTACGCACTTCCGGAATTGCGGAGGTTACAGATGCCATATTTCCCACCTCTTCATTTCTCAGACGTGATGAAATATCTTTTCCGTTCAGGTATACATGCTGTACAGCATCTTCATATGCGATCGTCACTTCCGCATCCTTGCATGCTTCGATCACTTTCTCTGTCTCTTGCGGCTGGATCCCTTATCCAGAAATGAATCGCAAGACCTCTGTACATGGCTCCTGTATCTACGTAAATGTATCCTTTTTCCTTTGCTACAAGCTTCGCAATCGTGCTTTTTCCGGCACCTGCCGGTCCGTCTATCGCCACATTATATCCCATGGTATCTCTCCTCTGTTTTTATTTTCTATTTTATTCATCTGCGCTTTCTATTCCGGTTCCCGCCGCATACGCTGTAGACCAGGCGATTTGAAGATTAAATCCACCCGTCACTGCATCCAGATCCAGAACCTCTCCGGCAAAATGCAATCCTTTCACAAGTCTTGATTCCATCGTTCCCGGATCGACTTCTTTGATCTTGATTCCACCTTTTGTGATGATCGCTTCATTGTAATCTCTCAGACCTGTAAGCGTACACTCAAGATTCTTGATCAGTCTGACGAATCCCAGACGTTCTTCTTTTGTGATCACATTGACTTTCTTTTCCGGATCGATCCCGCTCAATTCGATCATAACCGGAATCAGTTTTGACGGGAACAGCTTGTGTACCGCATTCTTAAACTGACGGTTCTGATTCTCCTCAAATTCACGGAGCACCCTGTGATCCAGCTGCTCCTCTGAAAGCGCCGGTTTCAGATCGATCTTAAGCGTCAGTTCTTTTGCTTTCAGTTTCTTTCCGACATAACTGCTCGCACTTAAGATCAGCGGTCCGCTCACACCATAATGCGTAAATAACATTTCTCCGAAATCGTCGTACAGCTTTTTCTTTCCGTCACAGATCGTCACATTAACATTCCGAAGAGAAAGCCCCTGCAGTTCAGGCACCCAGTCCTCTTTGCATTCCATCGGTACCAGCGCCGGCATACATTCCGTCACGGTATGACCGAGGCTTTCTGCAAAGCGGAAGCCATCACCGGTGGATCCGGTTGACTGATAAGATAATCCGCCCGTTGCCACGATACATGCATCTGCACAAACCTGCGTCTGGTCTCCCAGTATTACTTTTTGCAAAATGTCCGCCTTTTTGCCACTATTTTTTTTTCACTGCCGTGCGCAGATGCACTTCCACGCCCAGACGGTCCATCTCCCGTTCCAGACCACGGATGACATCCGAAGAACGATCCGACACCGGAAATACACGGTCTCCACGTTCAATCTTCACCGGCACATTGATCCGCCCAAAGAAATCGATCACCTGCTGATTCGTGTATCCGTAAAAACTGCTGTATAAGAACTTTGCATTTGTTCTGACTGCCTCAAATAATCCTTCCATATCGCAGGCATTGGTTATATTGCATCTTCCTTTTCCTGTAATATACAATTTTTTTCCAAGCTTTTCATTCTTCTCATATACTACAACCTGATGTCCGCATTCGGCTGCTGCGATAGAAGCGAACATTCCTGCCGCTCCTCCTCCAACGATAACTACTTTACTCATCTTCCATTATCCTTCTCTGGTTTTCCTTTTTCATTTCCGGAAAGTTCAACTCGATCCCCCACCATATTCAGTTCATCCTTACTGTACACCTGATATTCATCCCATATCTGTTCCAGTGTCTCAAGCGTTGTAATAACCTCTTTCTGCTTCTTCATACAGAGCGCTACGACCAGTGCATTGATCACACTCAAAGGTGCCACCAGTGAATCTACAATGGATGCCATATCGCTTCTTGCGATCAGGTTGCAGGAAGAATACAACGTCATCGGAGAATGTACACTGTCTGTCAGTGTGATCACCGTAGCTTTCCGATTGCTTGCAAATTCCAGTGCTTTCAAAGTACGCATGGAATATCTCGGAAAACTGATCCCTATCACCACATCATCTTCACTGACACGGATCAGTTGTTCAAAAATCTCGCTGGAACTGTTCGTATTGACAGCCGTTACATTCTCGCAGATCAGATTCAGATAAAAGCTTAGGAAGCTTGCGAGCGGCGAGCAGCTTCTGATTCCGATCACATAGATCCGTTTTGCTTTTAAGATCGTATCTACCGCCATTTCAAACGCCTCATGGTCAATTGCTTCCATCGTAAGCTTGATCTTCTCAATATCCGAATGCAGAACCGAAGCAAGAATCTCCCCCTGGCTGATCCGCCCATACGTCACTTCCATACGCTGGATGGAATTCAGCTTCATCCGCACCAGTTCTCCTAGAGCCTTCTGGAACTCCGGATACCCGTCATATCCAAGGGCAGTTGCAAATCTCACAACTGTCGATTCACTGACACCAACCTCTTCCCCCATCTTCGCAGCCGTCAAAAAAGCCGCTTTATCATAATCCTCACGGATAAAATCCGCCAGTTTTTTCTGTCCTTTGCTGAATTTCTGATATCTTTCATCGATCATCTTCAGCAGTTCATTTTTTACGCTCATGCGATGTACCTCTTTTTCAAACAATGGTTTTATTATATAGCTTTGTGGGGGAATAGTCAATCGGATGTCGGTGTCAGGGTGTGTGGGGACGGGAGATGTGGAGGTTTGGGTGGATGGGCGCTTATGGACGGGAAGAAGATGTAACAAAGAAAGCTTGGGTAAAACCAGGCACCGAATACATTCGGCGAGAAATCTGATGATTTCTCACCTCAGGTATTCTTTCGCTCTGTGCCTGTAGCACAGAGCGAATCCTTATTTTGCCCAAACTTTCTTTTAACATCTTCTACTCCCGCCAACGGATGCCCATCCACCCAAACCTCCACATCTCCCTCAGCCATACACTCCGACAACCGGAAGTGAATTTACTGTTACCACCAAGCTATTGGGGCTCCGCCGGAAAACGTTTTTTCATCTCGCTTTTTCCACTACTTCCTGAAAAGCCACACTCCCCGCTATCCTCGTATATTTTCACGAACAGTCAAGTGTAGAAGTTCCTGGTTCAATGCATCCGCAGGGTGCTTTGCAAGGAGTTGGTGAAAAAAAACGACGATAAATAAGATTGGGATGTGCTACAAGCACATCCAAAAGAATACCTGAGGCGAAAATCATCAGGATTTTCCGTCCGAATGTATTCGGTTCTTATCTTATCGTCTTTTTTTCGCTTTACGCCTTGCAAGCACCCGAAGTCGCATTGAATCAGGAACTTCTACACTTGACGTCCTCTCGAAAACCTATACAGGATAACTACCGTTTTCCGTATCCGCTACTGTCGCATCCACCTTTGTCTGCTGTGCTTCTCTATACTTGAAGAAATCTACAGCGACCTGTGGGAACAGTGCGTAAGACAGTACATCCTCATCCTGCTGGATCCACTGTTCGCATTCTTTGCGAAGTGTATCCAATTCATCCGGGATCAGGTCTGCCGGACGGCATGTGATGATTTCAGGATCATCACCAAGTACTTTCTTGATCACGTCCGGATTCATAGGTTTTACTGTCTGTCCGTATTTTCCGCTTAAGAGGTCTTTTGTCTCTTTTCGTTGCTACTTTGTAACGTTCTCCCATCAGTACGTTGAATACAGCCTGTGTACCAACAATCTGTGAGGAAGGTGTAACAAGCGGTGGTTCTCCAAGATCTTTACGTACTCTTGGCACTTCCTCAAGTACATCATAGAACTTGTCTTCAGCACCCTGCTCTTTTAACTGTGATGTCAGGTTCGAAAGCATTCCGCCCGGTACCTGATACAGAAGAGTCTTGATGTTAACACCAAGGTTCTTTGGATTAAGGAGTCCACTGTCAAGAGCCTCGTCACGGATCGGACGGAAGTAGTCAGCGATCTCTGCCAGAAGTTTCTGGTCTAATCCTGTATCATAAGGTGTTCCCTTGAATGTCTCAACCATAACTTCTGTTGCAGGCTGAGATGTTCCAAGTGCGAATGGTGAGATTGCGGTATCAATGACATCTACACCGGCCTCTACTGCTTTCATGTAAGTCATAGAAGCAACACCTGATGTGTAGTGTGTATGAAGCTGGATCGGAAGATCTACAGCTTCTTTCATTGCTCCGATCAGCTCTGTTGCCTTATACGGTGTCAGAAGACCAGCCATATCTTTGATACAGATAGAGTTTGCACCCATCTCTTCAATCTTCTTGGCAATGTCTACCCAGTAATCCAGTGTATAAGCATCACCTAAAGTGTAAGATAATGCGATCTGAGCTTCTACTTTTTCTTTGTTTGCAGCCTTAACTGCTGTCTTCAGGTTACGAAGATCATTTAAGCAGTCAAAGATACGGATGATGTCGATTCCGTTGGCAGCAGATTTCTGTACGAAATATTCTACCACATCATCTGCATATGGACGATATCCTAAGATGTTCTGTCCACGGAACAACATCTGAAGTTTTGTATTCTTGAATCCATCACGGAATTTACGAAGTCTTTCCCATGGATCTTCTTTTAAGAAACGAAGAGATGCATCGAATGTAGCTCCACCCCAGCACTCTACGGAATGATACCCAACCTTGTCCATCTTATCAACGATCGGGAGCATCTGCTCTGTTGTCATACGGGTTGCGATCAGAGACTGATGCGCATCACGCAGGATCGTTTCTGTAATCTCTACAGGGTTTTTTTATTATATCTGCCATTTTCTTTCCTCCTAATTATATATCGCTTAAATTCCTACGCCAAAGATTGCCATGAATGTTCCGGCAGCTACGGCTGTACCAATAACACCCGCAACGTTTGGTCCCATAGCATGCATCAGAAGGAAGTTTGTCGGGTCTGCTTCAGCTCCGACCTTCTGTGATACTCTGGCTGCCATTGGAACTGCAGATACACCGGCAGAACCAATCAGTGGATTAACCTTACCATGTGTTGCAACACACATCAGTTTACCGAACAGTACACCTGCTGCTGTACCGAATGCGAATGCGATCAGACCAAGAATTACGATCTTAATCGTATCCATATTAAGGAATGCCTCGGCACTTGTTGTTGCTCCTACGGATGTTCCAAGCAGGATAACTACGATGTACATCATTGCATTGGAAGCTGTCTCTGTTAACTGTCTTACAACTCCAGACTCACGGAACAGGTTACCAAGCATTAACATACCAACCAGTGGTGCTGTTGTAGGAAGGATCACGCACACAACGATCGTAACGATGACCGGGAATAAGATCTTCTCAAGCTTAGAAACAGGTCTTAACTGTTCCATCTTAATCTTACGTTCTTTTTCTGTTGTCAGAAGCTTCATGATCGGTGGCTGGATAATCGGTACCAGTGACATATAAGAATATGCTGCTACTGCGATTGGTCCAAGTAAAGCTGTCTGCTGTAACTTACCTGCAAGGAAGATAGAGGTAGGTCCATCAGCTCCACCGATGATTGAGATCGCTGCTGCCGCTTTGTCAGAGAATCCCATAGCCATCGCTCCAAGGTATGCTGCAAAGATACCGAACTGAGCAGAGGCACCAAGAAGGAAGCTCTTAGGGTTAGCGATCAGTGGTCCGAAGTCTGTCATCGCTCCTACACCCATGAAGATCAGGGAAGGGAGGATTGACCACTCATCCAGTTTATAGAAGTAGTAAAGCAGTCCGCCTGTTCCATTTGCCGCATCTTCTGCATGAAGCATGATGTCCGGATAAATGTTAACCAGTAACATACCGAATGCGATCGGAACAAGAAGCAGAGGCTCGAATCCGTGTCTGATTGCAAGATAAAGGAAAACACATGCAACCGCGATCATGACTACATTGCCCCATGTAAGACTGCAAAAAACGCCGTCTGATGCACGAGGTTTCCTAATGTTGTCGTTATATATTCCAATTTTTTTAACCTCCAGTCGTGTTAGATAAACACCATATAAATGATGTTAGTTCAATGTAGCAAGAACAGCGCCTGAATCAATTGCATCGCCTACTGCTACATCAATGCTTGCAACGGTTCCGTCTTCCGGTGCTACAACTGGAATCTCCATCTTCATAGCCTCGATGATGACAACTGCATCACCTTTCTTTACAGCCTGACCTACATTCGCTTCGATCTTGAATACTTTTCCTGCTGCTCCGGCTTTTACTTCGATGGATCCGGCTCCGCCTGCAGGTGCTGCCTTTGGTGCTGGTGCTGCCGCAGGCGCTGCCTTCGGTGCTGCTGCAGGTCTTGCAACCGGTGCTGCACCTGCTCCGTTTTCTTCTACTGTTACATCATATACATTGCCATTCACTGTGATTGTATAATTTTTCATTGAATTCATCCTCCTAATTAATTATGCGTGCCACTTATTTGATGGACGACGCTTGATGCTTCTTACTACGAAGCCGTCTGTGCTTCCACCGGCTTCTGCTTCATAAGCAGCGATCGCTGCGGAAATAACTGCTGCCAGTTCATCATCATTCGATGCTTCTTCTACTACAGGTGCTGCAACTGCTGCCGGAGCCGGAGCTGCTTCCTGTGTGCTTTCTGCTTTTCCTTTGTTCTTGAATTTTTCTTCAAGTGCAGGAATGTATTTGAACAGGGAGATCAGAATTGAGATAAAGATCAGGATTACGAATACGGTACCCATTCCAAGGATTGTATTCAGTCCTGCTTTTTTCCATGATCTCACCGATGCTGTAATGTGCATCGATCGTTGTACTGTCCAGATAAAGGTCCTCATCAAAAACAAATGTAATGTCTGCATCACGGTCTTTGAATTTTGCACTGGCCGTTACTTTCAGTTCATCAGAGGATGGTTCGAATTTGTAATCACCGTGGCTTACATATTCCCCACACTCTTTTGTTCCCTGCTGCCATGCATCCAGAGCTGCAAGGAAACTATCTTTTGTAAATGGAACACCCGCCTGATTCAGCTGGGACTCGATCTGAAAATCTGTCATCTTGTTCCACTGTTCGATAGTATCTGCATCTGCACTGTTGCAATACTCGATCAGAAAATCTGTTGCCTGTGTGATCGTTGATTTATCATACTGAAGATTTTCTTTCTTACTTCCGCAAGCGGTAAAGCAGAGCATTGCGACAAGCACACAAAGTAATACGCTTAATTTTTTTTCTTCACTTTGCCTCACCTCACTAAACCGTACCGTGTTTCTTTGCCGGACGATCCTCTCTTTTTGTGAATAACATCTCAAATGCGCCGATCACATATTTTCTTGTATCTGCTGCTTCGATGATCGTATCCACATATCCTCTTTTCGCTGCTGATAATGGGCTTGACTGCAGATTCTTGTATTCTGCTGCTTTCTCTCTGATGGTTGCTGCATCAGCATCCGCATACATGATCTTAGCTGCCTGGTTTGCATCCATCATTCCGATCTCTGCATCCGGCCATGCATATACCATATCTGCTCCGACTGCCTTGCTGTTCATTGTCACATAAGCGCTTCCGAATGCTTTACCGATCACAACATTTACCTTCGGTACTGTTGCATCTGCAAATGCATAAGTAAGTTTTGCTGCTGATTTTGCGATACGTTTCTCATCGTATTTGCTTGCTGTAAATCCGCTTACGTTTGTAAGTGTCAGTACAGGGATGTTGAATGCGTCACAGAACTGTACGAATTCTGCAGCCTTTTCAGCTCCGTCAGCAGAAAGTGAGCCGTCAAATTCAGCCTCCACTTCAGCTTCTTCATTATATACTTTCGAACGGTTAGCAACTGCACCAACAGTCATACCATTCAGTTTGATGAATCCAGTCACCATATCTTTTGCATATGCTTTCTTCACTTCGCAGAAGATGTTGTCATCAGAAATCATTGTAAGAGCGATCGCTGTGTCTTCTTTTGCATTCGCAAGGTCTGCACATACACGGTTCAGATCATCGTTACATTCTTCATAAGAAGAATCCTCTTCATTGTTACACGGTAACATACATACAAGAGAACGGATGTCTGCAAGGATATCTTCTTCTGATCCTGTTCCGTCCACAAGACCTGTTGTCTCGCTCTGGAATGTCGCAGAAGATGTATCACATTTGGAAATGTCATTTCCAGGAATTGCATTCGGAGTATTGGTAAATAATTTACCATTCTTTGCTTCCATAAATGTAAAATCTGTCAGAGCCGGTACGATAGAAAGTCCACCACCGCATGTTCCGAAGATTGCTGTGATCTGAGGGATCACTCCGGAAGCCATTGACTGCTTCTGATAAAGCTTTCCAAATGCTTCTAATGCATCTGTTGCTTCCTGAAGTCTGAATCCTGCACAGTCAACCAGTCCGATGACCGGTGCTCCCATCTTCATTGCCATATCATAGATATTAGAAATCTTCTTTGCATGCATCTCGCCGATCGCGCCATTTAAAACAGTGGCGTCCTGGCTGTATACGTATACCAGATTTCCATCGATCACTCCATATCCGGTGATCACACCGTCTGCCGGAGTTTCTTTTTCCTGCATGTTAAAATCAGTCGTTCTTGCTGTTACTGCTCCACCGATCTCAACAAAACTGCCTGCATCAAGTAAACTGTTGATTCTCTTACCTGCTGCATTGTCTGCTGCCATGTTGCCCATAGTCTAGCCCTCCATTTTCATTATTTCAAATTGGGTTTTTTAGCTTTTTCTGTATTGAAAAGTAAAACCAAATTTTTTTCCAATTATATTATACTGTTTTTTGCTACTTTAACGCAATACTTTGTGTTGTTTTTTGGTTAAATACTTGACGACCCGCATAAATCCTGCATAAATATAAAAAGCTATGTGTCCCCGTACTTTGTTCCGTACGCACATAGCCTTTTCATCTGCAGTGTTCCATTCTAAAACTTCTTCACTTTTTTTCTCTTCATATTCCTGCATCTTTCCAGAAGAAAATTCTGCCAGTTCGTCCGTATTGTTTCCTTCCAGTGCAGTCTTTGGAAAATCCGATCATCGCTCTCGCCGATCCGACCGTCTCTGGATCTGCCTTCACAACGACACCGAATGCCTCTTTCGTCTCCAGGATCTTGGTAACATCTTTGTACGAAAATGATCTTGTCTTTTTCGCAGTTACACTGTCAAAGTGATCGTCAAAAAAGTGGATTTCGGAACTCACTGGTCCACCGTTCAATCTGCATCGTCTGTCAAACTGCTCTTCCGCATCTCCGACTGCCGTTGTCGATAACACCTTTCTCCAGATCGTTCTGTTCAGTATCACTGCCGCAACAAATGCCAGTGCCCAGACTACAATAAACTTTATGACAAAAAAAGTCATTCCTCCCGGCGTACCGCCTCCCGGGTTTCCATATTTACACATAAAATAGAACACAAGCGGTCCCATCACCGTCACTATAAACTTAATCGTAATATCACTGCTGTCCACACGGAAAAGTTCACAGATCTGTTTCAGCGTGTTCTTTGACTCCTTATAAGCCACACGGTAATAATTTGCCATATCATTTTCCCCTTTACAAAATATGTGTCTTATTATATCCTTATATAGTTGATTATTCAAGAACATCCTTTATAATTATTTGTAAATTATCTATAAACTCTTCTACGCGTTCTCTCTATGGAGTTTCTCTATAACCGGTTCTGTTTATTTTTATTTATATATTTTTGCTTACATTATCCGGCTATACATGGTCGTTTTATTACATTTCAACATATATATTCCTAACAAAATATAAAAAACCTTAACTTTTTCTTAAACAATTAGTTGTACTTTAGTCTAGTTTGTGATAAGATTAACTGCGTTGAGAGTTTTATACATGAGAGGTTTTTCCTCGTATTGTTAAAACCCAAAGAAAAATTTTATATTGGAGGGTGAATCTCATGGAGAACACTAAAAGAAATTACCATTTGGTTTCTATGTGTGCTGTCTGACCTACTCATTTGAAAGACTTGCATACTATGCAGCTAAATGGGGGCCTGTCGATCTTTATCGTAGCCACAGCGGCTCACGGTGGTCTTGGACTTGACAAATCTGTTGGTGCTGCAATGAGTTCTAACCTGGTAGCATTTACTTATATCACACCTATCATCGGTGGATATATCGCTGACCGTTGGATTAGTCCTCGTATCCTTGTTCCTGTTGGTGAGATCCTTATGGGTCTTGGTTATCTGTGTGCTTGGAGAGCAACAGAAGCCAATGGTATCGCAATGATGTGGGTAATGATTATCCTCGTTTCTATCGGTACTGGTTTCTTCAAAGGAAACGTATCCGGTATCAACGGACGTCTCTTCCCATTAGCTGACCAGGATGAACTTGATACTGTATTCAATTTACAGTACATGTTCGTTAACATCGGATCATTCTGTGGTACTACATTCCTTTCACTGGTTGGTACAAACGCTGGATACCGTACAATGTTCCTTATTTGCGGAATCTTCCTGTTTATCGACTGTGTATGGTGGTTCGTTGGAATGAAATCTTTCGGCGATGCCGGAAAGAAACCATTCCTTGTTGATAACCGTTCTGAGAATGTTGAAAAAGCAGACAAAGAAAAGGACAATGCACCACTTACGAAGCTTGAGAGAAACCGTGTTATCGCAATTCTGATCGTAACCGTATTCTCTGGTATCTTCTGGCTGATCTGGTACATGGCTTACATGCCTGTTTACTATGAATTCGGTCCAGTATCTCAGGGAGGATCTGGATGGGCTAACTGGAACATCGGTTCCTTCGAGATGCCTACTGCCTGGTTCGACTCAATGAACGGACTTCTTTGTATCATTCTTTGCCCTATCTTCGCAGGTATCTGGGCTAAGATGAGACAGCGTCCACAGGGTGACTGGGGAATGTTCACAAAGACTGCTATCGGAATTATCATCCTTGGTCTTTGTACAGGATCTATGGTTCTTGCCGCTGCACTTTCAGGACAGGGCACAAAAGATCCAGTTGGTATCTGGGTAATCATCCTGGCATCTGTATGTATGTCACTTGGAGAGGTTATCTTCTCACCACTTGGAAATGCTTTCATCAGCAAATATGCTCCAAAGAAACTTCTTGGAACAATGCTTGGTGTATGGCCACTGATCATCTTCTTCTCTGGTAAAGCTTACGGACCACTTTATAACTGGCTCGGAAACTTCGACTTCGTCAAAGCATATGGTGTTGTTACACTCATCATCGTTGCCTGCGGAGTTATCATGTTAGCATTTACTAAGAAGTTCGACAAGATGGTTGAAGGTAAATAATTTCGTGAATTAAATACCGTACATAAAAAATAAGACTTGCTTA
>ENA-OPYU01000290-OPYU01000290.1-human-gut-metagenome-genome-assembly--contig:-NODE-290-length-20127-cov-4.647800_pt1 | contig 20127 bp, 27 predicted proteins | sample MGYA00242637_ERZ504482 | MGnify/ENA primary metagenome ERZ504482 (study PRJEB26092, sample SAMD00036237) | human gut metagenome | host: Homo sapiens | study: EMG produced TPA metagenomics assembly of... | reverse complement strand
CCCCGTGGTAAATGTGACCTTCGAGCCGGGCTGCCGCAACAACTGGCATGTGCACAAGGCAACGAAAGGCGGCGGTCAGACACTCGTATGCGTGGGCGGTCGCGGCTACTATCAGGAGTGGGGCAAAGAGCCGGTGGAACTACATTCCGGGGATGCAATCAATATTCCGGCAGGCGTGAAACATTGGCACGGGGCTGCTCCCGACAGCTGGTTCTCGCATTTGGCCATCGAAGTGCCCGGTGAGAACAACAGTACCGAATGGCTGGAACCTGTCGGTGATGAAGAATATTCTAAATTAAAATGACATGAAACAGATAGTATTGATACTTATGAGCCTACTTACTTTCAGTAACCCGTCGAAAGCACAAAAACAAACAGCAGATACCGACAGGCCGTCCGACAAGAAAATCCTTGTAGCCTATTTCTCCTGTACGGGGACCACAGAGAAAGTGGCAACCGCTATCGCAAAAGAGACTGGCGGTAAACTTCACCGGATTACTCCGGCTACGGCCTACACTTCGGCAGATCTCGACTGGAACGACAAGGCGAGCCGCAGTTCGGTGGAGATGGCAGACGACAAATCACGTCCTGCGTTGGGCGGAGAAACGATTGAACTGAAAGATTACGACGTGGTGTTCCTCGGTTATCCGATATGGTGGGACTTGTGTCCGCGTCCGGTCAATACTTTTCTTGAGAAATATGATTTCGCGGGTAAAACCGTTATTCCTTTTGCCACTTCGGGTGGCAGTTCAATCACGGGTAGCGTGAAACAACTCAAGAGACTCTACCCCAAAATCGAATGGGAAGAAGGCCGGTTGTGTAATAGAAGTACGAAACAAGTTGGAGATTGGGTCAAACAAGCAATCGAATAAGCCAATGGAAGAGTTGCGAATCGACTGCCTGCACCAGACGGAAGAAGAACTAGGCGTGGTAAAAGAGCTGCGGCAAAATATCTTCCGGCTGAATCATACGATGCCGGATACGGAAGAATATCGTGAATTATTACACAAGGTTTTTCCGCATTTCGGAGAGAATTGTCGAATCGAATACGATCGTTGTAGGAAATCCAGCCAAGTTAATCAGGAGAATATAGATTATGGATTTTTCGGAAAAAGTCATTTTAACAAAGTGAACTTCATAACAAAATCTTTTGAGCCTCGCAGCAAAGTCGTTGCGGGGCTCTCTTTTTACCTTTGTTGGCAGAATATTAAAACAAAAGAATCATGAAAACAATGAATGAGAAAGTAACAATGGTAACGGGGGCAGCGGCAGGTATCGGGCTGGTCTCGGCAGAAGCATTTGCAAAAGCGGGTGCAACCGTAGTATTGGTGGACATCAATGAGCCGAAAGAACAAGCCGAGAAGTTGGTTTCAGAAGGGTATAAAGCCGTGGCATATCGCTGCGACGTGTCCGATACACGGGCTGTAAAGGAGATGATTGACTGGATCGTTGCGACTTACGGCAGGCTGGACGCTGCATTGAACAATGCTGGGATACAGACCCCGCAACGGCCGATGGCCGAGATTACCGACGAGGAGTTCGACCGCACGGTAGCCGTCGATCTGAAAGGTGTATGGAACTGTATGCGTTACGAGATTATCCAGATGCTGAAACAAGGCGGTGGTGCCATTGTCAATACCTCGTCTCAAGGCGGTGTTACGGGGTTCCTCGGACAAGCGGCCTATATCGCCTGCAAGCATGCGGTAATCGGGCTTACACGTACAGCCGCCATTGATTACTCGGCAAAGGGGATTCGTATCAATGCCGTCTGTCCGGGTGTGATCCGAACACCTATGGCCGAAGAACTGATACGGCGTAACCCCGATCTGGAAAAGGAACTGGTCCGAGATATTCCTGCCGGACGTCTCGGTAAACCGGAAGAGATAGCCAACGCCGTATTGTGGCTTTGCTCACCGCAGGCAAGTTTCGTGGACGGGCACGCCCTTTTAGTGGACGGGGCATTTTCCATTCATTAAGTTATAATGCATAAAACATAAAATCATGGAAGAAAACAATAAAATGGATATCAGCCGTCGTGGATTTCTCAAAACGGCTGCATTGGCAGGAGCCGCAATGGCCATGCCTTCGGGATTGGGCAAAGTATTCGCTTCAGAAGCGAAACAAGTGGAAACATCCGATGTGGTGGATATCGATGCAGCCCGTATCAAGGGACATCGTGTATTGGGTACGGGCAAGGCGGCATTCGAGGTGTCGGCACTCGGCTTCGGTGTAATGGGCATGACTTACAACCGCAGCCAACACCCGGATAAGAAAGAGTGTATCCGATTGTTGCATGAAGCGGTAGAGCGTGGAGTGACGCTCTTCGACACGGCTATCATTTACGGGCCGTTGACCAATGAGAACCTGGCAGGAGAAGCGCTGTCCGAGTTCAAGGGACGGATTAACGTAACGACCAAATTCGGGCACGAAGTCATCGACGGCAAAGGAACCGGTCGTCAGGACAGCCGTCCGGCAACCATCCGCCGCTATTGCGAGGAGTCACTTCGCCGATTGAGACTCGATTCACTGCCGATGTTCTACCAGCACCGTGCCGACCCGAATACTCCGGCCGAGGAGGTAGCGGCTACCATTGCCGACTTGATCAAGGAAGGTAAAGTGCAACGCTGGGGTATGTGCGAGGTCAGTGCCGAAACAATCCGTAAGGCCCACGCCATTTGTCCGCTGACGGCTATCCAAAGCGAGTACCATCTGATGCACCGTCTGGTGGAAGAGAACGGTGTTCTCGATGTATGCCGGGAGTTGGGTATCGGCTTTGTACCATACAGCCCAATCAACCGTGGATTTTTGGGAGGCTGCATCAACGAATACACGGTCTTCGATGTAAACAACGACAACCGTCAGACCCTGCCGCGTTTCCAGCCGGAAGCGATGCGTGCGAATACCCACATTGTAAATGCGCTGCAAGCTTTCGGGCGCACACGGGGCATGACCTCGGCACAGGTGGCTCTTGGCTGGTTGCTTCAGAAAGCACCGTGGATCGTACCGATTCCGGGAACGACAAAACTGTCTCATCTGGAGGAAAACCTGCGCACACTCGACTTCAACATCAGCTCCGGGGATTGGAAAGAACTGGAGGATACCGTGGCTGCTATTCCCGTTGTGGGAGACCGGTACAATGCCGAACAGCAACGTCAAGTAGGCCGATAAGGAATCAGTAAATGGTAGTATAATCCGTAATTTGTCTACCGGCAGAGCGAAGAAGCTGCCTTACTTTTGCATTATAAATAAAAACCAAGAATATGAGACCATATATAATCAGTCACATGATGACTTCGGTCGATGGCCGCATCGACTGCCCGATGGTCGGGCAACTGAGTACGGATGAGTATTACATAGCCTTGGAAAAACTGGGGCCTTGCTCGAAACTGTCAGGACGGATAACTACCGCACTCGAATGTTCCGCCGTCAAAGAAGAAAGTACCCCGATGGAGGGAACTCCGATAGGTCATAAATCCGTATATGTCGCCAATAAATCGGACGAATATACGATCATTGTCGATACCTATGGGAAACTGCGTTGGCAGGAGGGTGAAGCTGACGGGCATCCTCTACTTTGTATTGTCAGTGAACAGGTGTCCGAGAAATATCTGGAAACGCTGCGCACATCGGGTATTTCGTGGATTGCCACCGGTGCGGAACGCATTGACTTGCCGCAAGCTATGGAGCTGCTTTGTGAACATTTCGGCGTTGAATGCTTGGCGATTGTCGGGGGCGGACATATCTGCGGCGGTTTCTTGGAGGCCGGACTGATTGACGAAGTAAGTATTATGGTAGCTCCGGGTATTGACGGGCGTAAGGGACAGACGGCGGTTTTCGATGGAATCTCCCGTGTGGAATGTAACCCGTACAAGCTGAAATTAGAGAGTGTGGAACAATGGGAAGCAGATATTGTCTGGCTCCGCTATAAAGTAAAATAATACGGCTATGAAGTTACAAGCAATCGCCATATTGACGTTCCTGACCTTTGCGAATGTCATGGCACAAGAAACGACAACAACAAAATATATAAATTCAACCGGTATGGAACCATTGGAATTGACACAGGAATGGGATAAGACCTTTCCGCAGAGTGATAAGGTGGAACATAAGAAAATCACGTTTCACAACCGTTACGGCATCACGCTTGCCGCAGACCTTTACAAGCCGAAAAATACGCAAGGACATCTGGCAGCCATTGCAGTCAGTGGCCCTTACGGTGCGGTGAAAGAACAGGTGTCGGGCCGTTATGCCCAGACGCTTGCCGAACGAGGTTTTCTGACCATCGCTTTTGACCCCTCCTATTATGGTGAAAGCGGCGGTACGCCCCGTTACCTCACCTCACCCGAAATCAGCACGGAAGATTTCAGTGCGGCAGTCGATTATTTGACATCTCGTACAGACGTCGATTCGGAACGCATCGGAATCTTAGGTATTTGCGGTTGGGGCGGGTTTGCACTCAATGCTGCGGCCAATGATCCGCGCATCAAGGCGACAGTCACCTCCACTATGTATGATATGAGCCGGGTAAATGCCAATGGGTATTTCGATGCCATGAGTGCCGATGACCGCTATAAGTTGCGCGAACAACTCAACGCACAGCGTACCGAGGATTATCGTGATGACAGCTATGCACGCGACGGTGGCGTACTCGACCCCGTGACGGATGATACTCCGCAATTCGTCAAGGAGTATCATGACTACTACAAGACGGAACGAGGCTACCATCGCCGTTCCCCGAACTCCAACGAGGGAATCACGAAAACCAGCGTATTGTCATTCATCAATATGCCGCTGCTCACCTATATCAGCGAAATCCGCAGTGCCGTGTTGATGATTCATGGAGAAAAAGCTCATTCCCGCTATTTCAGTGAGGATGCCTACAAGCGGCTGACAGGGAGTAACAAGGAACTGTTGATTATTCCCGGAGCCAACCATGTCGATTTATACGATAATCTCAACGTGATTCCGTTCGACAAGATAGACGGGTTCTTCAAGAATGCGTTGAAATAAAATATAAAAAATAATGCCGAAAAAACTTGCCATCCTATTCGCTTATTTCCTGATTTATGTAGTTTGGGGGTCCACTTACTACTTTATCGGGGTGGCTTTACACGGCTTTCCGACTTTCCTTCTCGGTGCATTGCGCTTCTCTACGGCAGGATTGATACTGCTTGTGATATGTGCATGTCGTGGAGAACGGGTCTTTATCCCAAGGCTTGTAGGCAGGTCGGCTGTGAGCGGAATCATCCTGCTGTTCATCGATATGGCGGTAGTGATGCTGGCCCAGCGATATGTCAGCAGCAGCCTGGTGGCTGTGGTGGCCTCCTCTACCGCTATCTGGATTATGACACTCGATGCTCCGATGTGGAAATATACCTTTCGGAGCAAATGTACCCTTGCCGGTATTTTGATGGGATTTGCAGGAGTAGGGTTATTGTATGCCGAGCAACTGGAAATGACGGTAACCGTACACGATCATAGTGAATATGGTATTTTACTGCTTGTAGCCGGTTGTATTTCCTGGGCATTGGGAACACTTTATACAAAATACCGTTCATCAGACACAGAACCTGCAAACGCGTTTGCAGGTTCCGCCTGGCAAATGCTTTTTGCCGGCATGATGTTCTGGATATGTACATTGGGGAACGGGGAGTTCTCTCTTACGGGATTCAGTACGGTCCCTCTATACGCCTGGTTGTCATTGGCCTATCTGATACTGTTCGGCTCGCTGATGGCTTATTCCGCTTACGTATGGCTGCTGAAGATCCGCCCGACAACGGAAGTGGGCACCCATGCCTACGTGAATCCTGTGGTGGCTGTCGTTATCGGTGGCGGGCTGGGCGGGGAACAGATTACAGGCATACAGTTGCTCGGGCTTGTAATCATACTGGGAAGCGTCATGTTGGTTAACAAAAAAGAAAGAATCAATGAATAAGGAAATGGATATAAAAGACATGGTACCCGTGAAGACATCGGAACGCCATGTCATCCTCGATGCTCTAAGAGGATTTGCATTGCTGGGAATCTGCCTTGCCAACTTTCCGGAATTTTCGCTTTATACCTTTCAAAAATTGAGAATAACGGAGGCCATGCCTACGGCAGAAATAGACAAGGTAGTCCGCTTTCTTCAATACCTTTTTGTAGACGGTAAGTTCTACACCATATTCTCGCTGCTGTTCGGTATCGGATTCTCAATCATAATCAGCAACGCGGCTAAAAAGGGAACGGACGGATTCCGTATATTTTATCGGCGGATGATTGTTCTGGCCACCATCGGTTTTCTGCATTTGATGTTTATCTGGAGCGGAGACATCTTGCTGTTGTATGCCTTATTGGGCATGCTGCTCCCTCTTTTCCGGCATGTTTCGGACAGAGTGTTGCTGGGGACTTCCGCAGTCCTATTGCTACTTCCTATTCCGATTGATTGGCTGGCCGGTACATTCGGAGTGTCCCTGTCGGCTCCCGCAGTGCGAATGCAACAGCACTATTGCAATTTATATGGCATAACGGAATATAACTTCGGAATCTGGCTGCGTAATGCGGAAAGCTACGGAGAGGTCTTTCAATTTCTGATACAGGGTGCATGGGTACGCTTGCAGGAATTCATCGACAGCAACCGCTATTTTAAGGTATTGGGATTGTTCTTATTGGGCTTCTACATTGGGCGCAAGCAAATATACGCCAATCTTGAGGCAAATCGGATGCTACTGCAAAAAAAACGGTGACATACGGTTTTCTGCTGGGACTTCCCTTGTCCATTCTCTATGCCTGGAGTACGGTAAACGGGCATCCTTTCGGGACAGCTGCACACACCGCCATCTATACGGCAAGTGTCTATCCTTCAGGTTTTGCATATGTTTCCGCTATCTGTCTCCTTTACCTGCATGGTAGAGAGTGGCGCTTGTGGCGTTGTCTTGCCGCTCCGGGGAGAATGGCACTGACCAATTACGTAGGACAGTCGGTATGGGGCATGGTTCTCTTCTACGGTATCGGCTTCGGACTGGGGGCCGGCATTGGATTGACAGGAACAGAATCCATAGCTTTCTACGTCTTTCTTGTCCAGATGGCATTCAGTGTCCTATGGCTCTCCTATTTCCGCTTCGGGCCTCTGGAATGGGGCTGGCGGATGCTGACTTATGGGAAATGGCTAAAAATAAGGAAATAAAGTAATTCAATAATAATCTCACTCTAAAATATAACAATATGGATAATAGAAAATTAGGACAGCTGGAAGTATCTCCGATAGGAATGGGATGTATGGGATTCAGCCACGGTTACGGACAAGTGCCGCCCAAAGCGTATGCCATAGAAGCCATCCGCAAGGCATACGACTATGGCTGCACGCATTTCGATACGGCGGAAGCCTATGGCAAGGAACAATTCTACGCCGGGACATAACGAGGAACGTAGGTAGGTAAGGCTATCGAGCCGTTCCGTAAGGAGGTGGTACCTCAGCCACCAAATTTGCATATTGGCGAACTCTCGCAACCGGACGAGACGAGTCTCTACCGGGAGGTGCGCCGGCATCTTGAAGATTCCATGAGCAGACTTCGTACGGATTATATCGACCTGTATTACCTGCATCGCATCAATGAGACGGTCCGGCTTGAGGATGTGGCAATTGTCATGGGACGGCTTGTTAAGGAAGGACTGATACGTGGTTGGGGATTGTCGCAAGTATCGGCCGACCAGATACGAGCTGCGCATGAGATTACCCCTTTGTCTGCCGTCCAGAACATCTATTCGATGGTGGAACGCGATTGCGAAACGGAGATTTTCCCGGTGTGCCTTGAAAAAGGAATCGGAGTCGTACCGTTCTCGCCGATTGCAAGCGGGTTCCTTTCGGGTAAGGTAACGGCACAGGAGCAGTTCGGCTTCGATGACGTGCGGAAATTCGTTCCCCAACTGTCGAAAGAGAATATCGAGGCCAACCGGCCTATACTCGATTTGCTGCATCGGTTCGCCGTGGAGAAAAATGCGACCAACGCCCAGATATCGCTTGCGTGGATGCTCCATAAATATCCCAATGTCGTACCTATTCCCGGTTCCAAGAACCAGGAAAGGATTCTGGAGAATCTGGGGGCTTGGAACGTCACGCTTTCCGGTGATGAGTTCCGGCAGTTACAATCAGCATTGGATGAATGTAAGGTACACGGACATCGTGGGTGCGTGGAAACGGAACAGACGAGTTTTGGTAAACAATGGAGTGAAGAAACAGCTAAGTGAATTAAGCCACATTCAGTCCGGTACTGAATAATCAAGAAAAAAGGTAGTGAACTTCCTGACAAAACAAATTGAGCCTCGCAGCAAAGACGTTGCGGGGCTTTGCTTTTACCTTTACATCAAATGAATAACTTAAAAATAACAGATATGAAAACGAAACTTTTATTTCTCTTTGCATGGCTTATGTTAGCCATTACGGGCTGTTCCGCGGGCGAACCTCAAACGGAAGAATCGACAACACCTCCGGTTGAAAAAACGGAAGAGCCAGTCGAACCTTCCGGGGACAAAAAAGTGCTGATTGTCTATTTCTCCCATACGGGTAATACCCGGACGATTGCCGGATACATCCATGACACGGTAAAGAGCGACCTTGTGGAAATTCAAACGGCCGATACTTATACCGATGATTATGATACTTTGCTGGCACAAATCCGGGAAGAAGTGGCATCCGGATATTGCCCGCCTTTGACAACGAATATCGAAAACCTCTCTTCGTATGACGTGATATTCATCGGTTATCCTATCTGGGTGGAAACTGCCGCACCTCCCATCCGCACGTTCCTCACAACACATGACCTCGCGGGAAGAACTGTCGTTCCGTTCTGCACGAGCGGGACCAGCTCTGCCGAGGCAAGCTACCGGCTTGTCCGTTCCCTTTGCCCGCAATCGACTGTATTGGAGGGCATACAGATTCGTCGGGGAACGTATGACACGGCTTATGAACGGGTTATCGCGTGGTTGCAGGAAATAGGTATTGTCGAACTGAATAACGGAGGAAATGATGAAAAATAAACAAGATCTGTCACGCCGTGACTTTATCCGTAACTCCGTGATGGCGGGAGGAGCCGTGCTGCTTTCCGGTGTATTGCCATCACATGCGCAGACACCGATATTCTCTGCCGCTGAAAATTCGGATTCGCCCGAAGCCGATGAACTGCTGCGTGGTGTCAGTGACATCCATCTGCACGCAGCTCCGGATTCCAAAGCCCGTTTGGGAAATGAATTGGAGTTTACCCGCGCGGCACGTGATGCCGGCTACAAATCCATGCTGTTCAAGTCCAACGATTTCAGTTGTCATGACCGGGCTTATCTGATCCGTCAGGAGTTACAGGGGTTCGAGGTATTCGGAAGCCTGTGTATGAACCGGGTACACGGGGATAAGGTAAATGTATTCGCTGCGGAAAAAGCCGTGGCCACAACCGGCAATCTTTGTCGTTGTATCTGGATGCCGACGCAGGATGCCGTTTACCAGAATATCCGCTATCACGGCAGGAAAGAGGGTGTGCCCGTTGTGGACGATAACGGGCGTGTGCTGTCTGAAGTCGTGCGAGTCATGGAGATATGTGCCGAAGCGAATATCATTTTCGCAACGGGGCACTCTTCGTCCGAGGAGAGCATCACGCTGGCTCGGAAAGCCCGTGAGGTGGGTGTGAGAAAGTGTGTCGTGACTCATGCCAATTCCGGTATCTGGAAAATGACGCACGATCAGATTAAACGGTGTATTGATCTCGGCGCGTGGATGGAATACAGCTACATTACCAATTTGTGGGGACCGGGTACGGGACTGCCCGATTTCGAGCGGATGAGTGATAAAGAATTTGCAGACTTTGCACGTATTGCCCCGCAGCGGAGTATCATAACGACCGACCTCGGTCAGGTTGGGATACCTCACCCAGTGGATGGGATGCGCCGCTGTATTCTTGCGTTGCTGGAAAACGGGCTTGCACAGAAGTAGGTCGATTTTATGGTACGTAGCAATCCCGCACAACTTGTCGGACTTTCTGTATCTGAATAAACTTTATATGGAAACAGAACAGCATATTTATTTTTTCGAGTCAATAGATACGGTATCTCAAGCCTGTCATCTTTTTTCCAATCATACGCTGGTATATCTATACAGCGGGCGGTTGTATTTGCGGAACCAGTGCGGCGAAACGCTGAATATCGAAAGGGGCGACAGTGCCTTCATCGGACGTGACAGCTATTCGCACATCTATGCCGAGCCGGAATTGCACGAGCCTTGTCGGGTTCTGTTCTTCTCTCTTCCGCGAGAGTTCTTGTGCGAGTTTTATCATACACTCTCTCCATCCGACCGCAAATCATCGACTACGGAACTTTCGGCCCTGCACCGTCTGTCATCCATATCCGAAACGGAGAGCCTTTTCCGGTCATGGATGCCTTACATGCGGGAGGGGCAGGAAATTCCTGAAACGGTGCTGCGATTGAAAATGACAGAAGCGGTCTATGTCCTGCTGAATACGGATAAGCGGTACATTCCCACACTGTTCGATTTCGCCGGAAAATGCCGGATGGACATGTTCGATTTGCTGAACAAACCGATGACGAAAGAGATTAGATGGCAGGAATTACAATTTGAGCCTGACAGCAAATTAAATTGACCTTTATAACAAAGCCCAAGATTTGCAGTTGCCGTAATTTTGCAATGTAGATCAATTAAATAGAATAAACGATATGTATAAGAAAAGTATTTTGTCACTTATGGTTATGCTACTGTTCGTGGCGACATCGTGCAACAGTGAAGAACCGGCGGCGATAGAGCCGGGAGGAACCATTTCAGGGGATGCGGGAAAGACCCTGATCGTCTATTTTTCATGGGGAGGCAATACCCGGACAGTCGCCAATCATATCCACGACCTTATAGGTGGCGACATCGTGGAAGTGGAAATGGTCGTTCCCTATCCAGATACTTATGAAGAGGTGACGTAGATCGCACCGGAAGAGCTGGAGAGCGATTACCGTCCCGAGTTGAAAACAAAGGTGGAGAATATGGACGAGTACGACACGCTGATTGTCGGGACGCCTATCTGGGGAGGACACCTTACACCGGCGATGAAAAGTTTCCTGGCCGGTTATGACCTGTCGGGCAAATACATCGCCCCGTTCTGCACGCATGGCGGTAGCGGCACGGTTCAAAGCGTCAGCGACATCCGTTCGGTATGCCCCAATTCGACAATACTCGGAAGTCTGGCCGTATATGGCAGCCAGGCGGAAAAATTCACGCGGCGATGTGGAGAAATGGCTCGAACAAATAGGTATTCTTAAAAACAACTGACATTGAATCATTTAATTAAATTATAAGCGTTATGAAAAAGTATCTGTATTTTTTGTTTGCCGCTTTTGTAGCGGTGGGATTGAGCGCCTGCTCTCCCGATGAAGACGAACCGTACGCACCTGATACCGAGGTGCCGACACCGACTCCCGATCCTGACCCGACATCGGGAAAAAACGCTCATTGTGTATTACAGCTTTACAAATAATGTGCATACCATCGTCAGCGATTTGCAGACGCAGATAGAAGCCGATGTGGTACGGGTCGAACCTGCCGAAGAGGGGCTCGACTATGCGGCCAATAACTACGCAATAGGTAGTGCGCTGATTCAGGCAATCCGGAATAATCCGAATGATGCGGCATCCTATCCGGAAATCAAACCCGTGGAGGTGAATATCGCCGATTACGACCGGATTATCGTAGGCGCACCTCTTTGGTGGAGTAATATGGCAGCTCCCTTACAAACATTCCTGTTCCAATATGGTAGTCTGATGGAGGGTAAGAGCATCGGACTGATCGTATCCAGTTCCAGCAGCGGTATCAGTGGTGTCGAGTCCGATGCCCGACGGCTCATTCCGGGTGGCGACTTCCTCGAACCGAGCCTGTGGATACGTTCAGGCCAAACGTCCAACTGCCACTCAATGATTGCCGACTGGCTGAGTCAAATCAATTAAAAAGCAAGATTATGAAACGGTTATTTATATCTTTATTGCTGTTCGTTCCGGTAATGACCTTTTGCCGGATGTGGCGCAGGGGATGACAGTTCAGAAATTGATATCCCCGAAGTTCCCAATGATCCGGGAAACGACGATGATGATAACGACAATCCGGGAACGGTTAGCCCCCGGAAACGGAAAGATTCTGATTGCCTGGTTCAGCCGTTGGGGGAATACGAACTATGCGGCGGATGTGGATGCCACGACCGGGGCAAGCATCCTTGTAGATAAGGGAACGCGTCGTGGTACGACCGAAATGGTCGCCCGCTATATCCAAACGGCTGTGGGCGGAGACCTGCATCTGATAGAGACTTCGGAACCCTATCCGACGGAGTTCGACGATGTGCGCGACCAGAACCATGCGGAGCAGGCTGCCGGAACACTTCCCGCACTTAAAAACCGCATTGAGAATATGGACCAATACGATATTGTCTTTATCGGCTACCCGAACTGGGCATTGGATGTTCCACAAGCAATACGTTCGTTCCTGTCCTCTTATGACCTCTCCGGCAAAACAGTCGTTCCGTTCTGTACGCATGACGGATACGGAGCCGGCCGCACCTATAATTCCGTCAAAGAGGAAGCTACTGGTGCGAATGTGTTGGAAGGCATTGCTATTGAGGCAACAGACGTACCTTCCGCCGAATCGCAAGTACAGGACTGGCTTGAACGAATCGGTATCGAACGGGAAGAGTCGCAGGGTGCGTCGGTTCGTATTACTGCCGGAGGGCATACGTTTACCGGGGAATGGCTCGACACCCCGTTAGCTGACGAAATCCGGGGTATGTTTCCTCTGACTGCGACTTTGGGACGCTATGGAGGCCGTGAATATTACGGTTCTATGCCCCGGCGACCGACTAATACCGAAGAGGGGCAGCTTCGTTTCGAAAACGGTGACATCACTTATTGTCCTTCCAATAACACGATTGCCATCTTTTATGCCAAAGCAGATGACCCTGACATGGGGCAACTGACCATGCGGATTATTCCAATAGGGAAAGTTACTTCGGATTTGATGGTTTTCGATGAGATGGACAGCCGTCTGGAATTTACATTCGACAATGTACAATAACAGGAGAAGATGATCCGGAATGAGCTAATTATGTCTGCCTTCCGGGTCATTTTTATTAAAAGTAAAATAAACAAATAAAAGCTATGATGGTAACACCACTATTTATCGGCGGTATCGGCATGCAGGAAGTACTGCTGATCGTATTGGTTGTATTGCTGTTCTTTGGCGGCAAGAAGATTCCTGAACTGATGAAAGGAATCGGCAAAGGCGTTCGCTCTTTCAAGGAAGGGATGAACAATGTAGAAAAAGAGATAGACGAAATAAAGGACATAGAACAAAAAGGATAACTGATGGCTACTGAAGCGAACACACAATCTTTTTGGGAACATCTGGACGTGTTGCGGGTGGCAATTATAAAAATTGTCGCCGTAGCCGTCGTGTTCGGTATCGTGGTTTTCTTCTTCAAAGAACAGTTATTTGGCGTTGTACTCGTACCGAAGGATGACGGTTTTATTACCTATCAGCTGCTCAACCGGATGGCTGCATGGGCAGGAGGTGCAATGGAATCATTTTCCGTTCGACTTATTAATACAGGGTTAGCGCGGCAATTCATCATCCACATGAAGACGGCCCTATGTGTTGGCGTGCTGTGTGCTTCGCCATATATTCTTTATCAGTTATTCCGTTTTGTCTCTCCCACATTATACGATAACGAACGGCGATATATCACGCAGACAGTCGGAGTCAGCTCTGTGATGTTTGGATTTGGGGGGCAGCTACTTTCTGATCTTTCCACAGACTTTTCGCTTTTTGTAAACATATCAGGTAAGTGGTGAGGTGGATAATTTGATTGTGTGCGATTCGTATATCTTAACACTTTTAATGATGTGCCTTGCGATGAACATTGTCTTTGAGATCCCGATACTCTCATGATTGTTTGCGAAGTTAGTTTTTCTTTCGGTAGATTTTATGCGCCGTTATTGGAAACAGGCAGTCGTGATTATCTTTATGGTTGTTGCTATTATTACGCCGACAATGGATAATTTTATTAATAATCTCGAAAAAGAGATTGAAAAGAAATTGAAGACAATCGAATCTGCGGATTTGAATATCATGAAGAAATCTCTTGAAACCTCACAAATATTAGTTAATGCTTTTCAAAAGGTAAAAGAATTTATTGGTTCCTATACATTCAAGGATGAAGCGGAAGAAATAGATTTCTTTAAAGAAATAAAACCTCGTTTGTTCTACCGATTGCTTTCTTATTGTAAGATTTATAATATAGAAATGAATCGTCCGGTAGGAGTAGATTCACAGCGGGCTTATCTGATTGATGAAATCAAGGCTATCAACCGTTATAACGCAAAACGTTCGGATTTTGTACATTATTACCGTTCAGGCTTGACACACCTTGATTCAATTTATTATTTACGAGGACGTATTGACACGCTGCTTACTTTGGAATTGTTCTATTACGAACGTTGAACCGATGTTTTCTACTAATTGCGATTTCAAGTTTGCTATGGCTGAAAGCTAACGAGATGTTGATGGTATATCTGAATAAGGAACTCGAAGCATTGGAAAATCGCCAGTTAGAGCAGTCTTTACCTCGTGTCCGTATCACATGGGTTGCGACAAAAACAGAACTTTACGAGCAAATCTACGCATGGGATAGCCGTAAAGTCTTTGGTGATATTCCTTTGGCAAAACTTTTTGACTATATCCAGACCGTTTTTAATATTGAATTGGACTCTAACCATTCACGCACATTCAGCGATATGCGTATCCGTAACAATAAGACATCTTTCTTGGATTCATTGAAAGAAGCATTAACCAAACGGATGCAAAGCTGGACACAAGGGCATAAAAAGAAATAATAACCTAAGACTTTAGATCGAGTAGGTCTGGGTATTTCAGTCCAAACCTCTCATATAACCATATGTGAAAATTTCTCTTTATACAACTACTCTCATCCAAACGGTTTTAATCGGTTGGGCTTAACACCCACCATGTTGTGAATAGTCATATACTGATTGAGACGATAGCAATCCTCTCGAATCTTGCCATACTTTTCTTATCTCATTTTTCCTCAAATAACAATTTCCTCAATTTTTATTACCTCGTCATGACTTCCCCTTGCATGGTTCAGGGTGCGAAGCTACAGTCGGGGCCTCTAAAAATCTGCCTCCTGAAACGAGCAAGGTGAAGCCACCGACAAAGCATCAAAAAAGTCAATGTTATGAAAAAGAGAACAGAAATACAGCAAGATTTGAAACGAGGCTTCGGCTCCATTCCAATCGGCATAAAAATTTTGGTGAAGTGGTTACTGGTCGGTTTCGTTGCGTATGTGGCGGTGCGTTTCGTGTGTGCCTTCGTTGGTGGTATGGTGACGAGTTTAGGCGGTATTCTGCCCACGTTGGCGGTTTTGGCGGTAGTGGTTTTCCTCATCCGTTTAAGTATGGCGCATCTTTTCCACTGTCCTTACCCTTTTTGCATTCTTCTCTTTTTCATCATCCTTTTTGCGTGATACTCTGAACCGAAATATTAATCATTAAAACAACTCATTATGAACAAAGTACATTTATTGGGAGCGAACAGAAGCTATGACAGAGACGAACAGACCGTTTCAGTCAATCAAGTGGTAATGCTGGAAGGTTACAGCTACGACAGCTATGTAGTGTATGAAGTAAGCCGCATCCAGTAGGGAATAACCTATCATCTTATCAATTTGCGGACGTACGAATTTCATACTTCCGATCTTATCCGACCTTTGTCGGAAAAATTTCGGGATAGGCATGTATTATGACGATGCGAACCCCAAGTTTTTAGATCTGTTGGAAACGGCTGCCCTGCTTACCAAAGCGAGGAAGAAGAAAGCGGAGAAAGAACGGCAGAGGAACGAACACACCGCAAAAATCGGAGCGGAACGCTTGCGCCTCCTTATCCCTTCGAATGCAAAAGCCGTCATTTTGTCGGTGAACTACGGGTGAGCGAGTGTGACAGCTATACGGACTACCACGACTACCGTATAGAGAGAGCCGTGATTTTAGGTTTTTCCACCCATATACGAAACCTCTTTTCCGAAATGCGTAAATATGCCGCCAATTTTAAGGGAACGGCTTATTTGGCAGAGAATGACAAGGAATACGAACACCGTGAAAATTACAGCATGGGGGCGGTATGTATTTGGAACGCAACAAGTATAGCGGTTGGACGATTTCAAAAAGAGCGGATTTACGACCTTGAAAAGTTTATAGAACGATACACCCACACTGCAGGGGACGAAGCCAACATTTATCTGAAAGCACCTCTAAAGGAAAGCGCAGCGAAACAGCCGACAACATTCGCAGATCTTTCAACGCTCAATCTTGAAACCGTGGAATACAGCGAAAAGGTGATAGGCGTATTCGGGAACACCAAGCTGATAAAAGATGTCTTGAAAGGCTTGAACGATCTGTTTTCTGTACGAACTTCATCTACAACGGTGAAAGGTGTGCGGGATGGATATACAGCAGGAAGCAGAAAGTACGTGAGACACTCGCAATGTATGCCAACGCATAGGGACGAAAAAGGCAGGGCGGTTTGTTCCACCCTACCTATCAAAATTAATTCAATCAATATCAACCCATTAAAATTTATAGTTATGAAAACGAACAAGAATGCACGGAAGAACAACAAAGTTCAGAAATTAGAGAAAGAAACGGCAGTGAAAGTAACCGCTTTGGCAATCATCCCCAAACCGATGATATTACTTTAACCGCAAAACGTACCCACAACTGCCGAAGCGGTGGGGCAAACCATGCCCAAGACACCGCTTGCAACGGCAACGGCTGAAATAGACCTTGATATCACAGCCGTACACCCAAGTGCGGATAATCACCGCAAGACGTTCAATGACACATCCTTGCAGGAACTTGCGGACAGCATTCGGGAAATGGGGTCTTATAAACCATTGCCGTACGTCCACGCACGGCAGGCGGTTACGAAATCATCTACGGCGAACGCCACTACCGTGCCTCACTGCTTGCAGGAGCAAAGACAATAAAGGCAACCATATACGACCATATAACAGACGATGAAGCGGAGGACATGTCACTAAGCAAGAACTTACAGCGTGAGCAGGTACGCCCCACCGAGGAAGCGAAAGCCTTCAAACGCCTGCTTGAAAAGGGCAGACACGATATGTACTCACTCGTCAGCCGCTTCGGATGGAGCGAGAAGTATATCTATACACGTTTGAAACTGAACGAATTGTATGCGCCTATCGGTGAACTGCTGGATAACGGGACAATCACCGTCAGTGTGGCCGAGGAAATAAGCACCTATGAAGCCAACATCCAAAAGGATGTGTACGAGAACCACCTGAAGCAGGGCAATAGGGACGATTGGAGCGGTTACACGCTCAATCTTTTCAAGAAACATTCTGAGAAATACTACACAACCGACCTTGAACAATACAAGTTCGACAAGACGGAATGCAAGGCGTGTGCACACAACGCAGCCAACTACAACCTTTTTGCCGAACATAATGGGTGCAGACATTGTACCGTAAATGTCTGGGGGTCAAGAACGCAGCACATGTGGCAAAAGAAACGGAGAAACTATTGAAATCCGACCCGAAGCTGGTGATTGCCCGACCCTATTACGGAAGTCGAAACGACACGGCACTCCAAAAATTGGACAAGAAAGGGCATGAAATCGAGGAACTCGACTATAACGTATCGGCAAGGGAATTTCCCAAAGCACCCGAAGCACCGCTAAAGGAGCAGCTCTCCGAACCGACAGAATATGAACAAGCGGTACAGACCTTTGAATAGAAAAACGAGGAATACGCCCAAAAAGTGGAAGAACTTAACCGTAGAAAGGAAGAGGGCAGGATAAAGACGTACGTCAGAGCCCAATGTATAAGTGAATTAGGATTGCTTATATAATGAAATTGCTCTACTATTTGCAATTGTGATAAACGGTTATGTAGTTCATTTATCTTTTTGAGGTAAAAGCTATTTCCGTAACTAATCCATCTTTCCAGCCTGAATTTTCAAAAAGATCAATCATATGTGAGTTAACCAATTTATCCTTCAAATCTTTATAGTAGATATAGTCCTTTTTTTGTATTCTGTATTGTTCATAATAGTTTGCCAAATCTTTAGGAAGAATATTTAATTGTTCAATCATTTTGTTGGCACTGTTCAGCAAACTTTTCTTTTGTCACCATTCACTATAAATATCACTTGTTTCTTTATATGTTGACTTTTTCTTATTCTGATTTCTTTGGGCCTCTTCTAACTCGTATTGGACCAATATTTTTAATCCTGATGAATCTTCTATAGCTTGCAAAAAAATCAAACAATTCCTTTTGGATACTTTTTTTCATTCGCGTTATAGTCTTTTAGTAAAAACACATATTGATAAGTATGGTATGTTTTTTCGCTTTCTTTTTTCAATCAACATTTTATATAAATCACTAACTTGAAAGTATTTTTGTGTCAGTAAAGTAATTTCATGGTTATTTTTTCCATAATCTATTGCATTTTTTTACTATATCTTCTACAATTGACTTGTATTTATTCATGAACTCTTTTCCTTTTCCTGCCCAAATAAGAAATCTGATAAACTGGAACTTTTTGGTGTGTCAAGTTCTTTGCCCCGTGAAAATGATTGAATTATTTTTGCATAATCTTTTGATGCTTTATCTTTATCGGTGAGGTCAAGAGGGAGTATTTTATTTTTATAGAGTACTTTGTGAAAATAAGAAAATGCGTTACCATTTCTTTAAAAAACCAAAATCTTTTTCCTCCATGTATTCAATAATATCATCTAATGGAATGATACATTCGTCATCTTGAAAATCGATGGCATAAAGAGGCTTCGACATGGGGCAAAATCATCTTGTTCAATAGTCAGCCCTGCTTGTACAATAAAAGGGCGTGTGGCTTTAGAAGTGCTTTCAAGATAGGCACTTACTGTAACAAATTGTCCGTTGGCTATTTCTATATTAACAAATGCATATCCATAATCTAAAGATTTGCCAGGCGACCGCAAAACGAGACCATCAGGTTCTCGTCTGTCTTTGACTGGTATGGTTGCGGAACGGAAAACGGAAGAACCAACAAATATAAGTTGCAGTAAATCGGCTATAATACTTTTGCCAGAATCACTATCACCAATAAAATCAGTACAATAGGGATGAAAAATGTAATCATTCTTTTGATGGTGTATGATACCAATGGTAGACAGACTGTAAATACGAGGATATTTCTTCATGTTTATTCTTTTTTAAGCCATTCGTCTATGTGATTAATATAATCTGCAAATTTACGAGTAATACGTTGAAATTCAGGGAGATTAGTAAAATCGTCTTCTTTCAAATTTATCCATCTCAGCTTATGGAAATTTTTGAATGCGTGTTGTACTTCTTGATCAATACGGATATCATTTGTTTTAGTAAAACGTTCTTTGGAGCCTTTTGTTTTGATCAGCAAATGTTGCACATGCTTTTAAGGTCGGGCATATCCATACGGATTAGAGCTACAAACTTTTTTACAGAAATTAGTTCCATGTTATGATCGATATAATAAGCTTTGTATAGTAATAAGGCAATAAGAATATCTTCTTTGGGTAAAGGTGACCGCTCGATGGAATAATTACTTCTTAATACAGGATGGTAGAGCGCGAAATAATAATGTTCGTTTTCACTACCAGCAGGAATAATAGTTATATTCTCATGTCGTTCGAAATAGACTGTTAGATTATCTACATATTTATTTAGATAAAGAAAAAGTGTTTTATCTCCTTCATATTGTATATGAGCACCTCTTTTCAGAGCCTCTACCAATTGTGAAAACAGCTATCTATAGAAGTAAAGAGGGGGGATGGGTCTGCCAATTGAATTGTTCCGTTATAGGGAATTGGAAACTGTATTTGTTTATCTGTAATCTGGCTTTTTTCGAGCAGGAAATACAAGAACTTCTCTACTTCTGTATTAAATATGTCACGGTTGAGAGAGGCAAAAAACTGTTTTATTTTAGGCTGTATTTTATCAATACGTGAGTCTACCATTGCTAAACGGAAATGAATGCCTTCAAAATATGAGATGGCTTCGCTTA
>ENA-OPYU01000289-OPYU01000289.1-human-gut-metagenome-genome-assembly--contig:-NODE-289-length-20194-cov-3.375392_pt1 | contig 20194 bp, 30 predicted proteins | sample MGYA00242637_ERZ504482 | MGnify/ENA primary metagenome ERZ504482 (study PRJEB26092, sample SAMD00036237) | human gut metagenome | host: Homo sapiens | study: EMG produced TPA metagenomics assembly of... | reverse complement strand
CGTTGATTATAGATGCGGCAATTTTAAAGACGAGGAAGAAGGCAGACGTATATATTTTTTTGAATAATGTTTTTGAAAAAATCATGATACTCTTCCGCTTGGCGAATTCGCGATCGGAACAAATACGACTGCTTATGCCGCGGGAAAAAAAACTGACGGGATCGAAGATAAGATGCCGATTTTGATCGCAGAGAAAACAGGACCTCATTTTGCAGTGGGCGACACATGCTATTCATGGAGCGAAGACGTCCGTGTATATAATCCGAACGGAAAAGAAATCGTTGCAAAGGATAATTCTTGTTCGCTGAAAAGAAAAGAAGATCCGTCTGCGGCATACTTTCAATGTCATACAGATATAACCGTACCTTATGAAGAGTTAGAAGAAATAAGTGTAGTGACAAAAGACGGGAAACACATTATACTAATTAAAGACGGAAGATTTGTGCTTCCGGGAACTGAGATTTTAAATGAACCATTAAAACAACTCGAAAATTGATTTGAGATTTTAAGGAGGAAATAACGTGCCAAAAGTAGGAATCGTAATGGGCAGTGACTCTGACCTGAAAGTGATGAGCAAAGCTGCGTCAATGTTGGAAAAATTCGGAATTGATTATGAAATGACGATCATTTCCGCACATCGTATGCCGGATGTATTTTTTGAGTGGGCAAAAGCTGCGGAAGGAAAAGGGATTAAAGTAATCATCGCAGGAGCCGGAATGGCTGCACATCTTCCGGGAATGTGTGCGGCGCTGTTCCCGATGCCGGTGATCGGAGTGCCGATGTCAGGAAAGAATCTGGATGGTATGGACGCTCTTTACTCGATCGTTCAGATGCCGCCGGGAATTCCGGTTGCGACTGTTGCGATTGACAGTGGAATGAACGCTGCGATTCTTGCGGCAAAAATCCTCGCTGTATCAGATGAAGAGGTATTAAAAAAGTTAAAAGACTATTCGGCAGAGATGAAAGATACCGTTCAGGCGAAAGCCGATCGTCTTGCCGAGGTCGGATATGAGGAGTATTTAAAGTAAAGGAGAAAGTGGTATGGATTATAAGAAAGCAGGAGTTGACATAGAGGCCGGTTACAGATCAGTAGAACTTATGAAAGAGCATGTGAAAAAGACGATGCGTCCGGAAGTGCTCGGAGGACTCGGAGGATTTTCGGGAGCATTTTCTCTTGATAAGATCAAAGAAATGGAAGAGCCGGTACTGCTGTCGGGAACAGACGGCTGCGGAACGAAAGTGAAGCTGTCGATGGTGCTTGATAAGCATGACACGATCGGAATCGATGCTGTGGCAATGTGTGTGAATGATATTGCCTGTGCGGGAGGAGAACCACTGTTTTTCCTTGATTATATTGCATGCGGCAAGAATGAGCCTGAGAAGATCGCATCAATCGTAAGCGGAGTGGCAGAAGGATGTCTTCAGTCGGGAGCGGCGCTGATCGGAGGCGAAACGGCGGAACATCCGGGACTTATGGCAGAAGACGAGTACGATCTTGCCGGATTTGCGGTAGGAGTATGCGATAAAAAATGATATGATCACAGGAGAAAATCTGTCTGCCGGAGACGTTTTGATCGGAATGGCGTCTACGGGAGTTCACAGCAACGGATTTTCACTTGTAAGAAAAGTATTTGATATTACAAAAGAATCTCTTGATACATATTACGATGAATTGGGATGTACTCTCGGAGAGGCGCTTCTCGCTCCGACAAGAATTTATGTGAAAGCGCTTAAGAGTATTAAAGAAGCGGGAATAACGGTGAAAGCATGCAGCCATATTACAGGCGGCGGTTTCTATGAGAATGTTCCGCGTATGCTGATCGACGGTACTCGAGCGGTGATCGAAAAAGACAGTTATCCGATCCCGCCGATCTTCAAGATGCTTGCAAAAGAAGGCGATATCGAAGAGCAGATGATGTACAATACGTTTAACATGGGACTTGGAATGATCGTTGCCGTTGATCCGGCAGATGTGGAGAAAACTCTGGAAGCGATCAAAGCGGCAGGAGATGCGCCGTATGTAGTCGGCCGCATCGAAGCGGGAGAAAAAGGAGTAGACTTATGCTAAAGGTCGTTGTGCTCGTATCCGGAGGAGGTACGAATCTGCAGGCGATCATTGACGGCGTAAAAGGCGGCGTCATCAGGAATACAAAGATCGTCGGAGTTATCAGCAATAACAAGAATGCATATGCGCTTGAGCGGGCGAGAGAGAATCACATCCCGGCAAAATGTATCTCGCCGAAAGATTATGAATCCAGGGATGTGTTTAATGAAAAACTTTTGGAAGCCGTCAACGAGTACGAACCGGATCTGATCGTTTTGGCAGGATTTCTTGTTGTTATCCCTCCGGAAATGATCGCAGCTTACAGAAACCGGATGATTAATATTCACCCGTCGTTGATTCCGGCGTTTTGCGGGAAAGGATATTATGGATTAAAAGTGCATGAAGCAGCGCTTGCAAGAGGTGTTAAAGTAGTCGGCGCGACCGTTCATTTTGTAGATGAAGGAACCGATACAGGGCCGATCATCCTGCAGAAAGCAGTAGAAGTTGAGCAGGATGACACACCGGAGATGCTTCAAAGAAGAGTGATGGAGCAGGCAGAGTGGAAAATCCTTCCGGAAGCGATCCATTTGATCGCGAACGGAAAAGTGCATGTTGAAAACGGACATGCTTTTATAAAAAAATTTATAGATTGTCGAAGCATTAAAAAATGACCGCCGGGACGAAAAAACCGGGCGGTCATTTCGGAACGTAAAACGGTTTGTACAGACAGGAGGAATCTATCATGAAAATATTGATCGTCGGAAGCGGCGGAAGAGAACATGCCATTGCGGCAAGTGTGGCAAAAAGTCCCAGAGCAGATAAGATATACTGCGCGCCCGGAAACGCGGGAATTGCAGAATACGCAGAGTGCGTGGACATCGGAGCAATGGAATTTGAAAAACTGGCAGAATTTGCCAAAGAAAAAGAGATCGATCTTTGCATCGTCGGAATGGATGATCCGCTTGTCGGAGGTCTTGTGGACGTATTGGAAGATGCGGGAATCCGTACGTTCGGTCCAAAGAAAAACGCCGCTATTTTGGAAGGATCAAAAGCGTTTTCAAAAGATCTTATGAAAAAATACGATATTCCTACGGCAGGATATGAGAATTTTACAGATCCAAAGGAAGCAATCGCCTATCTTGAGAATGCAAAGTTCCCTATCGTATTGAAGGCAGACGGACTTGCACTTGGTAAAGGAGTGCTGATCTGTCAGAATTTTGAAGAGGCAAAAGAAGGCGTAAAGACGATCATGCTTGACAAAAAATTTCGGCACAGCCGGAAACGAGATGGTCATTGAAGAGTTCATGACAGGTCGCGAAGTATCTGTTCTTTCATTTGTAGACGGAAAGACGATCAAAACGATGACAAGCGCGCAGGATCACAAACGTGCCGGTGACGGTGATACAGGGCTGAATACAGGCGGAATGGGAACATTTTCACCAAGTCCGTTCTATACAAAAGAAGTAGAAGAATTTTGTGAAAAATATATTTACCAGAGAACGGTAGATGCTATGGCTGCAGAGGGCCGCCCGTTTAAAGGCGTTATTTTCTTCGGTCTGATGCTTACAGAAGAAGGACCGAAAGTGTTGGAGTACAACGCCCGCTTCGGAGATCCGGAGGCTCAGGTTGTGCTTCCGCGTATGAAAATGAATATTTGGGTCGTTGTTGAAGCATGTGTGGACGGAACTCTGGATCAGATCGATCTTCAGTTTGAAGATAATGCGGCCGTGTGCGTTGTGCTTGCATCTGAAGGCTATCCGGTTCAGTACGAAAAAGGCTATCCTATCACAGGTCTTGAAGAATTCAGTAACATGAAGGGTATTACTGTTTCCATGCAGGAACAAAATTTGAGGACGGAAACATCGTGACAAACGGAGGCCGTGTGCTTGGTGTAACTGCAAAAGGCGCTAATCTGAAAGAAGCAAGAAAAATGCCTACGCAGCGACAGAATGGGTACAGTTTAAAAACAAATATAAGCGTAATGATATCGGAAAAGCGATAGATGAAGCTTTTTCTGACGGTCAGTAATGCAAAAATAAAAGAAAATCCATATTCAGAATGACTGCAATCCCCCTTACTATTTAGAAAATGATAGTAAGGGGATAGTTTTTTGTATATGGTTTTCAAAATAGGAATCTTGCTTATGATATAGCTATACTATCTTTTGAATCCTCCACCCGGAATTAAGCAGAAAAAAACCAGTACAAAACAATGCAAAAGCAGAAAAATCATAAAATAATACATAAATATTCAGACAAATTATTGACAAATATATATTTTATGATATTATTTAATTAAATTAATAATGTACTTAAATAAAATGAAAGGAGAAAATGTATGAAAAAGGATTTCTGTGGTGTTGATTGCGGCGTTGGTCGTATCTTTGCTTTTTGGATGTGGAAAGAGCGACGATGCGAAAGGTACAGGGAAAACAACTTTGAGCGTTTGGTATTGGGGAGAACAAGAAGTGCCGGGATATAAGGCGTATATGGAAGAGATGGTAAAACGGTATGAAAAAAAGAACCCTGATATTAAAGTGGAAGCTGTTCTTCAGGAAAGTGATAATCTGTATACGGCATTTCGTACGGCAGAGGCGGCAGGGGAAGGTCCGGATATTCAATATATGTGGGGCGGAACTCAGGCAATGGAAGATGTTTGGAAAGGAAACGTAGCTCCGATTAGTGACTATATTTCTGAAGAAGAACTCTCGGTTATTCCGAAGTCGGCATTGGCTCAGACGAATTGGAACGGGAAACAATGGGGAATCCCGGCATATGGATTTACATATGGGATTGCCTATGATAAAGAAGCAATGCGTACTGCCGGAGTAGATCCGGAAAATCCGTTTACTACATGGGATGAATTTTTAGAGTGTTGTGAGAAATTAAAATCATCAGGAATTACGCCGTTAGGAATGGGGTTAAAAGACGGATATTTACCGGCGTGGATCGGGAATTTTTTTGGGACAGCAAAATATGGACAGCGTGAATGATATGATTTCCCTTATGAGTGGACAAGAAAGCTTTACAGATAAAAAATACTCTGAATGGCTGGAAAAAAATTGCAGAGCTGAAAGAAGCCGGATATATTAACGAAGATATACTTTCATTAGACTTATATCAGGGGCAGCAGTTGATCGAAAGCAAAAAAGCGGCAATGACACTTCATACACAGCCGTATGCGGTATCATTGGAAAAAATCATTAGGGTCAGATCAGATCGGTTTTGCAAAAGCGCCAGTATTCGGAACCGGGAAAATTTGCGGATTCAGTTGCAACTCCGAGTCAGGTATATGTAATACCAAACAGTGCGAAACATAAAGAAGAGGCGGCAGACTTCTTATTGTTTTTTACAGGAAGAAGATAATATTAAATATCTGTATGAATCGGCAAATGCGATGATGCCGAATAATAACTTTGATGAAAGCTGGGTATCCAGCGAAATTGACAGAAAAGTTTTGGAATGGCAGAAAGAAGACAATAATTTTTGTTATCAGTTGTATTTTGCACCTATGTTTGAAACAGATGGTCTGATTCCGACGGTACAGAAGATGTTTTCAGAAGGGTTAGCGCCAAAGGATGCAGCGGTGGAATTAGATGAGGCACTCGGGAAATGTATGGAACAAAATCCTGAGGTTCATGATGCGTTTTTAGAATGGAGTGTAGAAGAATAGTTCTGAAAAGAGGAAAGCCTCTGTTTCAAAGGAAGGGATTGATATGAAAACGAACAGGATGAAAAAGTTCACGCCGTATTTCTATATATTACCAACCTTTATCATTTTGGCGGTTGTAATTGTAATTCCGATTATTTATGTTATTATCCAAAGCTTCTATACGACCTTTGCAAATGAGAGTGTTTTTGTAGGTCTGAGAAATTATAAGATGGCATTTGAAGACGAACTTTTGCTGACTGCGTTGAAGAACAACTTGAAATTATTTTTATGCGTTCCGATATTGACAGTGCTTTCACTTGCCATTGCATCAATTTTATATAACAAAATCAGAGGGTGGAGGTTTTACAGAAGCGTTATTTTTATTCCGTACATACTGGCAATTCCGGTTGTGGGCATTGTATTTTCATATTTACTGCAGTACAACGGAGTTATCAATTCTATTTTGCGGACAATCGGGTTGGAGAATATGGCGTTGGATTGGTTGGGAGATCCGAATTTGGCATTCCCGAGTGTGGCAATAGTTATTATGTGGAAGCAGATCGGTTTCGGAGTTGTTTTGTTTTTGGCGAGAATGATGTCAATAGATAAAACATTGTATGAATCGGCTGATGTAGACGGAGCTACATGGTTTCAGAAATTTATGCACATTACCGTGCCGCAGACAAAATCGATTATTGAATTTTATGTGATCATCACTCTTATTGAAATGTTGAGTTGGGTGTTTAATTTCATTTATGTCATGACGGCAGGCGGCCCGGGAAATAAGACGCTTGTGTTGGAATATTTGATTTATAAGAAAGCGTTTGGCGGTGGTGATTTCAATATTGCAATGGCGATCAGCGTAGTACTTCTTGCTATTGCGGCAATATTGATTGTAATACATCAGATTGTTATGAGAAAAGAGGAGTGAAAGAATGAAACGAAAAAGAGGAGGAATAGTCTCCCAGCTATTGATGATTTTACTTGTGGTCGTTATTATCTTTCCGTTATATTTATGACAGCGAATTCGTTTAAAACGCATGAAGAATATGTCAATAATATGGCAGGCCTTCCGCAAACATTTACAGTACAAAACTTTGTGGAAGCTTTCCGGGGAAAACCGTTCGGACAATGGTTTATGAATAGTTTGATTCTTACAGTTGCAGCGGTTTTTATTACGGGAATCATTGCACTGCTGGCAGGATATGCCTTTGCAAAGATGAGGTTTAAAGGGAAAAAAGTGTTGTTCAACATGATCGTTCCGCTGATGTCTGTTCCTCCGGTTGTTATGATTATACCGCAGTTCCGGATTATTAAAATATTGGGTCTGGTAAATACACGTGTTTCTGTGATATTAATATATATAGGAATTATGTTGCCTATGACGATATATTTGATGAGAAATTTCATGAAAACAGTACCGGATTCTTTGTTAGAGGCAGCGGAGATTGACGGGTGCAGTAAGCGGAAGGCGTTGACAAAGATTATGATTCCGCTGAGCGTTCCGGCGCTTATTACTTCATCACTTGTAAATCTTGTATGGGTATGGAACGAGCTGTTGATTTCGCTTGTTTTTCTTCAGAAAGAAGAATTGCGAACCTTAATGGTAGGGATTACTTTATTTAAAGGACGTTTCACATTAAATATACCTGTTATTATGGCAGGGTTGGTTATTGCGACAGTGCCGATCGTGTTGATATATATATTTGCGCAGAAATATCTTGTTGAAGGTATGTTGGCAGGTTCGGTCAAAGAGTAAGAAATAAAGGGGGATATGCTTTGAAAATCTATAATCCGACAGATATAGGAGATCGAAATAAACTAATGATCTTACGGCTGATAAAAGTATATGATGGAATTTCCAGACAGGAAATTTCAAAAAGGATGCATTTAAGTGCACCGGCGGTAAGTAATAATGTAGCGGCCTTGATCGAAAAAGGGATTGTATATGAAAACGGCTGTGACGATACGAGCTTGGGAAGAAAGCCGAGACAATTAAGTTATAAAGGAGACCTTTATTATGTGATTTCGGTTGAATTGATGCCTAAAAAAGTTCGTGCAGGTATTGCAGATCTGTACGGTGAAGTTCAGCAGTGGACAGAAAAGGAGATCATAGTAGGAAAACGGAGTGGACGAGGTTCTCGGGCAGTTGGATTCTGCGATAGACGAGTTGCTTGAAAAGCGAAAAAAGGATGTAGATGTGATTGTGATCGCAGTAGGTGTTCCTGCGCTGACAGGCCAGAATGATTTAAACGATCTCTTTGGAACATATTTGCCGGAATGGAAAATGTCGATTTGAAAGAGCATATTTTACAGAAATATAATGTAGAAGCGATTATTGTAAATGACGTTGAATTGGCGCTGATCGGAGAACGTGAAAGAGGCGTAGGAAAAAAACAGACGAATATTGTTTACATAAAATACGGAGAAGGCTTTGCGGCAAGGGCGATTGTGGACGGATATCTTCTAAAAGGAAATAATATGGCGGCGGGAGAATTAGGTTATTATCTAGAATCATTGGAAGAGATGACAGATGAGTTTGTATGTCCCGGACGATTTGAAAAAAACGGTGTGTCAAAATATTTTCTCAGAATGCGGTGAAAAAAACGGCTTGTCAGATCTTATTTTGCGAGCTGAACAAGGTGATGAGGCGGCAGATGCCATTGTGAAAAAAATTATAAGAAAAATCGCCGTTGTCATCGCCAATACCGTATTGATGTTAAACTCTGAGATGGTGATATTAGGCGGAGATTCAGAAATTTTTACAGAGGAAAATATTGTTGAGATCAAGAAAATATTAGAAAAGTTTGTCCGTTTGTTCCTGAAGTCGTAACTTCAAAGTTAGGCGCAGATGCTCCGATCATAGGTGGGATAAAAGTTGCATTGGATTATGCGGAAGAGCAGATCATTATGCTCTGGAAATCATAGGAGAATGATATGGAGGCATATATGGACATATTACTGAAAGAAAGACTGGTATCTTATTATGAAAAACATATTTTAGAAGATGTGATGCCATTTTGGGATCGGAGGTGCATAGATAAAGAATACGGCGGATATATTACTTGTTTTGACAGAGAAGGAAAGATGACAGATGATAAGAAATATAATTTGGTTTCAAGGGCGTCAGCTATATATATATTCACTGCTTTATAACAAAGTACGCAAAAAGAAGGAGTGGTTGGAAAATGCAAAGCATGGATTTTTCATTTCTTGTAAAATATGGGTATGCGGGCGATGGAAGATGGAATTATGTATTGGACAGAAAAGGGAATGATTTTGGAAGGTACAATCTCAATATTTTCTGATTTTCATGTTTTGCAGGGGGTGGCAGAATACCTTAAAATAGAAGAAGTAAGAACGCCGGAAAATATGGAACTTTTAAAAAACTTGTTATGAAACGATGGAAAAAAATGTATTTGATCCATGGTTTAAAGAAATATATGAAAATACATGGAGCCCGGTTTTTATATGGCATGACATGTATCTGACATGTCTGTCTACAACGGAAACATGTGCGGAAGTATTGGGGACGGATGTTACAAAAAAACTTTTGAATGAATGTGTCGATAAGATTGCTAACTGGTTTGCAAATGATGAATATAACGTAGTGTTTGAAGCGGTTACAAGAGAAAATAAAATTGATATTGAGTCAGACAAAGGCCGCTTTATTAATCCGGGACATATGCATGAATCAGCATGGTTTCTTATGAAGGCAGGAGTATTGCTGGAAGACAAGCAGATTACTATGCGCGGTATACAGATTGCCCGTTGGGCAAATGCCGTCGGAAAAGATGAAGAGTATGGTGGAATTATTTCATATGCAGACGCATTTGGGGGAAACACCTCGCCCGATCGACTGGTTTAAAGAAACGAACTCTTTATGGAATGAAAAAGTATGGTGGCCGAATGCAGAGGCGTTGACAGCTTATGCACAGGCGTATTGCTATACGAAAGACAGTTATTTTCTTCAAGAATTTTTAGATCAGCATAATTATTGTAAAGAAAAGTTTTTTGATTCACAATATAAAGAGTGGTTTGAACGACTGGAATATGACGGAACCGTAAAAAACAGTGCAAAAGGAACACCGTGGAAATGTGCGTTTCATCTTGTGAGAGCGCTTGTGTTTACATTAGAAGCATTTTCGGAAATGGAGGCGGTATAGTGTATTTTCTGGGGATTGACGGAGGGGAACAAAAACTGACTTTTTTACTGTTAGATGAAAACGGAAAAACGATTGCACAGCGCAAGATAGGAACTATTTCTTATAAGCACGTTGGAATGGATTATGTGACAGAATTACTGAGAGAAAATATAAATCAAATATTAGACGGGAATGATGCCTATATATGTCTTGCCTTTCCGAATTTGGGGAGAATCAAGAGTAAATGATGAACGCTTTTTATGCCGGATTGACAAAATTACAGATAGGCCGATGAAAATTGTAAACGACAGCGCCGCGGGATGGGCAGGATCTTTGGGATTAGAAGAGGGGATCAATCTTGTGGCAGGAACAGGTTCGATCGCTTATGGACAAAATAAGTTTGGCACAGAAGCTCGTGCGGGCGGATGGGATGATGGTTTTTCTGATGAAGGCTCTTGTTATTGGTTGGGAAAGAAAGCGTTGGAGCTGTTTTCAAAAGAGAGTGACGGAAGGGTGAAAAAAAGGAAAGTTACTCGAGATTTTCCGATACAATTTTAATTTAAAAAATGACTTTGACCTTATAGACATTTTTGATGAAGTGTATAAAAATAATCGTACAAAAACAGCTGAACTTCAAAAATTGCTTTTACAGGCAGCGATGCAAGGAGATGAAGAAGCAATACGTTTGTATGAGGCTGCGGCAGAAGAATTAGCGCTGATCATAGGCGCTGTTTATAGAAAACTGGAATTTTCGGGAGACACGATCGTATCTTATTCAGGTGGATTGTTTCATGCAGGAGATTTTATATTAAAGCCACTGGTGCGGAAGCTCGAGGAAAATGGAATTTGTCTTTGTCCTCCTAAATATTCGCCTGTACAGGGAGCGGCGCATTTTTGGCGGCGAGAGAATATAGCAGAGACGGTGAATTTTTATCACGAATAAAAGCAGGCTTAGAATAAGAAAAAGAGAATATCCGCGGCAGATTGCGAATTTTTTTGCTGCGAGATATTCTCTTTTATTTTATATTATGTTTATAATTATTTTGCCGGATATTTTTATTTGGTGATAAAATCACAGACATAATTTCTATTATGTGTTATTATACTTATATAATGTGCAATGAAAATTATAAGAGAGTAAGATCGACACATAAAAACAAGAGAAAAACAGGAGGAACGATTTATGAGATTAAAAGATAAAGTAGCGATTATTACAGGAGGAAGCCGTGGAATCGGATTTGCGACAGCAGATGCATTTTTAAGAGAGGGTGCGAAAGTTGCTGTTGCGGCGAGCAGTGAAAAAACGCGGAAGCGGCAGTCGAGAAGTTAAAAGCGATTCATCCGGATGCAGAAGTGGTAGGGATCAGTCCGAACCTCGGAAGTTTTGAAAGTGTGAAAGAAGAATTTGATAAAGTAGAGAAACAGTTCGGACGTATTGATATTTTGGTGAATAATGCGGGGGTTTCCGAGAGCACTCCGTTTACATCTTATACAGAAGCTGATTTTGATCGTGTGATCGATCTGAATGTAAAAGGTGTATTTAACGCAACACGCGCGGTAGTTGACGGAATGATTAAAAATCACAGCGGGGTTGTCCTGAATACGTCTTCAATGGTAAGTATTTCCGGTCAGCCGAGCGGATTTGCTTATCCGGCGTCTAAGTTTGCGGTAAACGGTACGACGATCTCTCTGGCAAGAGAGCTTGGGCCAAAAGGAATCCGTGTCAATGCAGTTGCTCCGGGAATTACGGAAACAGACATGATGAAAGCCGTTCCGAAAAACGTGATCGAGCCGATGATCGCACAGATTCCGCTTCGCAGACTCGGACAGCCGGAAGACATTGCAAATGCATTTGTATTTCTTGCATCTGATGAAGCGTCCTATATTACAGGCGTAGTTCTTAGTGTAGATGGAATGGCGCGCGCGTAAATATGGCGTTGCAATATTGTTTGCAAAATAATTTACCGGGAAGGGATTCCTTTTCATATATTTGAACATGTGCTAATATAATATCTCAGCGGAAGTTGTTCCGTTGAGATATTTTAAATTTCTGGGATGGTGAATATATGGCGCGTCAAAATGAGCGGAAAATGAAATTATATATGGAAGCGGGTCTGGCGGTACTTCTTGTTTTAACGATTGCACTGGCATCAGTATCAGGGCGGCTCTCTTCGCAGGCACATGAGAAGGACAAGAATAAGCAGGAAGCGGCTGTACAAGGAGAAGCGGAAGTTTACGAAAAAAACAAAGGAAATGATCAAGAGAAAAATGAAGTGAAAGACCAAAGGGAAAACAACGCTCAAAATACAGCGGGAAATGCTGAAGAATCACAGGAAACGATCGCTGACGGACAGTATCCGATTATGGGAAACAGCCGCGTAACAGTTGATGAGATGGTAGATTATTTTCAGACGGCAGGAAAACCTTATCCGAAAGAAGCTCTTTCCAAAGGTGGAGCAGAGTCTATAGAAGTGTTTTGCAGGATGTATTATGATGAAGCGGTGGCAGAAGGCGTTCGTCCGGAAGTTGCTTTTGTGCAGACGATGAAAGAAACGGGATTTTTGCAGTATGGCGGAGATGCTTCTGTCGAACAGTTTAATTTTGCGGGATTAGGTACAACAGGCGGGGGTGTGCCCGGGAACTCTTATCCTGATGTGCGGACCGGGATCAGGGCGCAGATTCAACATCTGAAAGCATATGCCACAGCAGACCCTTTGAATGGGAAGTGTGTAGATGATCGGTATGAGTATGTTAAAAAAAAGGAACGGCTCCATATGTGGAATGGCTGGGGCAGCAGGAAAATCCTGAAGGGCTTGGCTGGGCAACGGGAGATAACTACGGATATGATATCGTCCGAATGATCCACGATATGAAGAAATAGAAATATTGTTAGCTAAAATTGTGTAAAATACACAAAAATTGAAGGGAAACACTGTTGTTTAGCACGAAAAAATTCAGTGGTTTTGTCAAGGCAATCTCATTGGAAAAACAATATGGCGAATAGTATAATTTAAAATAAGGTGTAAAATGGAAAATCGTAGATGGTTTAATACGGATTTTTTCTTTTTTGTAATGGCGATAAGCCAAAGTCTGAGTTCGCCGAGAACTTGGCGATCGCTTACAATCCCGGAATATGCCTTTTGGCACTTCGGGGGGATTGACATGAGCCTAAAAATAAACGGAGGGAAAAAGTATGAAAAAAAAGAGGAAGGGCTTTAGCGCTTCTGCTTGCCGCGGTTTTAACGGTCAGTAGTGTGCCGGGAACAGTTATGGCGGCAGATGGCGTGAAGCCCCAAGACGGAACAACGAAAGAACAGCCATTCTGGAGTGGAACGGGAGGAAGTACAAGGTTTAGAATTCCGTGTCTTGTATCTCTTGATGACGGCACATTGGTAGCCGGCTGCGATGCCAGATGGAATACGAGTTTAGACGGTGGTGGACTGGATACGATCGTATCCCGTTCGACAGACAAAGGAAAGACATGGCACTATACGTTTGCTAATTACCTTGGTGATAACGGGAACACGCATAATAACAATTCTACAGCGTTTATCGATCCTGCCATGGCAACGGACGGAGAAAAGGTGTACATGATTGCAGACCTTTTTTCCGGCAGGATATGCGCTGAATGGCGCGAGTCATGCACCGGTCGCAGGTAAAAGTCATGATGAGAACGGAAATATTCTTCTGGCAGACGCAAGGAAATGGCAGAATTGTTGGGTAAATGATCGTCAGAATGAAGCTAACTATACATATCATTTGGAAAAGAATGATAAGAAAGAATCTGATTCTGCATATGTGATTAAAGATGCGAATGACGCAATCGTAGAAGGTTATACAGTTGACGCTTATTTTAATATTAAAGGGAAAGATGTAGATGCGAATCTGTTTGAAGCTGATTCGCCGTTTCAGGTATGGCCGACAGATATTTGTACCTGACAACATCGGAAGATGCAGGAGCAACGTGGTCTGTACCTACGATTGTCATATGAAAAAAAGATCATGAGCAGTCTCTTTTAGTAGGACCGGGACGAGGTATGGTTACTTCTAAAGGCAGGATCTTATTTACGGCATATGAATTTACAGGTTCAGATAAAAATAGCGTGGCTATTTATTCGGATGATGGCGGTAAGACGTGGGAAAGAGGAAAGTCTGTATCTGGATGGAGTTCAGAAGCAGTTGTAACTGAGGCAGATGGAAAATTGTATATGTTTACTCGCCATGGCGGATATTATACATCGGATGATTTTGGAGAAACATGGTCAACGCGAAAAAAATATGGGGATTAGTTACTGGCTGAATTGTCAGTTGACAGCAATTACATATCCGAAGAAAATTGATGGTAAAACAGCAATCTTGTTTGCAACTCCATCGTCTTCATCGGGACGTGCGGCGGGAAAGATTTTCGTAGGCTTAGTGCAGGATGACGGAACACTTGACTGGAAATATAACTACAGCATTAACGGATCTGCATATTACGCATACTCTTGTCTGACAATTCTTCCTGACGGAACGATCGGTCTTCTTTATGAGAGTGACGGAACTGTGATTACGTATGAAGATTTTGATATTGAAGACGTTGCAAAAGGCGCAGCAATCGGAAATATCTGGTGCACAGACGAAAACGGTACTGTGGCAGATGTTACAATGACATCTGATATATCGGAAAAAACTGACAGTAAACGGCTTAAAAGATGGCGCAAAAGTGGAAGTTTCTTCTGACAATGAAAACGCAGTAACAGCAGCATATGCTGACGGCGAAGTGACATTGACATCTAAAACAGTAACAGGAATTGGAAAAAGCGACTGTAACAGTTGAGTCTGAAGGTGAAAAGACGACAGTCGATGTAATCGTAACAGATGAAAAAGATTATGAGATCGTAGATCTTCGTGTAGGAGATACGAAAACATATACAGACAAGACAGGAAATTACAGTGACAGCACATTAGACGGTCTTGATAAAAATATTGCAGATGTGACATTGGTAGGAGAGGATGCACAGGCAGTTGAGAAACAGGTAAAAGCACAGCTTGCAACTGCACAGGCGAATTTTAATGGAGAGAAAGTCTCCTTGGATAACTGCATGTTTACATTTGAGAGTGTGGCAAATAAAGAAAATACATATAAAATTTCCGCACAGGCTGGAGATAAGAAAGTATATGTGAACCATAAAAAAATGCACCGTCACAGTGTGTAAGCACAGAGACAGAGACAGAAATTTTATTAGAGTCACATGAGGATGGAACGGTATCTTTAAAAGATATGACAGAAGGAACAGGCGGTGCATATCTTTATTTCTGGAAGGGCGATACTTCTAAGCTGCACTTTGACAGATACAGCAGTGATGTGGCACAGTGTCACATGGAATTATGGAAAGCGGCGCCAGGTGCGAAAAAATGATCTGGGAATGCCGGGGTATGAGAAAGTGACAGATATTTCTCAACTTACAAGCGGTACGAAATATTTAATTACGGCAAAGGCGGATGATGGAACTTATTATGCGGTAAATCCATCTGCTGCAAGCAGTAATTTTAATCATGTTGCAAAAGTAGTTGAAGAAAATATCCCGATAAAAGAAGAGGCTTCGGTAGCGCTTGGAACTAATGCACAGTTTGATAATGGCGGTGAGAAGAAGATCAGTAAATGCCTGTTTACGTTTGATAAACAGGAGGGAACAGAAAACCAGTATAAGATCACAGCAGTAACAGAGGATGGGAAAAAGGTTTATCTCGGACCAAAATCATCATCAGGAGCTAACAGACCACTTGTCGAGACAGAGGCGGTTATTACGGTTGCTAAAAATGGAGAAGCATTTACGTTACAGCAGGCAGAAGACGCTTCAAACAGCAAATATTTGTATTTTTGGAAAGATGATGCAAGTAAATTCCATTTCGATAGAAATGGTTCTGTAGATAGTAAAGGCAAATGTGATTTTGAACTTTATCGAAAAGATGACAATGTAGTTGATAGTGAGATCCCAGGATATACAAAAAATTCAGTGAACTCTCAGAAATTGAGAACGGTGGTCAATACTTGATCGCTATGAAGGCAACTGTAGAAGGCAATAATTACTATTTGTTGAATCCGGCAACGGGAAATGAAAAATATAGCTATGTTGCGAAGGTAACAGGCAAAATGTATGAAGATGAGACAATCGGTGCTAAGACAGATATCACAATTACCGGAAAAGCAGAAGGCAAAACATCTGTGAAGATCGGTAACAAGACATACTTCATCTTCGTGAAAAATGATGTGGAAGAAGTAACAATCAAGATCGGCGAGACATATAACGTACCGGGCAAGATTTTAAATGAATCCGAAGTGACAAAAGACGGTATCGTAAGTTTGGAAAAACGTGAGAACATGCCGCCTTACAAAGCAATTTCAGAAATCACAGAAGGAACATATTTATTCGGAAATAATAGTCATATCATGCTGAATACGGTAAGTACAGCAGCAGGTTCTGAAAAAGGTCTTGGAATGAAAGCGGTCAACTTTAATAATGATGAGACTGCGAAAGACTTTATGTGGACGCTTACCAAATCAGGCGAAGGCTATACGATGAAAGATGCCGCGTCAGGCAAATACATTAATATTTCTGGAAATAATGTGGAACTGAAGGATGCAGAGCAGGTATTGACGATCAGAGCAAGAGCAAACGGAGGATTCTCTGTTTCGGCAAATAATTATTATCTGAACAACTGGGCAGGAAATAATAATAAAGTTGCAGCTTATCCGAGTGATGATAACGGATGGAGCTTCTACAAAGCATCTGCCGGAAACGTAGTAACAGGTGTGAAAGAAGGAACAGTAACTGTAGCGGCATCAGAAGGAATAAACTATAAGATCACGGTGGTAAAAGACGTTCCTGAAGTAAAAGAGTACACAGTAACGGCAACAGTAAATGATGAAGCGATGGGTACGGCAAAGCTTAGCCCGGAAGTTGATAAGTACAAAGAAGGAACAGAAGTAACGGCAACTGCGAAAGTAAAAGACGAAAGCAAATATGAGTTCGTAAACTGGACAGTAGGCGATGAAGAAGTTTCTAAGAAGGCAGAGTACAAGTTTACAGTTGACAAAGACATGGAGCTTAAAGCGAACTTCAAAGCAAAAGATCCTGTAGAAGAAACATTTACAGTAAAAGTAAAAGCAAATGACGACAAGATGGGAACTGTAGCGGTCGATCCGGTGAAAGAAAACTATGCAAAAGGCGATACAGTAATCGTGATCGCAGAAGCAAAAGAAGGATATGAGTTTGTAAACTGGACATCGGAAGGTAAAGTATTCTCCGATTCTGCAGCGTACGAGTTTGCTGTAGAAAAGGATATGGAACTGACAGCGAACTTCAAAGCGAAAGAAGAGCCGAAACCGCCGGTAACAGAAGATACATTCAAGCTGAACGTAACTGTAAACGACGACAAGATGGGAACAGTAAAACTTGATCCTGCAAAAGAAAGCTATAAAGCAGGAGATGTCGTAACGGCAACTGCAACGGCAAAAGACGGATACAAGTTCGTGAACTGGACAGTAGACGGTAAGGAAGTTTCCGATAAAGCAGAGTATGCATTTAAAGTGGACAGAGATGTAACATTGAAAGCAAACTTTGAAAAAGTAGCGGCAGATCCGAAACCTGAAACTCCAAAACCGGAGGATCCGAAAGATGAGGATAAAGCAATTCAGACAGGAGACAACGGCGTATCACCGATCATTCCGCTTGCAGGATTAGCATTAGCGGCAGGAGCGGCAGTTACAGTTCTTCGGAAAAAAACGAAGACTAATCGCCGGATATTCAAACTGATGAGAATAATTTGAAATCAGAATGAAAAAACTAAAGATTTAAAACAGTGAGACGGCGCTGATCTATTTTACGGATCAGCGTCGTTTTTACATATTAGGCTTTAGCCTGTCTCAAATAAGTGCGTGGTGTGCAGTTATTTGAGACTAAAATCCACCTGCTATGCGGGCAATGTCATCAACTTAAGATATATCAAAAATATAAAATAAAAATGTCTAAAAGCACTTGATAAAATGCGAAAAAAATGTTGCCTTGCGTTGATTACTTTTTCAATGCGAGGTGATTTTATGAATACAAAACTTTTAACATCCATTTTACAATCTTCCAATGACCTTATTACATCAGAAGATTTCTTGACAAGGCATCGTATAGGTAATGCTTTTACACGTTCTGGAAAGCTTTCTTTTTCTAACTTGATTTATTTTGTGCTCCAGTCGGTTCATAAATCCATTCCTATAAACTATGCCCCGATTTTTTAGAAAATTTTCCATCTGATCTTCCAATATTTGTATCAAAAACAGGCAATTTTCAAAGGCAAGACAGGGTATTTCTCATAAAGCATTTCTTGAATTATTCCGTCTTTCTGTGAAACAATTCTATTTTCAACCAGTAAATTTACGCACTTGGAATGGTTTCCATATTTATGCCGTTGACGGAAGTACGATACAGATTCCGGAATCAAAAGAGAATTATGAAGTGTTTGGAGGTAACCCAAACAAGACAAAAATCATATCGCCTCTTGCTTCCGCATCCGTTCTTTATGATGTAATAAACGATATTCTGATTGACGTTTCTCTTCATCCCTATCGTTACAATGAACGGGAATCGGCTAAAGCTCATGTAGACTTTTTTACCTAGGTTTCCAAACAGTATCATACTTTTTGACAGAGGATATCCTTCCGAAGACATGTTTCACTATCTAAACTCCAAAGGAATTCTGTTTCTTATGCGTGTGCCAAAGACGTTTAAGAAAGCTATATCGGAACAGGAAGATGCTTTGTTTACATATCCTGCTTCTTGTAATAAAGAATCCCTTACTTTAAGGAGCATTCACTTTTTATTGGAAGACGGCAGCACAGAATATCTAGTGACAAATCTGATGCCCGAGCAGATAGCTAAGGAGAACTTTCCAGATTTATACCAGTTTCGTTGGGGAGTTGAAAGCAAATATAGAGAACTTAAGAACAGGCTTGAAATAGAAGCCTTTAACAGCATTAAGCCTGCCAGTATCCAACAGGAGTTCTTTGCAGCAATGTATTTATCCAATCTAGTTGCGGTTATAAAGTCGGAATCAGATTCAAAAATCATTGTGTCTATCAATAATAGGCATGCTTACCAGGCTAACCGTAGTTATATATTAAACCGTATAAAAAACTGTATCGTACACCTTTTGCGGTCGCCCTTGTCCATATGTTACGAGATGATATGCCGGATAGTGGAAGAAGCTTCCAAAACATGTCCCATTATCCGCCCTGATAGAAAGTTTGGTAGATACCGAAAACATACACGTCGGAGATATTACAGCCATATGAAAAGCTGTATTTAAATAAAAACATAACCAAAAGGCTATCGGACTGTTAAAAAAATCAGCAGTCCTATTTGTGATGCGATTATTTGTAACAATAAATCCAATCACTTTATTAGCATACAGCTTTTTTTAACAAATACTCTTAAGTTAACGACATTGCCCGTTTTACGGGTGGGGGGGCGACTGGCGCTCGGCACATACAGATGTCCGCTCGCAAAAAAGCATGCTAAGCATCGTTTTGTGCTTCCCGAACACTGTATGGCAGGCTGGTTGAGAGCAACAGTTCCGCCCGCGCCATTCGTAAAAACCGCACTGCGTGCTTATTGTGGCTGCCGCCACTGTTTTTACTCATAAAAAAGGCGCTCAGCACATACAGATGTCCGCTCGCAAAAACATGCAAGCATGTTTTGTGCTTCCCGAACACTATATGGCTGAACTGTTGCGTTAAAGTCTTAAGATTCTCTAAAAATCTTGACAAATACGGCGCTTATGTCTATAGTATGTGGTAGTTATTTTAAGGTAAAGGTATTGATGAAGAGGAGTACATTATTCCAACCGCCAGAGAGAACTGCCCGGAGAATTTAAGGAAGCTTTGCAGGAGATTGAGCAAAAGATGAAGAAGATCCGGCTGAAAGGCAGTTTCGGAAAAAGGATGATGGAAGGTAGCTTCTGAACCGGATGATTGAACGATTGAAGTAGGTTATCCCGGAGTAGTTCCCGTTATAGAATGTGAGAGATATATGTGTGACAGCATATATGAAATAAGGTGGTACCGCGGAGAATTCGCCCTTTACAGATGTAAAGGGCGTTTTTTGTATCAAGAAAACCACGCGATAGTCGCGTGGTTCCGTGAAAGCTTTAGCGGTGTATTCAGAAAATAAAAAACTCCTAATGTGTATAATAAAAAACGTGACCTGCCAGTTACGTAAATAAAAACACATTAGGAGGACCGTATAATGTCAGAACAAAATACAGACGTAAAAAGCTTAGCACATACAAAATGGAATTGCAAATATCATGTAGTGTTTGC
>ENA-OPYU01000288-OPYU01000288.1-human-gut-metagenome-genome-assembly--contig:-NODE-288-length-20196-cov-5.533210_pt1 | contig 20196 bp, 19 predicted proteins | sample MGYA00242637_ERZ504482 | MGnify/ENA primary metagenome ERZ504482 (study PRJEB26092, sample SAMD00036237) | human gut metagenome | host: Homo sapiens | study: EMG produced TPA metagenomics assembly of... | reverse complement strand
GTCAGGCATTCAAGCATAACGGCAGATATTATGTGATGATGATTTCCATGGATTGGAGCATTCCCGGACGGTTGCGTCGTGAGGTGTGCTACCGTGCCGACCAGATAACCGGTCCGTATGAGAAAAAGGTGATTTTAGAAACTGAATTTCAAGGATATGGTGGCGTGGGACAAGGCTGTATAGTCGATACTCCTGACGGAAACTGGTATGGCTTTATTTTTCAGGATAGAGGCGGTATAGGGCGTGTACCCACATTGATGCCCTGCCGCTGGGAAGACGGTTGGCCGATACTGGGTGATGCGGACGGACGTGTGCCCGAATGTATGGAGATGCCTGTTTACGGAGAGGAGTGTAAAGGAAGTATCATGGGAAGTGATGGTTTCGACACCGATCAGTTGAGTTTGAACTGGCAGTGGAACCACAATCCGTTGGACGATTGCTGGTCACTGACGGAGCGTCCGGGTTTCCTGCGGTTGAGGACCGGAAAGGTGGTGGACAATCTGTTTCTGGCTCCCAATACCTTGACTCAGCGTATGAGCGGACCGAAGTGCAGCGGTGTGGTAGCTATGGATATCTCGAAGATGAAAGAAGGAGATGTTGCGGGCTTCTGCGCTTTCAATGGGTTGTCCGGGGTACTGGCTGTGGTCATGGAGAACGGGAAAAAGCAGTGGGTGATGTCACATCAGTCTGTCAGTCTTTCGGACCGGGAAAAAAGGGTGACTGCTGTGGAAGTACTGGAGAAGGAACGCATGGATTGTGAGAAAGAGGTGGTCTATCTTCGTATGGAGGGCGATTTTGCAGATAAAAAAGATGAAGCCACTTTTTATTACAGTTATGACAAGAAAACGTGGAAACGAATAGGAGAACCTTGTAAAATGGTTTTTGATTATACCAAATTCTTTATGGGAAGCAAGTTTGCTATTTTTAATTATGCTACTAAAGATTTGGGAGGATATGTGGATATAGATTATTTTGAATACGGTAACTAAAAATGTGAATAGAATGAAACTGAAAAAACTGTGTGGGGATATTCTTGTTCTCCACCTTGTGCCTGAATGTAGGAGCTATAGATCATAAAGGGATTACTTTTGACCAGCTGGCTCCCGACCGTTTCACTCTGATGGAAAACGGAGTGGCCAATGAAATATTGGTGGACGAGCAGGAGGATGCTGGTGTGATGATAGCAGTAAGGAATCTTCAGAATGACTTTAAACGGGTAAGTGGCCGGGCTGCCGGGTTATGCTATACTCCCGGCGTAAAGCGCATGATTATGGTAGGTACGTTGAAAAGCCGCTATATCAGAGAATTGGTAAAAGCGAAAAAGATAGATGCTTCGTTGCTGGAGGGCAAGAATGAGAAATACCTGATGACCGTGGTGTCTGCTCCCTTGAACGGAGTGGATGAGGCGCTCGTCATTGTGGGAAGTGACAAACGCGGAACGATTTATGGGATTTATGAGCTTTCGGAGCAGATTGGTGTTTCGCCGTGGTACGACTGGGCGGATGTGCCGGTGATGTTCCGGCAGAATCTTTCGATGACGCGTGGAAGTTATACGGCGGGAGAACCGGCGGTGAAGTATCGGGGTATCTTTTTGAATGACGAGGCTCCTTGCCTGACCGGATGGGTGAAGCACACTTATGGCACGAATTATGGTGATCATCGTTTTTATGCTCGTGTGTTCGAACTGATTTTTGCGTCTGCGTGGTAACTTTATGTGGCCTGCCATGTGGGGTTGGAGTTTTTATGCGGATGATCCGGAGAACAGCAAGACCGCTCATGAGATGGGGATTATAATGGGAACCTCACACCATGAACCTATGGCACGCAATCATCAGGAATGGGTGAGAAAGCGCAGCGAATATGGGGCATGGGACTATGCTTCCAACCAGCAAGTGATTGACCGTTTTTTCCGTGAAGGTATGGAGCGTGCCGCCGGTACGGAAGATTTGATTACCATTGGTATGAGAGGTGACGGTGATACTCCGATGGGTGGAAAGGAGGGGGAAGATGACAAATATGTGCCGCGTGATGAGGAAAACATGTGCCTGATGGAGAAGATATTCCGGAACCAGCGTCGTATTATTAAGGAAGTGACGGGAAAAGTGCCGGAGAAACGTCCGCAGGTATGGGCTATTTATAAAGAGGTGCAACGCTTTTATGATATGGGACTCCGTGTGCCTGATGATGTGATTATGTTGCTGAGTGATGACAATTGGGGGGATGTGCGCCGATTGCCGGATGCAAAAGAACGGAAACGTGCCGGTGGCTGGGGGATGTATTATCATGTGGACTATGTGGGGGCCCCCCGTAATTCCAAATGGTTGAATGTAACTCCCGTACAAAATATGTGGGAGCAGCTTCAGTTGACTTACAGTTATGGGGTGGATAAGCTTTGGATATTGAATGTGGGGGATTTGAAGCCGATGGAGTATCCTATCACTCTTTTTATGAATATGGCTTGGAATCCGGAACGCTATGCGGCAGGGGATCTGTTGGAGCATACACGAGTGTTCTGTGCGCAGCAGTTCGGTGAGGAACAGGCGGATGAGGCCATGCGTATTTTGAACCTGTATTGCAAGTACAATGGACGCGTGACTCCCGAGATGCTGGATAAGGATACTTATCACTTGGCTTCGGGGGAATGGAGGCAGGTGGCTGATGAATATGTGAAGCTGGAGGCGGAAGCCTTGCGGCAGTATTTGAAACTGGATACCGCTTACAGAGATGCCTACCGACAACTGATTCTTTTTCCTGTGCAGGCGATGGCCAATCTGTATGAAATGTATTATGCACAAGCCATGAATCACAAATTATACAAGGAGAATAATCCGCAGGCGAATGAGTGGGCTGACAAAGTGGAGCAGGCATTCCGGCGTGATGCGGAATTGTGCAGGGAATACAACGAAGAAATGTCGGGAGGCAAGTGGAATGGGATGATGACGCAGAAACATATAGGCTATACTTCGTGGAATGATGATTTCCCGGCCGACCGTTTACCGGAAGTCTACCGGATAGAACAACCGGAAGGGGCTGTAGGAGGATATTTGTTTACCGGTGACAAAGGGGTGGTTTCTATGGAGGCGGAGCATTACTTTACATCATCCGTTGCACCGAAGACCGCCTGGACAGTCATACCGCACATGGGACGTACGCTGAGCGGAGTGGCTTTGATGCCTTATACACAGTCTGCGGAGGGGGCTTCGCTCTCTTATAAAATGAAAATACCGCAAAAAGTAGATACAGTAAATGTGTATGTCATTGTGAAATCCACACTGCCCTTCCTCAGACGGGAAGGTCATCGCTACACGGTAGGTTTTGAAGGAGTGGAGGAGCAGACTGTCTGTTTCAATGCGGAGTTGAACGAACATCCGGATAATGTATATTGTGTACTGTATCCCACAGTGGCCCGTCGGGTAGTGAAGACCCGGGTGAAGTTGAGCCTGCCCGACTGTGCGGACGGAACCTATACATTGGTTCTAAAACCGGTGGAGCCTGCCATCGTATTTGAAAAGATAGTGGTGGATTATGGCGGTTATGAGGATAGTTATCTGTTTATGAACGAATCTCCTTGCCGGAGAAATAAGCTGAATGAACAATGAAAAATATGAGATTGACAGTTTGTATAGGAATAATGTGCGGATGGTTGGCAGCAGGAATGTTGCATGCAGGTACACGGCCGGACCATGTTCGCCCGGTGGAAGAAGATGGTAGCCGCTTGTGGCTACCGGTGATACGTCCGGTGGAAGGCGCGGAGGTGGAAATTACTTATAAAGGAAAAGTGTCACCCACCATAGCCATTGCCATTGCTGAATTGAAAAACGCTTGGAAGGGAGATCCTGTACTTTTAGAGAAAAAGAAAACAGGGCGTGGGGATGGGTTTGCCATCACTTCTTCAGAACATCAGGTTCGTATTCTTTCATCCACCGAAACTGGATTGCTTTATGGCGCTTATAGTCTGCTGCGTATGCAGGCGGCGGGGCAGCTCACTGTACCTCTGTCGGTTACTGAACAGCCTGCGTATGACTTGCGTATTCTGAATCATTGGGATAATCCGGATGGTACGGTGGAGCGTGGTTACGCTGGTCGTTCTTTGTGGAATTGGGAGGAACTTCCCGGAACTTTGTCGCCACGTTATGAGGCATACGCCCGTGCCAATGCTTCTGTGGGTATTAATGGAACGGTACTAAATAATGTCAATGCCTCACCTCAAGTGCTGACAACTGGTAGTTTGGAGAAAGTGAAAGCATTGGCTGATGTCTTCCGGCCTTATGGCATAAAGGTCTATTTATCGGTTAATTTTGCATCTCCTATCCGGTTGGGCAAGTTGGATACGGCAGATCCGTTGGACAAGGAAGTCATTGGATGGTGGAAACAAAAAGTAAAAGAGATCTATGCGATGATCCCCGACTTTGGCGGTTTTTTGGTGAAGGCCAATTCGGAGGGGCAACCGGGACCATGTGATTTTGGACGTACTCATGCCGAGGGAGCGAATATGCTGGCGGATGCGTTGAAACCCTACGGAGGAATCGTGATGTGGAGGGCGTTTGTTTATAGTCCTACCGACAGTGACCGTGCCAAGCAGGCTTATTTGGAGTTTATGCCTTTGGATGGACAGTTTCGCGAGAATGTAATTGTACAGATAAAGAACGGACCGATTGATTTCCAGCCTCGTGAACCTTATAGTCCTTTGTTCACGGCTATGAAGCAGACTCCCATGATGGTGGAGTTTCAAATTACTCAGGAGTATTTAGGCTTTTCCAATCATCTGGCCTATTTGGCTCCTTTATGGGAGGAGTTCTTTGGCGAGGTACGTCCGGACAGGTTAAAAGCTGCGGCGGGTGTGGCAAACATCGGTACGGATGTGAATTGGTGCGGACACCATTTTGCGCAGGCCAACTGGTATGCTTTCGGGCGTTTGGCATGGAATCCGTTGTTGACTTCAGACAGGATTGCCGATGAGTGGTTGCAGCAGACATTTACTTCCCAGTCGGCATTTGTCTGCCCGGTCAAGGCGATGATGTTGCAGAGCCGGGAGGCGGTGGTAGACTATATGATGCCATTAGGACTGCATCATCAGTTTGCATGGGGCCACCACTATGGTCCCGAACCGTGGTGCAGTGTACCCGGTGCCCGTCCGGATTGGCTACCCTCTTATTATCATAGGGCGGACAAAGAGGGAATCGGTTTCGACCGTAGCAGCAAAGGGAGTAATGCCGTTTCTCAGTATCCTGATTCACTTCGTCTGATTTACAATGACAAGACAACTTGCCCTGAAGTTTATTTGCTTTGGTTCCATCATGTGCCCTGGCAGTATCGGATGAAAAGCGGACGTACGCTTTGGGGGGAGTTGTGCCGTGCATACGATAGAGGTGTACGACAGGTACGTGGTTTTCAGGAAATATGGGACAGTGTGGAACCTTTTGTAGATGCACGCCGGTTCAGGGAAGTGCAGTCGAAATTGAAAATCCAGATGCGTGACGCCGTGTGGTGGAAAGATGCCTGTCTGCTTTATTTCCAGACTTTCTCAGGGATGCCTATTCCGGCTGGCATAGAACGTCCGGTACACGAGTTGGAGGACATGAAACGCTTCCGATTGGAAATCTCGAACTATGAATGTCCTGAGAGTGGGTTTAATAAATAAAATATGGTACTTAGCTTTAGAAGAAACATGAAATATAAGTTAGCTTTAGTGATGTCAGCTTTTTGTGCGTTTTCCGTATGGACCGAAGCAAAGGTGAAATTGCCTGCCATCCTATCGGACGGTATGGTGTTGCAACGTGAGCGGTCCGTTAAAATATGGGGAAATGCCGATAAAGGAGAGAGTGTGACCGTTGTTTTTAAAAAGAAGAAATTCAGTACGGTAGCCGGGGAAGATGGAAGTGGTTGGTGGAACTGCCTCCCATGAAGGCAGGTGGCCCTTTTGAAATGATCGTGAATGATATTCGGTTGAAAAATATTCTAGTGGGTGATGTCTGGCTTTGTTCCGGACAGTCCAACATGGAATTGACCGTCGGACGGGTGACTGATAAATTTGCCGAGGAAATAGCAAGGGATGAGAATCCGATGATACGGTATGTGAAGATTCCTTTAGGCAATGATTTGCATGGACCTAAAGACGATTTGCCGGGAACGGACTGGATGTCGCTGACTGAAGAAACCGCTCCTTCCTTTTCTGCTTTGGCTTATTTCTTTGCCAAGGAGATGTATAGGGAAACCCAAGTACCTGTGGGCATTGTTAACTCTAGTTGGGGGGAAGCTCCGTTGAGGCTTGGATGAGTGAGGAGGCCTTGCAGAAGTTTCCGCGTCAGTTGCACGAGCGTGATTTGTTTAATTCGGACGAGTATCGTGAGTTGTGCAACCGTTCGGGACAGATGATGAACCGTTTTTGGGATGCTGCTTTGTACAAAGGAGACCAAGGACTTCATGACGGGATATGCTGGAATCGTCCGGAACTGGATGATACGGACTGGCAGACGGTAGATACGTTTTCCAAAGAATGGGGCAGGAAGAATGGATATCCGGTGAGTGGCTCTCATTGGTTCCGTCAGAAAGTGAATGTATCAGCGGAACAAGCCGGAAAAGATGCTGTCCTGCGTTTGGGATGCATGGTGGATGCCGATTCGGTATTTGTAAACGGTACCTTCGTAGGTAACACTTTCTATCAGTATCCGCCACGTATTTATCGGGTGCCGGCTTCTTTATTGAAACCCGGTGAGAATCTGGTGACTGTCCGGCTGATTAATTACGGAGGCGCCGCCAGCTTTGTACCCGATAAGCCCTATTGTCTGGTATGGAGGACAGATACAGTCCATTTGTCTAGCCGATGGAAATATCAATTAGGTTGTGAGATGCCTGCACGCACTAACAGTGTCTCTTTTCAGAATATTCCTACCGGTATGTATAACTCCATGATTTCTCCTCTGCGTAATCTGGTCTTTACCGGTGCGTTGTGGTATCAGGGAGAAACGAATACGGGCCGTCCTAATGAATATGAGGAATTGCTGACTGCCATGATTGCCGATTGGCGTGAGAAACTGGCCGATAAAGAACTGCCTTTCTTCATTGTACAGTTGGCCAATTTCATGCAGACACATCCACACCCGGTAGAAAGTAATTGGGCGGCTTTGCGTGAAGCGCAACGGCGAGTGGCGTTGAAAGTCCCGAATGCAGCTTTGGCGGTGGCGATTGATTTGGGCGAGTGGAACGACATTCATCCATTAAACAGAAAAAAGAACTGGCAAGACGTATCTCCCTGTTGGTGAAAAGAAGGGGTGTATGGTGATAAAAAGAGTGTGCACAGTGGGCCTATGTGTACGGGTATGACTGTCAATCATGAAGGAAAGGCTGTTCTTTCTTTCGAAGCCGGGACTGATAAATTATGGGCGGTAGATGAATTGAAGGGATTTGCGATAGCCGGTGCCGATGGGCATTTTCAGTGGGCGGAAGCAGTTGTCGTTAATGGGAATCAGGTGGCGGTATGGCATAAAGATATCCCTCATCCTGTAACGGTACGTTATGGTTGGGATGATAATCCGGTTCATGCGAATTTGAAAAATAGAACCGGACTACCGGCTTCTCCTTTTCAGATTTCATTGGAAGATAAATAATTTAACAGAGATCCGAAAGTGGCAAAGCTTTCTAATAATCTTCGATGGATTTTAAAGGAATGCTTGTTTCTGTCGGATTTTCTATGGCAAAAATACCTATTCCTCCTTTGATGTTATTGGGAAAGATGACAGGTGTTTCCAACAGGTTGCTACTGTCATGGTCGGCATATGCATTGGCGGCTCGTAAATATTGATATTCAGCCGGGGATATGGCATAATATTGTATGATAGCTTTTCCAGTTATCTTTTTAATTTTATATAGTTTATTGTCTAATAGGAAACTATACCAACTGTCTAAAGTCATGGTATATTGGTTGTTGGTAAAGTAAGCATCATTGAATACATTATAATAGTTGTTTATAGTGGGGATGAAATTAATGATAGGATCAGAGTTGTTGGGAGTGCCAGGTTTTCCGTCCATTAATGCAGTGTCATAATATCCGCTACATTCCCATTGGGTGGAGATAGCAGTGGAGTCTTGTAAAGTTTTGCGGTTAGTAAGGCGGTAAGTATATGTTTGTTTTATGTTGACCCGGTAATATTGGGAATGGTTTGTGGTGGGAGTTTGTAATTTTATTTTCCACTTTGTTGCTTGATATATCCAAAGGCTTTCCGAAGTCTCTGATAGAGAATGATTAGATTCAATGGTGTCCGCTTTGATAATTTCAATGGGCTCATATACTGTTGCTTCTGCATTCGCTTTATATTTTCCGTCTTTGGTTTCTACTTCGATACGTACTTGATCACCGGTTTTAAAACGGCTGCTTATCTGGTAAAAATAATTTTGATAGTCTAACGGTGAATCATTGTTAGGACGATAGGTACATTCCGAAATTGTTTCCGATAATACATTATTGATATAAAGGTGAATAATTCCATTTTTTACTACTTGGGGTTCGTGATAGCCGGATAAAGCTAAAAAGATAGCATTGTTCGTTTTGTTTGCGTTTATCAGAGCGTTGACGATGAGCTTTTGAGATTCATCATTAGGCAATATTTCTATATCATTGGTACAGGCGGCCAATAAATGAACAAATGAAAGGAGTAAAAGTGCATTTTTTCATTATTGCTTAAAATTTATAAGTATATGAGAATGAAGGTAAGAAGGGAAGGAGAGTGACTTTTTGTATCACAGGAATCTTTTTTCCTTCCGATTGCTCATCCGTGTAATAATCTATAAATACATGATTGGGATTCAAAGAGTTATAGGCATTCATAATACTGACGTTCCAAATCCGTTCTCCATGTTTTGTCTTTTTGTGAAAGTTGAATCCTAGATTCAACTGATGACTGGCGGGCAGACGGTAGTTATTTCGAGAAGAGCTATATTCAATGGGAAAAACAACCCCGTTGCCTGTATTTCCCATATGTCCCCATCCATAGCTTCCTTCGGGGAGAATGATGGTTGCTTTCTCTTTGGGCAGGGTGGCAGTATTTCCTGAAGCGTAAATCCAAGAAGCGCTCATGTATACTTTTTTGTTGAGGCGCCTGTTTATCGTGATGTTCACGGAGTGGCGTCTGTCGTATTTATAGGGAAAACGTTTCCCTCCATTTACATTTCCTTTACTGAATATACGGTCGGCTTTAGCCAAAGTATAATTTATCCATCCGGTAGTACGTCCGGTTTTCTTTTCCAGCATGAATTCTATGCCGAAATTGCGTCCTTTGCCCATTTCTACTTTCTCTTCCCAATGAATGGAATTACCGACTAGAGTATTACCATCTTTGTATTCCAGTACGTTTTTCGTCATTTTGCTATAGCCTTCTACAGAAAACTCCCATCCTTGAATACCTGTATAGTAACCCCCGATAGAAAATTGGCATGCTTGCATCGGGCGGATCTTCTGTGTGACCGGTACCCATAGATCAGTGGGGAGAGAGAGATTGGATGAAGAAAGTAAATGTACATATTGTGTCATGTGGGTATAGGCCGCCTTGAAAGTAAGGTTGGGACTGGTTTTGAAACTAACGGTAATGCGAGGTTCCAAGGAGGCATAAGTGTGCTTTTGTACTTGGAAGAGTGAGAAATGTGCGCCTATATTTGTTTTCCATTGTTCGTTCCATTTGAAATCATCTTCTACATAAAGGGAAATTTCGTGTGAGTGTGTCGCTTCATTTCCTCCGATGGTGTATGTTTTATCAGGTTGTTCTTGTTCATTCGGAGAGTGCACAAATGTATGTTGGGTTTCGGGGCGGAACGTATGGTAGAGATAGTTTCCTCCGAATTTGATGAAATGGGAGGGGGATGGATGAAAGTCGAAGTCAGATGTTAATCCCCAATCTTCTATACCGGAATAATATTGGCTGTCAAGGTGTTTGTTGGCGGACGTGAAATTGTTTTTTATATTGAATCGGAAACGGTTATAGGATAGGGTGATGTTATGGAACAGACGATTACTGACTATGTGGTTCCAACGTAATGCCCCTAATGTACTTCCCCAAGCCATGACTTGTCTCTCTCTTGTGTCTGTCTCCTTTTCTTCTTCAAAGTAATAAGAAGAAGTATTTGTAAAGCTGGCATGATCTTTGCCATGATAAAAGGAGAAAAACAGGCGGTCACGGTCACTGAACCGATGATTTAGTTTTGTGTTGATATCATATAAGTAGTAACCTCCTTTCGTATCTTTATCCATGAAAGGCTTGATAATTAAATCGGCATAACTGCGTCTGGCAGAAATAATAAATGATGTCCGGTCTTTCCATAGAGGACCCTCAAAGTGCATTCGGGAAGTCAGCAGCCCGATGGTCAGACTGCCGTGATAATTCCTCATATCTCCATCGTTAGTGCGTACATCAATGACGGAGGACAGTCTTCCTCCGTAACGGGCAGGAAAACTGCTTTTATACAAATCGACTTTCTTGACCGATTCTGGGGTAAAGATGGAGAGAATACCTAGTGTATGGTCCACATTATATAAGGGTACACCGTCTAGCAGATAAAGATTCTGATCGGGACTTCCTCCACGTACATACAGGCCACTGGTACCGGTTATACCTCCTTGTATACCGGGCAGAAGCTGGATTGATTTTAATACATCTGCCTCACTCAGTAAAGCAGGGGTATTTTTAATATGTGTCAAAGGTATATTGTTTGCTCCCATACGGCTACTTTGAAAGCCTGTTTCCATTTTATCAGAAAGGACAACGATTTCTTCCAATGTATTATCGTTTTTAAGTTGGACAGTCAGCAGCGTATCTTTACATAAATACAATGCTATTTGTTTTGAACCGTAACCTATATAGGAAAAATTCAGTTCAGTGTTTCCTTCGGGCAGTGTGATACTGAAGAATCCGAATGGATTTGTGATTGTTCCTTGTTTATTTTGCTGGTCATAGATATTGGCACCTATCAGTGTTTCTTTCGATATTTCGTCCAATACATAACCGTTTAGTGTAAAATGTTGTTTTATAGGAAGTGACGTTGTTTTTTTCAATATGATATGGTGTTTGGTAATCTCGAAACTGATGTCTTGTTTAATGAAAGCTGTTTGTAGAATAGTTGTTAATGGGGTTTCTTTCAGATCGAGAGTTATGGGATGTTTGAGTACAACTTCTTCGCCATAAATAAAAGAATACTCTGACAGTTGTTCTATTTTAGCTGTAAACTCCTTTAAACTAGCCTGTTTCAGATAAATATTAAAAGGCATATCCGGAGTTTGTGCTGATATGAATGAATGGGAAAAGACTAGTAACAGCATTAAGTAAAAAAAGTGATACTGTGTTTCTTATAAAGTGAAGAAATCATTTGTTTTTTAGTTTTCTTGCTTTAGTTCAATAAGATTGGATTGGGGCATGTGATAAGTAAAAACCTACGATGGGAGCCAACATTTCTAGAATTTCTTCCAACGTTTCGTTTTGCTTGAAACGTGCATTTAATTTATAATTACGTAACTGTTCGCTTTTTATCTGTATGGTGACATTAAAATGATGGGATAGTTGACGAGCGATTTCTCCCATAGATATGTCATTAAAAGAAAGAATACCTTCACGCCAACTTATTTCGTTCTGTGCATTTGCATTAATGTGCATAGACAATATTCCAGTCGATTTACGATAAATGGCTGTTTCATTGGGCTTTAATATCATTTGTTTACCGTTGGCATTGTTACTGACGGATACACTACCTTCCAGCAGGGTTGTTTCTACTAAAGAATCGGCGGCATAGGCATTGACATTAAAATGCGTGCCTAATACCCTGATGGTAACTCCGTTTGCTTTGACACGAAATGGTTTTTTAGGATTTTTACTGACTTCAAAATAAGCTTCTCCATTCAGCTTTACGATTCGTTCCTTGTTGAAAGTTTCCGGATAGCTCAATTGGGAATGTCGGTTTAGGGTTACTTTAGAGCCATCCGGTAATTGGATGCATTGAGTTTGTATATTGGTGGAAACAATCAGTGTACGTACCGGACGTTGGTAAAAATAAAACATCCAACCGAAACCTATAAGCAGGACGAAACCGGCAGCCACAGCAACTGTATACCGAATGGAAAGTATTTTGTGCTTGCGGTATGCCGGTTGAAGACGTTGTTGCAATATATTATAACTTTTCTCCGCCGAGAATTTTCCCTGCGGTGAATGAGTGGAAGAAGATAATAATTCCAACCATTCGTCCAGTTCTTTGTCTGATTTCGGTGAATTCATGTTATTTTATTTGCTGGACAAAGATACTACTTCTTTTGCAGACGGATAGAAATTTCAGAAATTTTTGCGTCTTTTCCGTCAGGAGTACAGATCAACCGTATGATACGTTGTACGCTTTTTATTTGTTTAGGATAAAGAATGATATCTATTTTTACTGATTTCTTTCCTTTCAAGATGACCGGATGGGCATTTTGAATGTGGAAGCTATTGTTACTTGTAGAACTGCTAATGGTCAGTTTACGGTCTGTGTCTTGTTTTTCGGCAGCTATTATTTTTAAAGTAAGGGTTTCTTCCTCGTTCTTTGTATCATAGGTGTGTGATATGAATTGTTTTTCAAAGCCTATATACTCTTTGGGATAGTTGTCGTTGTTACTACATGCACTTATAAGCAGGGCATAAAAAACTGGTAATACTAAACGTGTATTTGTTCTCATGTCTTTTTAGTTTATTAGTTTCTATTGATAAAGACAGGAGAATCTGGAAAACTCCCTATCGTCTATTTCTAAAATAATTGTTAATTTTTTCCTTTGAGTCGGGTTACAGCTTTTTTGTAACTGGGCATCTACTGTTTTAGGGCTTATATTAAGTTCTTCGGCAACGGAAGCATAACTTTGTTTTTCTTCGCGGACTTTAATAAAGATTGTTCGGCAACGTTCAGGTAATTCATTCAGTGAGTTCTCATAAATGTTAAATAACTCTTCATTCATCATTTGTTCTTCAGGAGAAAGGTTGGAAGAAGATATTTCCGGCATATTTTCCAGAGGCGAGGCTTCCCTCCTTTGTTCTTTTTCCAAATAGTTCAGAGCGGCATTTCTTATTAATATATAGCTGTACTTATTAAAATCATCGGGAATAAGCTGACTTTTTCGATGATTCCAAAGCGTGGTAAAAACATCTAAAATTACTTCTTGAGCCCATTCATCCCGTTGAAGGTAATAAAAGGCGATACGAAAGAAACGGTCATAATACATATCGTATAAAGACCGGAAAGCCTGTTGGGAATCATGCTTCTGTATTTCTTTGAGTAGTTCAGTTGCCTCCATTGCCGTGTTGGGCATGTTTGTTAATGTTATAATCGGATGCAAAGCTACTAAAATGTAAATAGATGTGCTATTCATTTTAGAACTTTTAGTTTTGATTTATTGTATGAGAGGAACTGAAGCCTTCTTCTTAGTATCTGTCTTGGCAATTTTCTTCTTTCAATTTATATTCTACTTGGTTGGCAATACTGAATATACCTATTCCTCCTTTTATATTATTGGGAATAAGGGGAACTGCATAAATAAAATTTTCGGCATCAAAATCTAATGCAGAGGACATGGCATACAAATATCTATGTTCACTTTCTGAAATACTGTAAAACCGGATACTGATATATCGCTCTGCTTTCTGAGAATCTATATGTATATAGTTGATGTCTTCTTTTAAATCTATCGTCATGTTATATTCCCTGTTTTTAAAATAACAGCTTTTAAAAAGGCCAAAATAATTGTTCCATTTCTGAATAAGCTCGAATCCTTCATCTATAGCATGTCCGGGTTTGCCGTCTGTCAAGGCGGTGTCATAAATATAATTATAGTTATAAGTCGTGTCAATACTGAGAGTGTCCCTGCCGTCATGCCATTTATGAGAATAAAAAATCTGTTTTATTTCAAGACGATAGTATGTATTCTCTGCCTCTATATCGGGTTGTTTTAATTGAATGTTAAGCCGAAGATAATTGTCATATACAGGCTTGCCTCCTACCCAGCTGTTATAATCTCTTAAACTTATATAGGTTGTATCTACATTTATAATCTGTAAGGGTGCACTGATGCGTGTTTCCGCTTTTGCTTTATATTTACCATTTTCTGAAGAAGCCTCTATTTTCACTTTATCTCCTGTTCGGAATATGCTTTTTACTGGGTAGTAATCATCTTCCGCAGTGATTGTTTCTGACAGTTTTCCGTTGATATACAGGTGTATGATACCATCGGTGACAGGAGTGGTAGCTGTCCATCCTGTGTAATGCAGATAAATCCGGTTATCGTTATTTTCAGTTTGCATCATGGCATTTACGATCAGTTTTTTAAGGTTCATCATCGGGTAAATAGCCAATGGTATTGGTACATGCGCCTAAAATAACAAATACACAAAGAAATAAAAGGTATTTTTCATTGGATTTTAAAATTTATAAGTGTATGAAAATGAAGGGATACATGGCAAGATTGTCAATTTTTTTCAATATAGGCTTTCCTGTTTGTGCTTCCCTGCTGATATAGACAAAGTTGGGGTTCATGGCATTGTAGGCATTTAGGATACTGATATTCCATATCCGTTCTCCGTGCCGGGTCTGTTTATGGAAGTTGAATCCTATATTCAATTGGTGGCTTGCAGGCAATCTGTAGTTATTTCGTGAACTATAATGATCCATATCTCCTTTGTTCAAATTATCCATAATCCAGGAAGGTGGTACATTGGTAGGTGGTAGTTCTGTATGTGTCTTCTCTGTAGGAAGTGTTGCCATGCAACCTGATGCATAAGTCCATGACATATTGAAGTCGATCCGTCGTGTCAATTGATAATTTAGAGTGAGATTCAAGGTATGTCGGCGGTCATATTGGTAAGGGAAATGTTTACCATTATTGATCCCGTCCGTACTGAATTGCCGGTCGGATTTGGATAGGGTGTAATTAATCCATCCAGTAAGGAGCCCTGCAGTTTTTTGTGCCATAAACTCCACTCCGAATGAACGTCCTTTGCCCATTTCTACTTTGTCTTCCCAGTTATGGGAAGAACCTAGAAAACTTTCTCCGTCTTTATATTCTAATACATTATACATATCTTTATAGTATCCTTCTATGGAAAATTCCCAATTCTTGATACCGGTATAGTATACTCCTACAGCATATTGAAAAGATTTCATGGGGCGGATGTGGCGTGTGACGGGCACCCAAAGGTCGGAAGGCATGGCCAGTGATGCAGTAGATAATAATTGGGTACACTGGCTCATCTGTGAAAAAAGAACTTTTTAAGATGATATTTGAGGTCGCTTGGAAACTTATGGAAAGACGGGGTTGCAAAGAAAGATAAGTCTGTTTTTGTACATTAAAAAATGAAAAGTGCAATCCGGCATTTATTTTCCAATGTTCGTTCAGAGTAAGATCATCTTCGGCATACAAGGAAAAGTCATGAGCATGGATATGAGAATTGTTCAAACTATAATTGTCGTTAGTTTGTGGATATCCATTGTCGGAATTGTGTTGATTTACGGTCTGCACTTCCGGAGCGAACTGATGATATATGTATTTCGCTCCAAATTTGATGTTGTGTGCCGGTAGCGGATGATAATCAAAATCCGTACTAACGCTAAGATCATTGATGCCGGAGTGAAACAGATTGTGGGAACCATTGATGATTGTGGAACCATCAGGTTGTTGTATGCTGGAAGTTTCCTCTTGTCTGATATCAAAAACATAACGATTGTATGCCAGCGTAGTATTACTGAATAGTTGGGGTGTGAAAACATGATTCCAGCGTGTGTTCAGTAATATGTTTCCCCAATCGTGAGTTTGCTTGAACTTATCTTCATCTTTGTATTTATAGTAGACGTGGTCTTTCCCTTTATAGAAAGAAATGAAAAGGCGATCTTGTTCACTAAAGCGATGATTTAGCTTGGCGTTGATGTCATACAAACTATAACCGCCCCGTTCGTCCTTTGGCATAACTAGTGGGAGGAAACAGTCAATATAACTGCGTCGTGCTGAGATAATGAAGGAAGTATGATCTTTCCATATAGGTCCTTCAAATTGCAGATGTGAAGTGAGAAGACCGATAGTCAAGCTTCCATGATAGTGCTGCATGTTTCCGTCATTGGTACGGACATCGACAATAGATGAAAGACGTCCGCCGAATCGTGCCGGAAAGCTACTTTTGTATAAATCGACTTTTTTCACGGCTTCCGGAGTGAAGACCGATAACAGGCCCAGTGTATGATCTACATTATATAAAGGTACACCGTCTAATAAATAAAGATTTTGGTCCGGACCTCCTCCGCGTACATATAACCCACTGGTTCCGTTCATTCCGTTTTGTACACCGGGCAGTAGTTGGATGGATTTTAGTACGTCTGCCTCACTCATCAATGCCGGTGTGATTTTTTATGTGGGGAATAGGAATACTGCTTGCTCCCATACGACTGCTTTGAATACCCGTTTCGGGTTTGTCGGACAAGATAATGACCTCGTTCAGTTGGTTGTCATTGCGGAGTTGGATGGTCAGCATAGTATCTTTCCATAGGTGCAAAGACACTTGTTTTACTGCATAGCCTATATATGAAAAGTTTAGTTTAGTGCCTCCCTCAGGCAATGTGATGCTAAAGTATCCGAAAGGATTGGTAGTAGTACCCACTCCGTTTTTCTGATCATAAATATTGGCACCTATCAATGTTTCTTTCGATATACTGTCCAATACATACCCGTTCAGGGTAAAAGATTTCTTGCTGGATTGTAGAGCGTACTTTTTTAATATAATGTGATTTTTGTTTATTTTGAAACTGATATTCTGTCCAGCAAAGGCTTTCTGTAAAATCAGGCTTAATGGAGCTTTTCTTAGACTGAGGGTTATAGGATGTTTAAGGATGATTTCCTCTCCATAAATAAAAGAGTAGCCGGAGGCTTTTTCTATTTCAAATATGAATTCTTTCAGATTCACTTTTTTTAAGTGAATGCTGAAAGAAAGATCTGCTTTTTGGGCCTGTATGAATGTAGTGGAAATCATTAGTAACAGTATCAAGAAAATTCCCTTGATACTGTATTGATTGCAAGTTGAAGAAATCATTTAGTTTTTAGTTTTCTTTTATTATTCAATAATTTATATGCCTTTATTCAGAGTCTGTTATCCTCTTTGTAATATTTGGAGAAAGAGTTTCCAAAATTTGATTTGTGTTATGGTTGCATTCGGAACTCTTTTGTTCCGTTTTCCTGTGTTCTTCAGAATCGTTTTCGCTATTGTAAGCATAAGCTTCCATTAATGCGTAGAAGAATGGAAGAACTATGCGCGTACTTGTTTTCATATCTTTTTAGTTTATTGGTTTATATAAGTAAAGACAGGGAAACTTGAAAATCTCCCTATCGTATTTTATAAAATTATTCATTTATTTTTTGGGAATGCTTTTAAAATAGCATATGTGAATATTCGCTGGAGTATTGGTTATTCCACCCAAAGCATGTCGCTCATGATCCCGTTTGATATAAAAACGCCTTTACGGGTCAGTTTCAGCGTATCGTTTTTTATTTCCAGTGTTCCTTGTTGTAAATGTGGGGTGGCCATATGCAGGCAGTATTTGTACAGTTCTTCTCCGTATTGTTTCCCGAGTTTGGGCAGTGGCATTCCCCATTGTGTACGTATGTGGGTAATGACAAAATCATTGTAACGGGTATATAAGTCAAGTTCTTCTACTTCGAATGTGGGATTTCCGCTTGAGATCCCCTCTATATATTTATCTAGTGAAGCTACATTCCATTGGCGTGAAATGCCATTATAAGAATGTGCGGAAGGACCGCAACCTAAATATTGCTTTTCTGTCCAGTAACTGGAATTGTGCCGGGAATGAAGACCTGGCAAGCAGAAATTGGATATTTCATAATGCTCGTATCCGGCAGTAGTGAGCTCGTCGATTAGTGTACCGAACAGGGAAACGCTTAAGTCCTCGTCTGCTTCTTCTACTTTATGTTGTTCGCGGAGTTTCCACAGGGGAGTTCCTTCCTCATAAATAAGATGATAAGCGGAAATATGTTCCGGGTGTAAGGAAAGGGCTTGTTTTAAATCTTTTTTCCATGAGGTGAGCGTTTCGCCGGGCAGCCCATACATCAGGTCAATACTGATATTTTGGAAACCTGCCGTGCGGCAGCCTTGGAAGGCACGAATGGCTTGGTCGGCGGTATGTCGTCGTTGGAGTTGTTTTAAAGTCGTTTCCTGGAAAGTTTGAATTCCCATACTTATCCGGTTGAAAGGAAAGGTGCGTAGCATAGAGATATACTCCGATGTTAAGTCATCGGGATTAGCTTCTAAAGTAATTTCGGCATTGGGGGTTACTTTATACACCTTATAAATATGGGAGAAAATAGCTTCGAAATCCTCTTTAGCCAATTGTGAGGGAGTACCGCCACCTAGATAAATCGTTTCTATGGGTTCTCCTTTCAGATAGTTTTTCCGGTCAGTTAGTTCGTGGCACAATGCACGGATGTATGCTGTTTTCTGTTCTTTACGAGTAGTAGAGAAAAAATCACAGTAAATGCAACGCTTTTTGCAGAAGGGTATATGTAGGTAGATGCCTGCCATGATAACTTATTTTGTGGCAAAGTTACAAAAAAATAATGCTAATATAGAATATCTGTCGTAAAACATAGTTTAGTAACACTATCCTTTAAGTTGTTTTTTTTCTCTTTATTTTCTAATTTGCGCTCCACATTTTTAGGAGATATGAAACACATATCCGTTTGTTAATAATTAAACCTTAGATATCATGAAAGTATATCAGACTAACGAAATTAAAAACATTGCACTTCTTGGCAATGATGGCTCAGGTAAAACCACCCTCACAGAGTCTTTGCTCTTTGAGAGTGGTATTATAAAACGTCGTGGCAGAATTACTGCCAAAAACACGGTTAGTGATTATTTTCCGGTAGAGCAAGAATATGGTTATTCAGTGTTCTCTACCGTTTATCATGTAGAGTGGAATGGAAAAAAAGCTAAATATAATTGACTGTCCGGGCAGTGATGATTTCGTAGGGGCTGCCATAACCGCGCTTAATGTAACCGATACTGCTATTTTGCTACTGAATGGACAATACGGTCCCGAAGTAGGCACTCAGAACCACTTCCGTTATACAGAAAAACTAGGCAAACCAGTTATCTTTTTGGTTAATCAGCTTGATAACGAGAAATGTGACTATGACAATGTACTCGAACAGTTGCGTAGTATTTATGGCTCTAAGGTAGTTCCCGTGCAATATCCTCTTGAAACGGGACCTAATTTTCATGAACTCATTGACGTGCTGTTGATGAAGAAATATTCATGGGGACCAGAAGGAGGTGCTCCTACAATTGAAGAAATTCCTGATTCTGAGAGAGAAAAGGCATTGGAGATGCATAAAGCTTTGGTAGAGGCTGCTGCTGAAAATGATGAGACATTGATGGAAAAATTCTTTGAATCGGAATCATTGACTGAAGATGAAATGCGTGAAGGCATCCGTAAGGGATTGGCTGCACGTGGTATGTTCCCTGTTTTCTGTGTATGTGCAGGTAAAGATATGGGTGTCCGTCGTCTGATGGAATTTTTAGGTAATGTTGTTCCATTCGTATCAGATATGCCTGTAGTTCATAATACTCGTGGTGTGCCTGTGCCTCCCGATGCTAATGGACCTACTTCTCTTTATTTCTTCAAGACTGCCGTTGAACCCCATATCGGTGGTGTGCAGTATTTTAAAGTGATGAGTGGAAAGGTACACGAAGGTGATGATTTAACTAATGCTGATCGTGGCTCTAAAGAGCGTATGGCACAGCTTTTTGTTTGTGCCGGAGCTAATCGTATTCCGGTGCCGGAGCTGGTAGCCGGAGATATTGGTTGTACTGTGAAATTGAAAGATGTAAAGACTGGAAATACCTTGAACGGCAAAGACTGTGAAAACCGGTTTAATTTCATTAAATATCCTAATGCTAAATACTCGCGCGCCATCAAGCCTGTAAATGAGGCTGATGTAGAGAAGATGATGGTTATATTGAACCGTATGCGTGAGGAAGATCCTACTTGGGAGGTAGAGCAATCCAAAGAATTGATACAGGCAATATGAAGTTTATGCTGAACGGAGCTGTAACATTGGGAACTATGGATGGAGCAAATGTAGAGATTGCACAGCGTGTAGGAGATGAAAATATTTACATTTTTGGACATAGCAGTGAACAG
>ENA-OPYU01000287-OPYU01000287.1-human-gut-metagenome-genome-assembly--contig:-NODE-287-length-20240-cov-4.993139_pt1 | contig 20240 bp, 23 predicted proteins | sample MGYA00242637_ERZ504482 | MGnify/ENA primary metagenome ERZ504482 (study PRJEB26092, sample SAMD00036237) | human gut metagenome | host: Homo sapiens | study: EMG produced TPA metagenomics assembly of... | reverse complement strand
ACAAGGATTCCGGCGACCGGTTGGTCCAGTCTGTGGATGACGGCAAGGTAAGGCTCAGCTGAGCCGGGGTTCCTGGAACCACTGGATTTCGCCAGATGGTTTTTGATCAGGCTGACCATGTCCGGGTAACGGATACTTTTGCTCTGGGTTGCGATACCGTGTGGCTTGACACAGACTAAAATGTGCGGGTCTTCATATAATATATTTAAAGTAGCCATATACTTCTCCTTTGTTAAAACAAATGTTATACTTATTAAATCATGGAGGGGAAAAAACTGCAAGAAGTTGGGGAGAAAAGAGGAAAACATAATTGAGCGGGAAAGTACTGGCAGAAGCAGGGATAATATCTTGACAAAACATACCTCATGGATTAAAATAATTGACAATTCAACATTTTTTATGGCGATGAAGGGAATTAGTACATGGGAATCCAGCTGCAGAGAGGATATCATATGGTGTGAGATATCTGCTGTTCATCACATGGAACCGGTCCTGGAGCCACTGTATGAAAGTGCAGCGTGTCAGCCGGCGTTAACGGCCAATGAAGAGAGCTGCGAAAGGGTCGCAGTTAACTAGGGTGGTACCGCCGAGCTTTTCGGTCCCTTTTTCGGGGAGTCGAAAGGCCCGGCGTTTTTTGTGCCAGGTTGCGGAACTCCCGGCAAAAAAATAACGTGGAATAAGGATTCCACCAAAATTGAAAAGGAGAAGAGAAACATGGCAAAGGAAAAATTAGTCAAAAACATTACATCTCGTGACGAAGATTTCGCACAGTGGTACACAGACGTTGTACGTGAAGCAAATCTTTGTGATTATTCAAGCGTAAAAGGATGCATGAACTACTTACCGAATGGTTATGCAATCTGGGAACTGATCCAGTCAGATCTGGACAGACGTTTTAAAGAAACAGGAGTTGAGAATGTATACCTGCCAGTACTGATTCCGGAATCACTTCTGGAAAAAGAAGCTGATCACGTAGAAGGATTCGCACCGGAAGTTGCATGGGTAACACATGGTGGAATGGAAAGACTGCAGGAAAGATTATGCGTACGCCCTACATCAGAGACATTGTTCTGTGACCTCTGGGCAAAGACTGTAAAATCATACAGAGATCTTCCAAAGGTATGGAACCAGTGGAACTCCGTTCTCCGTTGGGAGAAGACAACAAGACCATTCCTCCGTTCAAGAGAATTCTTATGGCAGGAAGGTCACACACTTCATGCAACATATGAAGAAGCTGAAGAAAGAACAATCCAGATGTGGGAAGTTTATAAGGATTGCTATAAAGAGACAATGGCTATCCCATTCGTAGCAGGAAGAAAGGCAGAACACGAGAAATTCGCCGGAGCAGAAGACACATACACGATCGAAGCACTGATGCATGACGGAAAAGCACTTCAGTCTGCGACAAGCCATTTCTTCGGAAACGGATTCCCGGATGCATTCGGAATCAAATATGTAGATAAGAACAACGAACTGCACAGTGCGTATGAGACATCATGGGGATGGTCAACAAGAAGTATCGGAGCCCTGATCATGGTTCACGGTGACGATGACGGACTGGTACTGCCACCACACGTAGCACCGGTTGAATGTAGAATCATTCCAATCGCCCAGCACAAAGAAGGTGTACTTGACAGATCTTATGCACTGCTTGACGAACTGAAAAAAGCAGGATACAGAGTGAAGATCGATGACTCTGATAAGAGTACAGGATGGAAATTCTCTGAGCAGGAGATCCTTGGTATCCCAACACGTATCGAGATCGGACCAAAGGATATCGAGAAGAACCAGGTTGTTGTTGTACGTCGTGATAACCGTGAAAAGATCGTTGTATCTCTCGATGAGATCGCAGTAAAACTGCGCGAGATCTTAGAGCAGGAGCAGCAGGATATGTACAACAGAGCAGAAGAATTCCTGAACAGCCACATTGATACAGCTACTACAATGGATGAAATGGTTGAGAAGTTCAAAGCCAACCGTGGATTTGTAAAAGCATGCTGGTGTGGAGATCCGGAATGTGAGGGCGAAGTAAAATATCAGACAGGCGGAGCTGCAACAAGATGTCTGATCGAAGATGAAGAATTCATTTCCGATAAATGTATTTATTGCGGAAAACCTGCGAAACACATGGCTTACTGGGGTAAATCATATTAAGAATAAACGGATTATAAAGATGGACGGTGGATTTAAAAAATCCACCGTCTATTTTCATCCACAGACACAGGCAAAAATATGGTATGATATAGAATGTTGATAACATGGATAGACGGAGGAGATATTTGTGGATAACTTTAATATAAAATTACCGGATGATGTACAGTTTATCATTCATACCTTACAGTCGCATGGATTTGAAGCATACGCAGTCGGGGGATGTGTCAGAGATTCTATCCTCGGAAGAGAACCGGGCGACTGGGATATTACAACATCGGCGATGCCGGAAGAGACAAAGGCATTATTCGACAAAACATTTGATACCGGAATTGAACATGGGACGATAACTGTACTTCTGAATCATGAGGGTTACGAAGTTACGACGTACAGAATCGATGGAAAATATGAGGACAGCAGACATCCGAAAGAAGTGACATTTACAAGGAATCTGAAGGAAGACCTGCTCAGACGGGATTTTACGATCAATGCCATGGCATATAATGACAAGGATGGGATCGTAGATATCTTTGGAGGAATGCAGGATCTGGAAAAGCATATGATCCGTTGTGTGGGAAATGCCAAGGAACGGTTCTCGGAAGATGCACTCCGGATTTTAAGAGGTGTCAGGTTCGCAGCGCAGCTGGGATTTGAGATCGATGAGGAGACGAAAGAAGGAATGAAGCTTCTTGCACCGACACTCGAAAATATCAGTGCGGAGAGGATACAGGTAGAGCTGGTGAAGATGCTGACATCTGACCGGCCGGAACTGATAAGAACTGCCTATGAACTTGGAATTACGAAGATATTTTTGCCGGAATTTGACCGGATGATGGAGACAGAGCAGGAGACACCGCATCATATGTATACTGTCGGGGAACATACCATTCATGCGATGATGAATGTCCGCAATGATAAGATCTTAAGATTGACAATGTTACTGCATGATACAGGAAAACCGGAATACAAAACTATGGATGAAGACGGCGTTGCGCATTTTAAAATGCATGCATTGGGAAGTGAGCGCATTGCGAAAGAAGTACTCCGGAGATTAAAATTCGATAATGATACGCTGCATAAGGTTACAAGACTTGTGCTGAATCATGATTACCGCATGCCGGCCGTGCCGAAGAATGTCAGAAGAGCAATGAATAAGATCGGCGAAGATATTTTCCCATATTATATGGAAGTCAGAAGGGCAGATGTTCTGGCGCAAAAGTGAGTACCGGAGGGCAGGAAAAATTGAAAAAATCTGGATGAAGTAGAACAGACATATGCAGAGATTATAGCAAAAAAGGGCAGTGTGTATCGTTAAAAGAATTAGCTGTGACCGGCAGAGATCTGATCCGGGCAGGAATGAAGCCGGGAAAAGAGATCGGGGAAAAGTTAAACGAATTATTGAACCTTGTGATCGAGAATCCGGAAATGAATACGAGAGAGACACTGTTGAATTATATTTCCACGGATAAAGAAGTATAACAGCAGTGAATACTTTTTTTATATTTCCCACATACATTTAAAAAGAATATCAAGTGTAAAGTGCGGGGAATATAAATGCAGGAATTTGAACAAAAAATACTGGAACAATATGATATAGAAGTAAACAGCACCCGTAAAGTCAGAGGTGCTGTTTTATGCGAAACGAACAAAGGGGTATTCCTTTTGAAGGAAGTTACAACATCCGAAAAAAGAATCCCTGCGTTATGCGAACTTTATACATGGCTTTATGAACAAGGAGAGCATCAGATTGATTATATGGTAGCGAACCGGAACGGTGAATATATTTCTTCGTTGGATAATGGTGACCGGTATATGCTGAAAAAAATGGTATGCAGGCCATGAATGCGACATTAAAAAAAGACCAGGGAAATATTAGAAGCGGCCGGGAATCTGGCGAAATTACATACTGTTATGAGGCATGAACTGGAGTATGGGATTACAGAAGGGATTAAGACCGGTGAAAAATACAGACGGCATAACCGGGAGTTGAAAAAAAGTACGGCAGTTTGTCAGAAAAGCTGTCCCGAAAGGGGAATTTGAATTTGCATTTTTGCAGCAGTTTGAACTGATGTATCAGTGGGCAGAAGCAGCGGTATGCGAACTGGAACAGTCGGATTATGAACAATTGTATCAGGAAGAGATGAACCGTTCCGGTATGACGCACGGAGAGTATAATTACCATAATATCATCATGACAAGAGAAGGAATCGCGACAATGAATTTTGAAAAATTCCATCGGGATATCCAGGTAGAGGATCTGTACTATTTTCTCAGAAAAGTAATGGAGAAAAGCGGGTGGAAGCTCCGGCTCGGAGATGGCATGCTGAATGCGTATTCTGCAATCCACCCACTTACCAGAAGCGAAACAGAATATTTGAAAATCCGTCTGATTTATCCGGAAAAGTTCTGGAAAATTGCAAATTCATACTATTGCATGAATAAAGCGTGGATATCGGTGAAAAAATACAGAGAAACTAAAGACTGCGATAAAGCAGACAGAAGAAGAGAAAAAAATGTTTTTAAAAGAACTGTTTGGATTTGAACTCTGAGGGCACCTGAAAATGCCGGAAAACCTTGAAAATACAGGGAAAACAGGGGATTTACCTTGACATTCCGTATGAAAACAGGTATAACAGTACATAAAGGCATGTCATATGACGGGGTATGGACAGTGACTTTGTATAAAAAGAATCGAAATTGTGAATTCTAAATGTAAATAAGAGGAGGATATATCCATGAACAAAACAGAATTGATCGCAGCAATCGCTGACCAGGCAGAATTATCAAAGAAAGATTCCGAGAAAGCTTTAAAAGCATTCGTTGATGTTGTAACAGATGAATTAAAGAAAGAGCATAAAGTACAGGTTGTTGGATTTGGTACTTTTGAAGTAAGCATGAGAGCTGAGAGAGAAGGAAGAAATCCTCAGACAGGCGAGACTATGAAGATTGCAGCTTGCAAAGCACCAAAGTTCAAAGCTGGTAAAGCATTAAAAGATGCTATCAACGAGTAGTCTGAATTTGTAATATTTATCCGAAAGGATTTATGCCGGAGAGTGTCCTGATACTCTTCGGTTTTTTAGCATTATGCGTTCGAAAGAACCGGCTGACAGTAAAGTATACAGGAGAACAGATAGATGAGATTAGACAAATTTTTAAAAGTATCCAGATTGATCAAACGCCGGACGGTTGCGAATGAAGCCTGCGATGCCGGCCGTGTACTGGTAAATGATAAACCGGCCAAGGCGTCTGTAAAAGTAAAACAAGGAGATATCATAGAGATCCAGTTCGGAACAAGAACCGTAAAAGTAGAAGTTCTTGATATTAAAGATACAACGAAAAAAGAAGAGGCAGGAGACCTTTTCAAATATTTATAAACCTTATTAATGGCCGGTGAAAAAGCGGCGGGGATCATCACAACCTTTCTTGCATAATTATGTGAAAAGTCATAATTTCGATTTCCTTTTCATATGATTAGTAAGAAAGGTTGTGATAGTTTTGGAGACGGTAGCAGTACAGAAAAACCATAAACTGATATTGAATAACCGGAAGGCAGGACTGGTGACAGGTGTTCTGGATGTACTGTCTTTTAATCTGAATGAGATATTGCTGGAGACAGAGCAGGGAATGCTGATGGTGAGAGGAACGGATCTGCATGTGAACCGTGTGAATCTTGAAAAGGGAGAGATCGATCTGTCGGGAAACATTGACAGTATCTCATATTCGGATATCCATTCGACAGCAAAGCAGGCAGGAAGTCTTTTTGAAAAGTTATTCCGGTGATCTGCCGGAGAACCGGGAATGTCATGAGGAATAAGGAAAATAAGGTGAAATGTAAGATGGGGATAGGAAAAGAACTGTTCATATTTCTGCTGGCGGTCCTGGCCGGAGCAATCGTACGTCTTGCATACCGTTGTATCAGCTGCCTGCGGGAAGTGGTACACCATGCTCATTGGGTTATTGAACTGGAGGATCTGATCTATTGGATCGGAACCGCGATTTTTTTCGTTTGTGCAGATTTACTACACAAGCAGTGGTAGTGTGCGGTGGTATTTCATACTAGGTGTTGGAATCGGCGGGATCATTATGTCAGTTTTTCTTGCGATTACGGGGAAAATTTGTCGGAAAATTGTACGGCGGCATAGCAGATTTTTTACCGAAACACTTGAAAAAGCCCGGGGAAAAAATGATAGAATAAAATAATTAACAGGTGAGTGAAACGGCAGGGCTGCCGGCAAGGGTGAGTAAATTAATATGAATGATGTAAAGCAGAGAAACCGCAGAAGACGGCAGCGCAAGCGTTCTCAGAATCATAAGAGAAGTGTGTTGGCGATCAGCGCAGTTGTTCTTATGTTGACAGTTATGGTGTCTGCAAACAGTATGACATTAAAGGCAAAGAACAGGGAGTATCAGGCGCAGGAGACGGAATTAAAAGAGCAGATCCAGGCGGAACAGGATCGGAAAAAAGAGATTAAAGAACTGGAAAAATACGTTGGAACGGATAAATATGTAGAAGATGTAGCGAAAGAAAAGCTGGGTCTGGTACATGACAACGAGATTGTTTTTAAATCGAAATAAGACTATAAAAGACGAATGATAAGCTTCAGGAAGAGATTCCTGAAGCTTTTTTCCGTCATGTATTCAGAAGAAAGGGGAACGACAAAGTTGGCACAGATAAAGGAACAGGAAATATTTGTAAATCCATATGTGGTACAGATGGACAAATTTGCCGATTCACTGCAGCATTTATCCAAAACATTTCTGAATATGGAGGCATACAAAGGAACCTTGTCCAGAGAAGAAATTGATGAAATGTTTGAAAAGGTGACAGGGAATGTCTGTGCAGGCTGTGAACGGCGGGGAGAATGTCTGGGAGAAAAGCACTCGGTGACTTATCAGATGATGTATGAGATCCTGTGTGCGGCAGAAGAATATGGCGCAGAACTGAATATGGAATTAAAACGCAGGCTGAAGAGACAGTGCCTGTTTGCACCACGTTTTTTAAGAGAGAGTCTGGAAGAATTCGAGAATGCCAAGCAGATCCTGATGTGGAATCACAGACTGGTGCAGGCAAGAGAGGGGTATGCAAGACAACTTACGAGCTTCGCTAAAATGATACAGTATACAACCAGGGAACTGGATGCCGGGATCTTCCAGGATGACCATTTGGAGAAGCGTATAAAGGCAGCGCTGAAAAAAGAAAATGTGAAGCTGCTTTCGGTTGTGTTTTACATGACACAGCAGGGAAAATATGAAGTCCATCTGACGGTAAAAGCCATGAAAGGACGGGTCGTCCTTGCAAAAGATGTTGCGTTTCTGGTGGGAAAATGTATAGGAAGAACGATGATTCCGAGACAGGGGGAAAGGCTTGTGATCGGAGAAGAATATGGCACCATTGCCTGTATGGAGGGAGCAAAGTTTCAGACACTGCAGGGTGTTGCGAGGATCGGAAAAGGACTGGAAGAGATATCGGGAGATACGTTTCTGATGAAGGATCTTCCGGGCGGACGCAAAGGAGTTGCGCTTTCGGATGGCATGGGTTCCGGAGAGGAAGCATTCCGGGACAGTACAATGGTGGTGGAGATGCTGGAAGAACTGCTGGAAGCAGGATTTCCGGTAGAGACAGCGGTGCAGATGATGAATACGGCGCTGGTGACAGGACGGGAAGAAGTGAAGTTCTGTACATTGGATGTCTGCCTGTTTGATCTGTATCAGGGAAGTTGTGAATTTGTAAAGGCCGGAGCCTCGGCGACTTTTATTAAGAGGAAGAAAGAAGTTGAAAAAATCGAGTCGACGACACTTCCGATCGGTGTTGTACAGAATATAGAACTGGACAGGGAAGAGCGGAATCTGGAATCGGGAGAATATGTGATCATGGTGACAGATGGCGTGATGGATGCCCTGCCTGAAGGTTCACAGGAAGAAAAATTAGTGGAATTCATCCGGGAGACGGATATTGTCAATCCGACGGAATTTGCCCGCGGAATCTTAAGTCAGGTGTTGAAAAGTTCCGGCGGGATGCCGATGGATGATATGACGGTGCTGGTGATTGGAATATGGGGCTTAAGTTGACTTTCTATAAGAAATTTTATATATTTAATTTATATATAGCTTATATATTTGCCATACCGGTGAGTGGAAGATCAAGGACCGGGCAGGAAGAATTTATACAGACAGAATAAAGGAAAAGGAAGGCCGGAATGTATCAACGGGTGAAAGCATATGTGGAAAAATACCATATGTTACAGGAGAATGATCATGTAATCATAGGCGTATCTGGAGGCGCAGACTCCGTATGCCTTCTTTTCATGTTAAAAGAATTTAAAAATGAGATGCCATTGGAACTGACGGTGGTGCATATCCATCATGGGATCCGCGGTGACAGTGCAGATGCCGATGAGAGATATGTAAAGGCACTATGCAGACAACTCGGGGTCAGGTATCTGGCATTTCATGAGAATGTGGAGCAGTATGCAAAAGAACAGGGCCTGACGCTGGAAGAGGCGGGCAGGAATATCAGGCGGCAGATATTTGAAAAGGTGTGCGAAGAGAAAAACGGTACAAAGATTGCGCTGGCGCATCACCAAAATGACAATGCGGAGACGCTTTTGTGGAACTTAAGCCGCGGATGCGGCCTGCGTGGACTTGGCGGTATCAGCCCGGCAGAAGGAGATACCGTCCGGTATATCCGTCCGCTTCTCTGTGTGCAGAGATGTGAGATTGAAGCATTTTTACAGGAAAAGGGAATCAGTTATTGTACGGATGAGACGAATCTGGAAGATCACTATACGAGAAACCGGATCCGGAATCATGTGATTCCCTATCTCGAACAAGAGGTCAATCCGCAGGCGGTCATGCACATGTCCGAGACGATGGAACAGATGCGTGCAGTGTGGGCGTTTATGGAACAGGAAGTGCAAAAATGCAGGGAGCGATATGTGGAAAAGCGGCCGTGTGGGAGTGCAGAAGATCTGTATGAAGAACGTGAAAACGTTCCGGAACTGCTGATCAAAGAGGAATTATTCCGGGATGTCGATAAGACTGTACGTTCGTTCCTGATTCATGCGCTGCTATGTGAACTGGCGGGGCGCAGAAAAGATATCGAGCAGGTGCATGTAAGACTGATCGAAGATCTGGCACGGCTTCAGACCGGAAGAAAGATCAGCCTTCCTTATAAAATGACAGCGGAAAAATGTTATGATGGAATCCTGCTTGACAGATCAGATCTCAAAACAGGGGAAAAAGAGGACGCCGGCAATGAACCGGGAGTGCATATGCGGATGTTTGAACAAACGGCGGAAACAGGCGCATTTCCTAAAAAAACCTACACGAAATGGTTTGACTATGATATAATTAAGAGCACTGTAAAAATAAGACATAAAGAGTCCGGTGACTATATCACAATCGACAGAAATGGCGGGACGCAGAGTCTGAAGAAGTATTTTATCAATGCGAAGATCCCGCGGGAAGACAGAGATAAGATCTGGCTGGCAGCAGATGGCAGTCACATTCTGTGGATTATCGGATACAGACAGAACCAGGCGTATCAGATTACAGATAAGACCAAAAGGATTTTGGGAAATAGAATTTAACGGAGGAGAAGAAGATGGCAGAGACAGTTAAAGTATTAGTTCCTGAAGAGGATGTTGCAAAGAGGATCAAAGAACTTGGAGAACAGATCAGCAAAGATTATGCGGGAAAGCAGGTGCATCTGATCTGCGTGTTAAAGGGCGGAGTATTCTTTATGTGTGAACTGGCAAAGAGAATCACCGTTCCGGTATCTATGGATTTTATGAGTGTCAGCAGCTACGGTGACGGAACAAAGTCAAGCGGTGTCGTTAAGATCGCCAAAGACTTAGATGAGACACTGGAAGGAAAAGATGTGCTGATCGTAGAGGATATCATTGATTCAGGAAGAACATTATATTATCTGATGGATATCCTGGCTAAGAGAAATCCAAAGAGTATGAAGCTTTGTACGCTTCTGGACAAACCGGAAAGAAGAGTAAAAGATGTAAAAGTAGATTATGTCGGATTCAATATCCCGGACGAATTTGTTGTGGGATATGGTCTGGATTACGCTCAGAGATATAGAAACCTTCCGTTTATCGGAGTGGTAGAGGGCGTAGAATAGGCGTGTCACAAGAAAGGAGCCTGAAAATTGAATAATAAGAAAGCGAGAGGACTGAACGGTGCTGTATTCCTGGTGTTTGTCGTATTTTTGTTCGCAGCACTGTGGTTTACCAATCAGTTCGATCAACGAGAAAAAGAGATTACCTGGAAGAATTTCCAACAGTTGATTCAAGATGACAAGATCGAGTCGGTAGAAGTGAATCAGAATAAGAGTGTTCCGACGGGACGTGTAGAGATTACGTTGAAGGGAGACGACGATTCCGATAAGATCAGATATCTGTATGTTTCTGATGTTAACGAGATCCAGGATTATCTGAAAGAACAGAATGTGGAGTATACGATGCCGGATATCCCGCAGGACAGCTGGGCAGCAACCACATTTCTGCCGGTTATTCTTACACTGGGCGGAGTTTTCCTGCTCTTCGGTCTGATGAACCGGCAGGGCGGCGGTGCGAATTCGAAAGCAATGAAATTTTGGAAAGAGCCGTGCAAGACTGAGTACAGACCGTGACAAGAAAGTGACATTTGCTCAGGTGGCAGGTCTGGAAGAAGAGAAAGAGGAACTGGAGGAGATTGTTGATTTCCTGAAATCTCCGAAGAAATATATCCAGGTGGGAGCAAGAATCCCGAAAGGCGTGTTGCTGGTAGGCCCTCCGGGAACCGGTAAGACACTGCTTGCGAAGGCAGTTGCCGGAGAAGCGGGAGTTCCGTTCTTTACGATCTCCGGTTCGGATTTTGTGGAAATGTTTGTCGGTGTCGGTGCATCCCGTGTCAGAGACCTGTTCGAGGAGGCTAAGAAGAATGCACCTTGTATCATCTTTATCGATGAGATCGATGCAGTTGCAAGACGCCGTGGAACCGGAATGGGCGGAGGACATGACGAGCGTGAGCAGACACTGAACCAGTTACTTGTAGAGATGGATGGTTTTGGTGTTAATGAAGGTATCATTGTGATGGCGGCAACCAACCGTGTAGATATCCTTGATCCGGCAATCCTCCGTCCGGGACGATTCGACCGCAAGGTTATGGTTGGAAGACCGGATATCAAAGGGCGTGAGGAGATCCTTAAGGTTCATGCGAAAGGCAAACCACTGAGTGAGGAGATCGATCTGCAGCAGATCGCGCAGACAACGGCAGGATTTACCGGTGCAGATCTGGAAAATCTCCTGAACGAGGCAGCAATTCTTGCTGCGAAGGATAACAGAGTATTCTTAAAACAGGATGATATTAAGAAAGCATTTGTAAAAGTCGGAATCGGTGCAGAGAAGAAGAGCCGTGTCATTTCCGAAAAAAGAGAAGAGAATCACAGCATTTCATGAAGCAGGGCATGCGATCCTGTTCCATGTACTTCCGGATGTGGGACCTGTATACAGTGTTTCGATCATCCCGACAGGAAGTGCAGGAGGATATACGATGCCGCTTCCGGAAAAGGATGAGATGTTTAATACAAAAGGAAAGATGCTTCAGGATATTACGGTATCACTCGGTGGACGTGTAGCCGAAGAAGAAGTATTTGATGATATTACAACCGGTGCATCCCAGGATATCAAACAGGCAACCGGTCTGGCAAAATCCATGGTTACAAAGTTTGGTATGTCAGAGGCAGTCGGGCTGATCAACTATGATGATGACAACAATGAGGTGTTCATCGGACGTGATCTGGCGCATACAGCAAGAGGCTACGGGAGGGCGTGGCTACTGTGATCGACCAGGAAGTAAAGAGAATTATTGATGAATGTTATGACAGAGCAAGACATATCATTAGAAAATATGACGATGTTCTGCATACATGCGCAGACCTTCTGCTGGAAAAAGAAAAGATTTCCCGGGAAGAATTTGAAGCGCTGTTCCCGGAAGATGTATCGGAGGACTAGGAGGAAGAGCTTTCCTTTCCGGAAACAAAAAATGAGAGAGGTGTTAGTTATATGAATAAGGCGGCTTTATTTTGCGATGGAACAGAAGGGTATGTATATCCCCCTGAACCGAAGGAGAATGAACTGGTAACGTTCCGGTTCCGTACGGCGAAGGATGATGCAGACAGAGTAGGGCTTGTGACATCGGCTGACACATATGTAATGGAAAAAGAGTGCACACAGGGAGAATTTGATTATTATACGTTTGAAGTGCGTCTGGGGGCAGAGCCTTTCAGATATTGTTTCGAAGTGCAGTCTGGAACAGAAAAATATTATTATGGACGATGTGGAATCTCTCGCGAGATCCTGGAGTACTATAACTTTGTTGTAGTACCCGGATTTTCCACACCGGACTGGGCAAAGGGAGCGGTTATGTATCAGATATTTACAGACCGCTTTTATAACGGAGATAAGTCAAATGATGTAGAGACGAACGAGTATTACTATATCGGAGATTATTCCCAGAGAGTAACGAACTGGGATAAATATCCGGCGAACATGGGTGTAAGAGAATTCTACGGCGGGGATCTGCAGGGAGTCATGGATAAACTTGATTATCTGCAGGAGCTGGGTGTAGAAGTTGTATATTTTAATCCATTATTTGTGTCACCGTCGAACCATAAATACGATATCCAGGATTATGATTATATTGATCCGCATTATGGGAAGATCGTAGATGACGGAGGTGAGGTGCTTCCGGATGGTGTGACGGACAACAGTCAGGCAACGAAGTATAAAAAACGCACGACAGGTCTTAAGAACCTGGAAGCAAGTAATGAGTTGTTCATTAAGCTGGTAGAAGAATTACACCGTCGTGGTATGAAAGTGATTCTGGACGGCGTATTCAACCATTGCGGTTCTTTCAATAAGTGGATGGATCGTGAGAGAATATACGAAGGCGAAAAAGATTATGAACCGGGTGCTTATATATCGGCAGACAGTCCGTACAGAAGCTACTTCCGTTTCTTCAAAGAAGGACCGGAGAACTGGCCGTATAATGGTAATTATGATGGCTGGTGGGGACATGATACTTTGCCGAAACTGAATTATGAAGATTCTGTAAAGCTGGAAAATTATATCTTATATATCGGGCGGAAATGGGTATCACCGCCGTATAATGTAGATGGATGGCGTCTGGATGTGGCAGCAGATCTGGGACGCAGCAATGAATATAACCATGATTTCTGGAAGAAATTCAGAAGAGCCGTGAAAGATGCGAATCCGAGTGCACTGATCCTTGCGGAACATTACGGGGATCCGAGAGACTGGCTTAAAGGTGACGAGTGGGATACCGTCATGAACTATGATGCATTCATGGAGCCGATCACATGGTTTCTGACAGGAATGGAAAAGCACAGTGATGAGGCCAGAGAAGAACTTCTCGGTAACATCGATAACTTTATCGGGTCGATGGCACATCATATGTCGAACATGCTGACCCCTTCACTGCAGGTAGCGATGAACGAACTTTCGAACCATGATCATTCGAGATTCCTTACGAGAACGAACCACATGGTTGGTCGTGTAGAACATCTGGGACCGGAAGCTGCAAATGAATATGTAAATAAAGCGGTTATGCGTGAAGCGGTCGTCATGCAGATGACATGGGTCGGAGCACCGACCATATATTATGGTGATGAGGCAGGTGTCTGTGGATTCACGGATCCGGATAACAGAAGGACCTATCCGTGGGGACGTGAAGACCATGAACTGATTGCGTTTCACAAAGAAGCGATCCGCATCCACAAAGAGCATCCGGCACTTAGAACCGGTTCTCTGAAGATTCTTGGCGGAGAAGAGAATGTCCTGTCTTATGCAAGGTTCAAAGGCAATGACCGGATCGTCATCGTGATCAATAACCGCAGCGAACGTACGGAAGTGAAAGTTCCTGTATGGGAGGCTGAGATTCCGGCGAAATGTCGTATGAAACGTCTGCTGTATTCTTACAAAGACGGATATACAACAGAGTATGAGGAATATCTGGTGGAAGATGGTGAAGTGGTTGCAAATATGGGACCGCATTCGGCATTGGTGCTGGGAATGCGGAATGAAGAGGAGCATGACTGGCTGTATATCCTGTAGAGTGGAGATAAAAAGATTACCGGAGAAGGAACTGTCCTTTCCGGTAATCTTTTTTAATATCTGAGTATGCCAAAAATGGAGTTGCCTGCGGCAGGTTCTCTGTGTTATTTTGTAAGAACTTCTACTCCGTCTTCTTTGATAAGAACCATATATTCAATCTGGGCAGAAAGACCGTCGTCATCTGTATAAACGGTCCAGCCGTTGTCTTCGTCTACATAGAATTCCGGAGATCCCTGATTGATCATTGGTTCAATCGTGAACATCATACCTGGGACCAGAACCATCTCGCTGCCCTTTGGAGTAACATAACTTACAAATGGTTCCTCATGGAATTCCAGACCGATTCCATGACCGCCGATCTCTTCTACGACAGAATATCCGTTTTCCTGTGCGTGGGAATTGATCGCATAAGCAATGTCTCCGAGATGTCCCCATGGTTTTGCGGCTTTGAGGCCGAGTTCCACGCACTCTTTTGTGACACGGACGATACGTTCTGCTTCCGGAGATACCTCACCGATCGTGAACATACGGGATGCATCGGAAAAATAGCCGTTTAAGATAGTAGATACATCAACATTGATGATATCGCCATCGATCAGGATCTCGTGTTCACTTGGGATGCCGTGGCAGATAACGTTGTTGATAGAAGTGCACACGCTTTTTGGAAATCCTTCATAATTCAGAGGCGCAGGAATTCCGCCATGCTCTGTTGTAAAATCATACACCAGTTTATCGATCTCGGCAGTGCTCATTCCTGCGTGAATATGAGCTGCTACATGATCGAGAACTGCGGTGTTCAACGCTGCACTTTTTTTCAATCATTTCAATCTGTTCCGGTGTTTTCAGTAATGAACGGTCAGGAACGATCTGACCTTTGGACGCAAGTGTCCATAATTTTATATCTAATTTATCCACAATACTACCTGCTTTCTACACAAATTTTCCACATGTATTATAACACGTTTTGGAAAAAGAGACAGGGGAATTTTTGTCAACAGGAGTGAGCCGGATGAAAAAACATCTGTCTCGTATTGTCTCGGCCATAAAAATAAGTTATAATTTTACTGGTATTGTATACAGAAAGTGGGTAAGCTCATAGGTAGGACTTTTCTAAACCGGAAATTCTATATGGTGCAGAACAAACGAATACACAGGCAATATAGAAAGGAGCAGATATATGTTAAGAATTGGAATGCTTACAAGTGGCGGCGACTGCCAGGCACTGAATGCAGCAATGAGGGGCGTCGTAAAGGGGCTTGTTTCAAAAAGGGATGATGTAGAGATTTATGGATTTCAGGATGGATATAAGGGTTTGATCTATTCGAATTTTAAGATGCTTACGTCAAAAGATTTTTCGGGAATCCTGACACTTGGCGGAACGATCCTGGGAACATCCAGACAGCCGTTTAAGTTGATGAGAGTACCGGATAAGGACGGAATTGACAAAGTAGAGGCGATGAAACACACATATCACAAGTTGAATCTGGACTGCCTGGTAATTCTGGGAGGGAATGGAACACACAAATCAGCCAATATGCTGAGAGAAGAAGGACTTAATGTGGTAACACTCCCGAAGACGATCGATAATGATCTCTGGGGAACAGATATGACGTTCGGATTCCAGAGTGCAGTAGACATTGCAACAGATACGATTGATAAGATCCATACAACAGCGACATCTCACAGCCGTGTATTTATCGTGGAAGTAATGGGACATAAAGTAGGATGGGTCACGCTTCATGCAGGAATTGCCGGTGGTGCCGATATTATTCTTCTTCCGGAGATGCCATACGATATCAATTCAGTGGTTAACGCAATTGAAAAACGCGGCAAAGCAGGGAAGAGATTTACAATTATTGCTGTTGCCGAAGGTGCAATTTCAAAAGAAGATGCAGCACTCTCAAAGAAAGAATTAAAAGAGAAAAAAGCAAAGAAGAAATATCCTTCTGTTGCATATGAACTTGCCGAGAAGATTCAGGAAAAGACAGATAAAGAAGTAAGGATCACAGTTCCCGGACATACACAAAGAGGCGGCTCTCCGTGTGCATATGACCGTGTACTTGCAACAAGACTTGGTGCAGAAGCTTCGAGAGCAATTTTGGAAGGTGATTTCGGATGTATGGTAGGGACTAGAAATCAGGAGATTATCCGCGTGCCATTGTCAGAAGTTGCCGGAAAACTAAAATATGTAGATCCCAAAGCATCGATCATTGACGAGGCAAAGACCATTGGTATCAGCTTCGGTGATGAATAGATGCGGAGACTGAGCAGGATCTCCATTTAGACAAGGAGTGTAAAGAATGTCATATACGGCATTATACCGTAAGTTTCGTCCGGATGAATTCGAAGATGTAAAAGGACAGGATGCGATCGTCCGGACATTGAAGAACCAGATCAATGCAGATCGTATCGGACATGCATATTTGTTCTGCGGGACCAGAGGAACCGGAAAGACAACCGTTGCGAAGATATTTGCGAAAGCAGTCAACTGTGAACATCCGGTAGATGGAAGCCCGTGCGGGGAGTGCGCAATGTGCCGGTCGATCGCAGCTGGTACATCGATGAATGTGATCGAGATTGATGCGGCATCTAATAATGGTGTGGACAACATCCGTGAGATCCGTGAAGAGGTCACATATCGCCCGACAGAAGGGAAATATAAAGTATATATTATTGATGAGGTGCATATGCTGTCGATCGGCGCATTCAATGCATTGTTAAAAACATTGGAAGAACCTCCGGAATATGTTATATTTATTCTTGCGACAACGGAGGCACACAAGATTCCGATTACGATCTTGAGCCGATGCCAGCGATATGATTTTAAAAGAATTTCCATTGAGACGATCGCAGCGAGATTGCGTGAACTGATCGATAAAGAAGGATGGGATGTGGAAGATAAGGCGGTCCGCTATATCGCAAAGATGGCGGATGGCTCTATGAGGGATTCACTGAGCCTTCTGGATCAGTGTGCGGCATTCTATATGAATGAGACACTGACATATGATCATGTACTGGAAGTGCTGGGAGCGGTGGATACGGAAGTATTCAGCCGGCTGTTAAGACAGCTGCTCGCGATGGATGTACATCAGGTGATCGAGACGGTAGATGAGCTGGTAATGCAGGGAAGAGAATTGTCTCAGTTGGCGGCAGATTTCACATGGTATCTGAGGAATCTGCTTCTGGTGAAGAGCTCGGATGATATGGAAGATGTACTGGATGTATCATCGGAGAATCTGGCACTGTTAAAAGAAGAAGCACAGATGATTGACAGTGATACACTGATCCGCTACATCCGCATATTTTCGGATCTGACGAATCAGTTGAAATATGCGACACAGAAGAGGGTCCTGCTGGAAGTAACCCTGATCAAATTATGCCGTCCGGCAATGGATCAGAATAAGGACGCCCTGCTGGACCGCATCCGTGCGATTGAAAAACAGCTGGAGGACGGAGCGTGGGAAGCACCGGTCAGGGAGCGTGTTGTGTATGCATCCGATGCAAAAGAAGCAGCGGCACCGAAGCCGAAACCGGAACTTCCGCAGGCATTAAATGAAGACGTGAAAGCGGTGGCAAAAGATTTCCGGATGATCATCAATGAGGCTTCCCCGATGCTCCGCACATATCTGAAAAAAGCGAGATTAAGTGCCGGAGAAGGCAACCGGCTTCTGATCGTGCTGCCGGATGAACTGAGTGCCAGTGCAGTTGCGACGCCGGATCACAAAGAAGAGATCCAGTCGTTGATCGAGCAGAAGATCGGTAAAAAAGTAGAGATAGACGTCCGCCAGATGGAGGCAGGACGCAGATTCGAGGATCACTTTGTGGATCTGGAGAATCTGATCAATATGGAAATTACTGTAGAAGACGAATAGGAGGATATTATCATGGCAAAAAGAGGAGGATTCCCAGGAGGCGGAATGCCGGGAAATATGGCAAATCTGATGAAACAGGCACAGAAGATGCAGCGTCAGATGGAAGAACAGGCAAAGGAAATGGAGACAAAAGAATTCAGTGCAACTGCAGGCGGCGGTGCTGTTGAAGTAACTGTATCCGGAAGCAAGAAGATATTAAAAGTAAAACTGGATGAAGAAGTAGTAGATCCGGATGATGTAGAGATGCTGGAAGATCTGCTTGTGGCAGCAGTCAATGAAGCACTGGAGAAAGTAGACGCAGAGACAACTTCTGCAATGTCTAAGTTTACCGGCGGCATGGGTGGCGGAATGCCGGGATTATTCTAAGAGAAGATCCGGAAAGAATGATTCTTACAGGGAGTTTAAAAAATTATGGATTATTACAGTAATCAGATGAGCAAATTGATTGAGGAACTGTCATGCCTTCCGGGAATCGGAGCAAAATCTGCGGCAAGACTTGCGTTCCATCTGATTCATATGCCGGTTGATGATAGTAAAAGGCTGGCTTCTACGATGGTGGAAGCCAGAGAGAATATAAAATATTGCAAAGAATGTTATACACTTACCGATCAGGAACTGTGCCCGATCTGCAGTAACAGTAACCGTGATCATCAGACGATCATGGTGGTTGAGAATACAAGAGATCTTGCGGCATATGAAAAGACAGGGAAATATAATGGTGTGTATCATGTGCTTCATGGTGCAATCTCTCCGATGCTTGGGATAGGTCCGGAAGATATCAAATTAAAGGAACTGATCGGGCGTCTGCAGGGAGATGTAAAAGAAGTGATCATTGCAACGAATTCGAGTCTGGAAGGTGAGACTACAGCGATGTATATCAGTAAGCTGATCAAACCGACGGGAATTAAAGTAAGCAGAATTGCAAGCGGTGTTCCGGTCGGAGGAGATCTGGAGTATATCGATGAAGTGACGCTTCTCCGGGCACTTGAAGGAAGGACAGAACTGTAGAGTGTTTGTCCCCGCCAGAGGTGAGAGAATGAAGAAAAAGGTTACATCAACAGATATTGCCCATGCTGCCGGAGTATCACAATCTACGGTTTCTATGATCCTGAACAAAAAATATGATGTGTCATTTGCCAAAGAGACTGTGGAAAAAGTAGAAAATGCTGCAAAAGAGCTGGGATACGTCCCGCCGAAACGGAAAACGAGGAAGGGGACAAAAAGAGAGAAACTTCTGGTTGTGTTCTGCCCCAATCTGACGAATCCGTATTATGTTATGCTGCTGCAGGGAATCGAGGCGCATGCAAAAGAAAAAGGATTTGGTCTTTTTGTATGTAATACACAGAGAGATCTCCGGATGGAAGAACGCTATCTGAAAATGATGTGGCAGTTACGGCCGCTGGGGATTATCTACACCTGTAATCCGAGCCATTGCTTTATGGATCTGGTGGGAGAGATTGCAGAACAGATACCGGTTGCGATCGTAAATAACCAGAATGAAAAGATGAATGTAGATGCAGTGGAACTTGATAATTCAAAACTTGGAAGAGTGATGGCGAAGCATCTGCTGGAATTAGGTCACAGAAAGGTTGCATATATAGCACCGCCATTGACAGCAAGACAGAAACAACGTTCAAAACGGGTGGAAGGTTTCCTGAAAGAGTATGAAAAAGCCGGTCTGCGAGACCAGGTGATCATCAAGGCGGCAAAAGAAGAGATTGATCTTGATGTGGCACATATTGATTCCGAATATAAGATCGGATATGAACTGACGAAAGAGTTGTTGAATGAAACGACAGATGTGACAGCAATTGTCGGATTAAATGACATGATTGCATTTGGAGTCATGGATGCACTTTATGAGGCAAAGATAAAAGTGCCGGCCGATGTGTCCGTGATGGGATGTGATAACACACTGTTTGCCAGAATGCATAACATGAATCTGACGACGATCGAGCATTTTGTGACTTTTAAAAGGAAGGGATGCATGTGATATTATAATGAAGAAGATAGCATCACATCATTGCACGAATATGGAAACAGCACCGATCAGTACCTATCATGTGGAATATGAACCGCAGCTGATCGTCCG
>ENA-OPYU01000286-OPYU01000286.1-human-gut-metagenome-genome-assembly--contig:-NODE-286-length-20286-cov-3.657473_pt1 | contig 20286 bp, 26 predicted proteins | sample MGYA00242637_ERZ504482 | MGnify/ENA primary metagenome ERZ504482 (study PRJEB26092, sample SAMD00036237) | human gut metagenome | host: Homo sapiens | study: EMG produced TPA metagenomics assembly of... | reverse complement strand
TGCTGGATTTGGAAACAGGAAAACAGCAGGAAATCAGCGCTGATGGAGGAACAAAAATCCGGTTATTTGGATTTTATTAATAACGATATGGTTTATGGCCTGGCAAAAGAAGAGGATATCAGGAGAAATGGTGACGAGACGCAGTTTGCCATGTATGAAATCCGCATTCAGAACAGCCAGGGCGAGGTGAAGAAAAGCTACAGCCGGGACGGATATTACATTATGAATGTGCTTTTCCAGGATAATCTTATCCAGTTGGAGCGTGGAAAGAAAGAAGGCGATACCTATACACCTGCAGGCAGCGAACAGATTTTGAATAATGTCCGGGATAAAAAGGATGAAACTTTTTCCGTAGTAATGCTGACTACAGAGCGTCAGGCTAATATTACGGGTATCCAGTTTGCCAAGACAGATGTTCAGGAACCATTGACTACAGAAGCAAAGTTTATGGAAAGCTCCAGAGATAATGTGCTGAATATGGAGCAAAAGGAAACCGGCGAAGAAGCATATTATGTTTACGCCATGGGAAAACTATGGGGGATTTATGAAAATGCAGCCAAAGCAGTACAGGCAGCAGACGAAAATATGGGGGTTGTATTAAATCAGAAGCAGCAGTATATCTGGGAGAGGGGCAATGCAAAGGATCAGGGGGATATTTCCCTGAGTGATATTCCGGAAGCAGTAAAAGCAGCGCCATTAGACCCGAATACGCTAAAGGAAGAGGTAAGAAATATGGGAACTGTGGCAGATCTTACAGGATGTACTCTGGATCAGATTTTGTATGAAATCAGTTATCAGAGGCCGGTCATTACCAGAAGTAAGGATGGACAGGCCAGGGTGATTGTGGGATTTGACCTGTATAATACGTATTTGTATGACCCGCAGACCCAGAAAACCGAACCAATGGGATTAAAAGACAGCAAGAAAACTTTTGAAGAAAATGGGAATGTCTTTCTTTGTTATATGGAAGATATAGAATAAAAATAAGGTAAAACAAAAAGGAGATTTTTTAACATGGACGAAAGAATTAAAAAACTGGCAAAAATATTGGTGCATCATTCCTGCAGAGTGCAGAAAGGGGAAAAGGTATATCTTAATTATGTAGGACAAGATACCAAACCTCTGGCAAGACAATTAATGAAAGAAATTTATGAGGCAGGGGGAATTCCATTTCCACATTTCACAGACCCGCAGATGGACAGAGAAATGTTGCTGGGCTGTACAAAGGAACAGTTACAGCTTATGGCAGAAATTGACGGTGCAGAAATGGCTAAGATGGACTGCTATATTGGAATCCGCGGTGGTGACAATGTATCTGAAAAAGCAGATGTGCCTGCAGAAAAGCTGAATCTGTATGAAACCTATTACAGCACACCGGTTCATGGGAATATCCGTGTGCCAAAAAAGCAAAATTGGGTGGTTTTGAGATATCCAAACGCATCTATGGCTCAGCTTTCCAATACCAGTCAGGAAGCTTTTGAAGACTTTTATTTTGATGTGTGTACAGTAGATTACGAAAAAATGGCAAAGGCTATGGAGCCATTGGTGAAATATATGGAGCGCACAGACAAAGTAAGAATCACAGGACCTGGCACAGACCTTACGTTTTCTATCAAAGACATTCCGGTGATTCCATGCAGCGGCGAATGTAATATTCCAGATGGAGAAATCTTTACAGCACCAGTAAGAGATTCCATAAACGGAACTTTGACTTATAACACTCCATCTGCATTCCAGGGCTTTACCTATGAAAATATTTCCTTTGAATTTAAGGACGGAAAGATTGTGAAAGCTACAGCCAATGATACAGAGAGAATCAACAAAGTGCTGGATATTGATGAAGGAGCCCGTTATATTGGAGAGTTTGCCATTGGTGTAAATCCAAATGTGCTGTACCCTATGAAGGACACTTTATTTGATGAGAAAATCCAGGGCTCTATCCATATCACTCCGGGCAGATGCTATGAAAACGAGGCGCCAAACGGAAACCATTCAGCTATTCACTGGGATTTGGTGCTGATTCAAAGACCGGAATACGGCGGTGGAGAAATGTACTTTGATGATGTTCTGGTGCGCAAGGACGGACGGTTTGTGGTGCCGGAGTTAGAGGGATTGAATCCGGAGAATTTAATGTAAAGCAGAAGACCTGTGTGAAATCAGCACTTTATCCTTGCACTGAACAGGCCAATGAGATATACTAGAAAGAAATCGGTGTCACGGCACCAGAAATGGCAATAAATCTCAGCATTTGTGCTGATAAAATACAGAGAAGGAGACAGACATATGCAGTTAACAACAGTAAAAGAGATTTACAAAGACACAGAGCAGTATCTGGACAAAGAAATCACTGTAGGCGGCTGGGTGAGAAGCGTCCGGGATTCTAAGACCTTCGGATTCATTGTACTTCATGACGGTAAGTTTTTTTTCGAAACTCTCCAGGTGGTTTACCATGATACCATGGAAAATTTTCAGGAGATTTCTAAATTAAAATGTGGGGGCAGCAATTATTGTAAAAGGAACTTTAGTTCCAACACCTCAGGCAAAACAGCCTTTTGAAATCCAGGCAACAGAGATTTCCGTTGAGGGAGATTCTGCAGCAGATTATCCTTTGCAGAAGAAGCGTCATTCCATGGAATATTTGAGAACCATTTCTCATTTAAGACCAAGAACCAATACCTTCCAGGCAGTGTTCCGTGTACGTTCTCTGATTGCTTTTGCAATCCATCAGTTCTTCCAGGAGAGAGGATTTGTATATGTTCATACTCCGCTGATTACAGGAAGTGACTGTGAAGGTGCAGGTGAAATGTTCCAGGTAACCACCATGGACTTAAATGATATTCCGAAAACAGAAGAAGGAAAAGTGGATTTCACACAGGATTTCTTCAGAAAGCCAACCAACCTTACCGTAAGCGGTCAGTTAAATGGTGAAACTTACGCGCAGGCATTCCGTAACATTTATACCTTCGGACCAACCTTCCGAGCAGAAAACTCCAATACAACCCGTCATGCAGCAGAGTTCTGGATGATTGAGCCGGAAATGGCCTTTGCAGACTTAGATGACAACATGGCGCTAGCAGAAAATATGCTGAAATATGTCATCCGCTATGTGCTGGAACATGCGCCGGAAGAAATGAACTTCTTTAACTCTTTCATTGATAAAGGACTTCTGGATAGATTAAACCATGTGTTAAACTCTGAATTTGGCCATGTCACTTACACAGAAGCCATTGAAATTCTGGAAAAAGCAAACGATAAGTTTGATTACAAGGTATATTGGGGCTGTGATTTACAGACAGAGCATGAGAGATACCTGACTGAGCAGGTATACAAACGTCCTGTTTTTGTTACAGACTATCCAAAGGAAATCAAAGCCTTTTATATGAAGCTCAATGAGGATAACAAGACAGTTGCAGCTATGGACTGTCTGGTTCCTGGAATCGGAGAAATCATCGGAGGAAGCCAGAGAGAGGATTCTTATGAGAAGCTTTGTGCAAGAATGGATGAGCTGGGATTGAAAAAAGAAGACTATGACTTCTATTTAGACCTGCGTAAATACGGTTCTACCCGTCATGCTGGTTTTGGTCTGGGCTTTGAGCGCTGCGTAATGTATCTGACAGGTATGCAGAATATTCGTGACGTAATTCCATTCCCAAGAACTGTAAACAATTGTGAATTATAAGAGAGAAAAGGAGTACCATGAGATTTTTCCATATTGCAGATGTTCATTTGGGCATGCAGCCGGACAAAGGCTGTCCCTGGAGTGAGGACAGAAGCCGGGAAATCTGGGAAAGCTTCAAGAAAGTGATACAGCAGGCTGGCAGAGAAAATGCCAGCCTGTTTCTCATTGCAGGAGATTTATTCCACAGACAGCCCCTTACCAGAGAATTAAAAGAAGTAAACGCTCTCTTTGCGTCTATTTCAAAGGTGCAGATTGTTCTGATTGCAGGAAATCATGATTATATCAAAGGAGAGTTACCTTCCAGGCGAATTGCGTGGGCGCCCAATGTGCATTGGCTGGAAGAAGAAAAGCTTGCCTATGTGGATTTCCCGGAACTGAAAACCAGAGTCTGGGGATTTAGCTATTACAGCCGGGAAATTTCCAGTCCTCTTTATGATGAAATAAAGGTGCCAAAAGACAGTCCCATGCCATGGAACATTCTCCTGGCTCATGGAGGGGATGAAAAGCATATTCCTATGAGTGCAGATACTTTTCGCAGGTCTGGTTTTGACTATATTGCTCTGGGTCACATTCATAAGCCGCAGATTCTGGAAGAAAATTATCTGGCGTATCCGGGGTCTCTGGAACCTCTGGACAAAAACGAAACAGGACATCATGGATTTATCAAAGGAGAATGTAGCAAAGATGGCACAAGAATTGCCTTTGTGCCTTATTCTGTGCGGGAGTATAAAAGATTTAAGCTGCAGGTCACAGAAAGAACCACCCAGGTAGCTCTGGAAAATGGGATAGAAAGAATTCTGGAGGAGCATGGAAGGCATCATATTTACACCATTTTTCTGGAAGGAATACGTGGGAAGCATACGGAGTTTCTGCCGGAAAGCTTGAAAAGGCTGGGAAATCTTGTAAGCCTGGAGGACCACACTCACAGAGCTTATTCCATTAGTCAGCTTTTAGAAGAGTATGAGGGCAGTGTACTGGAAGAGTATATTCGGTCTTTTGATATTGAACATCTTACAGAAGAGGAGGAGAAGATTCTCCGTCTTGGTATAGAGGCATTGTTAGAATCAGGGGAGGAACTGCTATGATTATTAATAAGTTGAACCTTAAAAATTTTCGGCAGATTTCAAAACGAAGAGCTGATTCTAAAACAGGGAATCAATGTGATTTACGGGGAGAATGAAAGTGGAAAATCTACCATTCACAGCTTCTTGCAGAGTATGCTTTTTGGTATGAAACGTCTGCGTGGACGTGCTTCCAGAACAGATACCTACAATAAATATGCCCCTTGGGAACATGCCGGATGGTATGAGGGAGCTATGACCTTTTCCTGTGGGGGAAAAGCGTTTTCGACTGGAACGGAATTTCCAGAAGAACAGAGAAGAGGCTACCTTATTCTGTGAGACAGACGGAGAATTGTTGTCTGTAAAAGACGGGGATCTGGATATGCTTCTTGGAAATATTTCGGAAGTTGTGTATTGTAATACTGTATCGGTGGGACAGGCAAAAAAGCACCACACAGGAGGGACTTTATAAGGAACTGCGGGATTATCTGGCAGAATTTCAGGGTTCCGGAGATATGAGCTTTGACCCGGAAAAAGGCGGTGGAAATTCTAAAACAAAAGAGAAAATACCAGGAAAAGCAGCAGGAATCTGCAACCAGGAAAAAAATGAAAAACGAAGAGGAGCGGCTGGCATATGAAATCAGCCATGAACAGGAAGAAATCCTCAATCTGAAGCAAAAATCAGCAAGAGCTTCAGCATCAGGCAGCAAACCTTGCAAGGGAAGAATGTCAAATGCCAAGAGAAATACCGGGCAGGAAGGGGCTGCTCCTTCTGGCGATAGCAGGTTTTTCTGGTATTTTTCCCTGTTATCCATCTTTGGTAAGACACCCTGGTATATTGCGCTGCTATGCGCGGTCTTTCTGGCAGTAGTATGTTTGCTTCCGTTGTTCTTGCCCGGCACAGCAAAGAGTTCTGCAAAAGATAAAGCACAGCAGAACCATACAGGCAGGGTAAAGATTCAGGAACGACTTAGCATGTTGGAGGAAAATCTGAGAGAGCGTCAGAGAAAGCTGGAGAATCTTCAGGAGGAATATGAGGAAGCCAGAGAGAATCGAGGAGAAATCCTGGTTGCCAGAAAGGAGATTCAAAGTCTTTTAGAAGCAGAGCAGAGAATCAGGGAGGCAACAGCCAGAATGCAGAAAAAGACAGGAGGAACCCTCCAGAAGAAGCTGTCTCAGAATTTTTTGCAGTCTTACTAAGGGTAAATATCAGCAGGTTATTCTGGATGAAGATTTTCATATTCATTTGAATCAGGGTGGGAAACTGCTGGCTTTGCATCAGGTGAGCTTTGGTACTATAGAACAGGTTTATCTTGCTTTGCGTCTTGCATGCGGGGGAATTCTCTGCCAGGAGGAAGAATTGCCCCTGGTGCTGGACGAAACCTTTGCCATGTACGATGATAAGCGGCTTTTCAGTACACTAAGGTGGATTTATGAGCATTATTCCCAGGTGCTTATTTTTAGTTGTCATAAAAGGGAAATACAGGCTTTAGAGAGCATGGGGATTCCCTTTCACCTTGTAGAGTTACAGAAACAGGAGGTATGAGAAGATGGGTGAATTCAATCATTTTGACAAAAATGGAAACGCAGTGATGGTAGATGTGTCAGGAAAAGAGCCAACCTACAGAACCGCAGTTGCCCAGGGAAAAATACTGGTATCAGAGGAGATTTTACAAGCGGTTTAGAACAAAAGGCGCAAAAAAGGAGATGTACTGGGAGTGGCCAGAGTGGCAGGAATCATGGCAGTAAAACAGACCTCCTCCATTATTCCCATGTGTCATCCTCTGATGATTCAGAAATGTTCCGTAGACTTTCAGGTGCTTTTGGGAGAACAGGCTATTCAGGCTGTTTGTACTGTAAAAACGGAAGGAAAAACCGGCGTAGAAATGGAAGCGCTCCATGGAGTCAGCGCTGCCCTTCTCACCATTTATGATATGTGTAAAGCTATAGACAAGAAAATGGTGATTCGGGATATTCATTTGGTAGAAAAAACAGGAGGAAAAAGCGGGGATTTCCACTTTTCCTCCCAGAAATAAGTTGTATTTAAGGGCGGGCGCACTCAGAGGCACTGCCCTTTAAAATTTCCAGACCGTGGCCAAGAGCAGGAAGAATACAATCCAGACTTTCCTTCACAGCTTTTGGACTGCCAGGAAGATTAATAATCAGAGTTTGTCCCCGCAGTACAGAAACGCCCCGGCTTAACATAGCACGGTTTGTAATCTGCATGGAATATGCCCGGATAGCTTCTGAAATACCGGGAGCCAGGCGGTCAGAAACAGCAAGAGTGGCTTCCGGGGTGCGGTCACGAAGAGAAAATCCTGTGCCTCCTGTGGTGAGTATCAAATCCACTTTCAAGCGGTCACAAAGATGGATGAGGGTCTCTTCAATGGTTTTCTGCTCATCTGGCAGGATACGCTGGTCAATCACCAGATAATTATCTTGTTCTATGATTTCACGAATCAGAGGCCCGCTTTTGTCCTCCCGTTCTCCCACAGCTCCTTTATCGCTAAGGGTCAGGACAGCAGTGCGGAAACGGTTTCTCTCACCGATGATTGTCAGTTCATCTCCGGTTCGGATGGTACCGCCCTGTATCACCTTTGCAAAAAATTCCTTCTTTTGGCATAATGCACTCACCCATAATTTTATAAATCTCACAGTGGGAGTGACATTGCTTTCCAATCTGGGTCATTTCCAGAATTACGTCGTTACACTGGAAAACAGTTCCAACAGGAAGATTCCTGAAATCAAATCCTTCTACCACCAGATTTTCCCCAAAAGCCCCGTCTGTAATCTTTGCCCCTCTTTTTTTGAAATCTTCGATTTTGTCATAAGAGAGAAGGCTTACCTGGCGGTGCCATTTTTTCGGCATGGGCATCCTTTTTCAATGCCCCAAGTCTTCTACAAAAAACGGCCTCTTCTACCCTGTGTTTTTTGGGGTCCCTTTTTTTTTGCACTGATACAGATTGCTTTTACAATTCCCATAAGTTTTATCCTCCGATTTGTGACATTTTGCGGTGCTCCGGTTCACCTTCCAGAGCAGATAAATAAAAGCGGTGTTCAGAAGGTTTCTGCAGTATAGCACTTTCAATAGCAGAGCGTATTTCTGCCGGTGCAGCTCCATTTCTAAGAAGCTTTTTTCAGATCAGTCCATTTTCATAATAAAGACAGAGCTTTAACATGCCATCAGAAGTCAGACGAATCCGGTTACACTGATGGCAGAATTTACCGTGAACAGCATCAATAAAGCCGATACAGCCACGAAATCCAGGAATCTTTATGTAGTTGGCAGGACCGTTTCCACGCTGCTTCGTAGTAATCTGGTAATTGGGATACAATTCTGCTATCTTGGGTAACAGTTTTTCCCGGCTATAGCCTTCATAGTTTTTCGCCAAATCCAATAGGCATAATTTCAATAAAACGCACATCCACTGCATAATCTCTGGCAAGATGGAGCAAATCCGGAAATTCCTTGTCATTGATACCCTTTAAAAGAACTGTGTTGACTTTGGTTCGTATGCCCATCTCCTGACTTTTTACGATATTTTCCAATACACTTTCCAGACCGGTGTGTCCTGTGATTTGCTGAAAGACCTCAGGCTGTAAAGTGTCCAGGCTGATATTAATGCCATCAATGCCAATTTCTTTTAATTCAGGAAGAAATTTACCAAGAAGAATGCCATTGGTTGTAATGGTTACCTGTTCTGTGCAAGGCAGGGCTTTTAACTGTCGCAGGAAATCCATGCAGCCTTTTCGTACAAAGGGCTCCCCTCCTGTAACTTTAAACCTGTGAATGCCAAGCGCGCCCATAGATTCACAGATTTGCAGGATTTCTTCAAAACGGAAGATTTCTTCATGGTCAATAGAAGGCAAAGATTCAGGCATACAATACTGACAGCGGAGATTACAACGGTCTGTCACGGAAATACGGAGATAATTAATGTTTCTCCCGTAAGAATCAATCATATCATAAACCAACCTTTCTAAAATGCTGTTTTTATTATACCAGAGATGCCTTTCAAAGTATATATACAAGAAACGCTGCAACCGGAAGCAATTCTTCCGAAGCAGCGTTTTCTATGAAAGGAGAAACACATATGAAAAAGAAAAGATTTATCTCTTCATATAATGCATGTAACGCACATCCTGATATTCGTCAAACTTAATCTGCAGGTAGGTCCAGGCCATATGTAGCACAGGTGCAAGACCTGCCAGGAGAATGAAGAGAGTTACCAGACTAATACTCTGGGTTACCTGGTAAATGAAAAATCGTGTACAAGACAACAAAAAATTGCAATGCTGACTTTAAGAATAGGGATGAGATTTTTCTCTCATAATGGCACCTCCTGACTGAATTATTGTTTCAATTTTTGTTTATTATACAATAATAGTCTGTAAATTTCAATGAGAATATTATCAAAAAATGTATAATTTTATGCATGGATTTAGAGCGTTGGGAGAAGTAAATAAGTAGGAAATACAAAAGTTAGTTCGATGACCTATGAAAAACAGAGCAAAATAGGTGGGAAGTTCAAAATCTGGTCTTGTGACCTATAAAAAAGACAGAGAAAAGTAGGTGGAATCAGGAGGAAGATAGAAAAACCACCCATTTTTACTCTTAGACCAGGATTTTTGGATATGAAATTTTGTATTTTGCCTTGAAATTCTGACCACTTACGGAAATTTATGAGACAAAAAAAACAGGGGCATGGTGTAGGATATGGAGTATAAAATTGAGAAAGGGGTACTTCTATGGTTCCTAAAATTTTAGCCTATACAATTTTGAATATAAAAATCCTTATTAAAAGATAAAATTTCTTTTATTTGGGCAATTTTATTGCCTATGATTATGTTTCTATTAAATTTTCAAAATATAGAAAGTGAAAAAGATTTCATACCCTGGTGGGTATATATGGTTTTATGCGCTTTTATTTATGGAATAGGTGTCTATACTTTGGAATTAAAGGAGACAGGGTGCTTGCGGACAAATTTTTTCCATTCATTATTCGCCAATAGCATTTTTTCTTGGGAATTTAACGACACAGATTATTTTCTCTGTACTAAGTATCCTTATATTTGATATTGTAGCGGGGATTTTAAAACAGTTTTCTATATCTCATTTAATGGTATATAGTTTTGGAACAATCGTTTTATGCATACCATTTGCCTTTTTTGGGACATGGAGTGACCTTATTAAAAAGACTTCATGTAAACTCTATTAGAACAATTTCTACAATTCTGATATTCGGAATGTTTTTGTTAGTAGGCAGAGATACCATGTTAAACAGGTATAATCCTTTGTATTGTGTGTCAGATTTAGTCATCAATTATACTATGGAAAAGCTAGCTGGATACTGTATTTTTACAATTTTAGCCTTTATTCTGGGTGGAATTAGTATTTGGCGTTTTGAGCCTAACTCGAACGAAAGGAGATAGCAAAGGTTTATGGATAAAGATATTAATATCAAAAATTTAAGACTGCCTTATGTTGAAAAGAATGTGAATTTATGTATAAAAAGAGAATTGAATTATCTAAAAGGTAACAATGGAACAGGTAAAACGTTATTGTTAGATTACATATCAGGTATACGAAAAGATAAGAAAGCTATGATTAGCGGCAATGAAAGTATTCTTTATATTAATCAAAGTATCTTTTTTTTCAGACAGACTTTTGTGTGAAGATTTCTTGAAGTTTGTTTACCGAATGGAAGGGAAGATGGCAGAAGTAACAGAATTTGAAAAACATAATGGAGAAAATGTGAAAAAGCTATCGAAAAAGCAATGGGGTATGTTATCAGGAGGGGAACGGAAATTGATATATATCCTTATTCTTATGTCAATCAATAGGGAATGGTATATCTTAGATGAACCTTTTGCGTTTTTAGATACCATGAAAAAGAATATGATTTGGGATGTGATTGACAAAAAATTTAGCAGAGGGAAAAGGTGTTATTATTGTTTCTCATGAAGATGAACAAGACAGGTTAAAAAATACAGCCCGGATTATTTCTATTTAATCTTGAAATCTTATTTCGGGAATTCTATACTTAAAAAATTAATAATCACATAAAAGGAAAGTTGTAGTATGAATGTTGAAATAAAAATTGTAAAAGGTTTGGAGAAACCTTATGCAGTCCTGTATACAAGCCAGCTTAATGAAGAAATAGAAAGGGCAGTTTCTATGTTGGAAACAACCAGTGACGTGATTACAGCAGTCCACAATGAGCGGACCGTTGTGCTAAAGGGAGATGAGATTTACTTAATCCGAATCGAAAATGAAAAGACCGTTATCTATTGTAGAAATAAAAGCTATGTAAGCAAAAAACGTCTGTGTGAATTGGAGAAAGCGTTAAAACCTGATTTTATGAAAATTTCAAAGACCACACTAATAAATTTGAAGTACATAGAAGGTGTGGAAGCGTCTTTTGGAGGAAGCATGTTGTTGATTTTGAAAAACGGATGCAAAGATTATGTTTCCAGAAAATATCTTCCGGATTTAAAGAAATATTTAGGATTATAAGGAGGTTTTACTATATGAAGAAACTTATAGAATTGTCCATAAAAGGGGTAAGCGCTGCCCTGGTTTGTTTTTCCCTGTTTGGCATAGTCTGGAACCTGGTAAATGGAGGGGATTACATCCTGACAGATTATGTATACACAAAAATGGTACTGGGTGCAGTTGTAGTGGGCTTGGGATTTTCCATTCCCGGAATTGTCTATGAAAGTCCAAATCTGCCTTATATCATGAAAATCGTGATTCATATGGGAATCGGCTGCGCCATCTTTTGGCTACATCCTTTGTGGTAGGATGGATTCCCGTATCTTTTGGTATCAAGGGCTGTGTTGCAGCCATTGCAGCGGAAATTGGAGTGTCCTTTCTCCTGTGGTTTGGATTTTCTCTGTATTACAAAAAGCAGACTCAGAAAATAAATGAGAGGATACAGAATAAATTTTGAAATATGGGATTTCCTGTTATATGAAGCGATGCAAAGTAAAACTGGCAGATTTATGAGAACATGTAAGGGGGGGCGTTTGCCCCCCTTCTGCCTTTCTTTTTCTTATTTTCCCTGTGCCTGATTATGCTTTTGCACCAGCTTATTGATTCTGTCAACCGGATTCAGTAATGTGCTGATGGAACCGTCATGGTTCAGTGTGTCAATAATCAGCGCAATATATTTGCTCATGTCACAGTTTACATAATATGGTTTTGCCAATAATTCTTCTGGCTGATAAACCAGATTTGTAGTAAGCAGTCTGTCAAAGGCGCCCTCTTCATAAGCCTTATCAAAGCGTTCCAGACCGTTGGTGAACAGACCAAAGGTAGAACACATGAAAATCTTGGCAGCGCCGCGTTTTTTCAGCAGTGCGGCAACTTCCAGCATACTGTCACCGGAAGAAATCATATCGTCAATAATAATCATATTCTTGCCGGTTACATCAGCGCCCAGGAATTCATGAGCTACAATGGGGTTTCTGCCATCTACAATAGTAGAATAGTCCCGGCGTTTATAGAACATACCCATATCCACGCCAAGAACGTTTGCCAGGTAAATGGCGCGGCCTGTGCCGCCGGCATCCGGGCTGATAATCATCAGATGGTCACTGTCAATGGCAAGGTCCGGTTCTGCCCGTAAAAAGTCCTTTTATAAACTGATATGCAGGGCTGAACAGTTTCAAAACCATGGAGTGGGATGGCATTCTGTACTCTTGGGTCATGTGCGTCAAAAGTGATGATGTTATCCACACCCATGTCTGTAAGTTCCTGAAGTGCAAGAGCACAGTCCAGAGATTCCCGGCCTGTTCTCTTGTGCTGGCGGCTTTCATATAAGAATGGCATAATCACATTGACACGTCTTGCTTTTCCGCCTACTGCAGCAATGATTCTCTTTAAATCCTGGAAATGGTCATCCGGTGACATATGGTTTGTGCGTCCGCATACCTTATAGGTCATGGAATAATTGCAGACATCTACCATAATATAAAGGTCATCTCCACGTACAGATTCGCCGAGAATACCTTTGGCTTCTCCGGAACCAAAAACGGGGAGCTTTGGAGTCAATGAGATAGGAATCACGCTCATAGTCTTCAAATTTCAGGGAGTCTTTTTCTTCGTGGTCCCGTTCCTTTCTCCACCTGACAATGTAGTCATTTACTTTCTGTCCCATAGCCTGGCAGCTTTTCAGCGGGATAATACCCAGTCGCCCTACAGGGAGCGTTTTTAAAGTGTCTGCGGATGTTGATGCCATTTTTCTTTTCCTCCTAAAAGATTTTTTTTGAATTCTTATGTCATTTCCCACCAGTTTCAGCATAGTATAATTGCTTGTGACTCTGGAAAAAGTTCGTTCTGAATAAGTATTCAGGAAGTCTTCCATAGTCAGGTTGGTAGAAATGATAGTTGCCTTTTTGTTTAAAATTCTTTCATTAATACAGCAAAATAGCTGGGATGAAATAAAACTGTTGGTCAGCTCTGTTCCTAAATCATCAATAATCAGCAAGTCACATTCAAAAATAAAGGACGCCATATCTTCTGATTCTGCATCCTTTTGGAAGGTGTTTTTAGATAACAGGTCAAATAGATCAAAGGCGGTGAAATATAGAACAAAGTAGGAACGATCCAGGAGCTCTTTGGCAATACAATGGGTGAGATAAGTTTTTCCCACACCTGTATCTCCGTATATCAATAAATTATCTTTTGCATGGTCAAAGTTTTGAATAAAATCCCAAGACTTTTCTACCGCCTTTTTGGCAGATTCCAGGGCAGTCATGCCACTGGAGGCATCTGTAAATTCAGGGGAGTAAAAGTCAAAAGAAAAAATGCTGGAAGTTCTCTGTATTCAGTATATCCCGTATGTTGGACTGAGTATACAGAAGATCCACTGCTGCTTTACGAAAGCAGGAACATTTTTCCACCTTACCAGGTCCATCCTCCTCTTCGGTGAGAATAAATCCCGTATCTTTGCAAAGGGGACAATCATAGTGAAGTTCCAGATAATTTTCAGGATAACCATGTTGGGTGAGCAGCCGGCTCCGTTCCAGGGCAAGGCGCTGAATTTGAGCAGTAAGATCGAAATCTCCCTCTTTAGAAGCGCCTAACATGAAACGGGCTTTTTGCAGTCCAAGAGAGGCAATCTCCCGGCGGATTCCTGAAAGTCTGGGAATCTCTGCTTCAGCCTTTTGAATGCGTTCATCCTGCTCATGTTTATGTAAAAACTGCTTTTTGATTGTAATTGCGCATAAGCGCATCATATTGAAAATTCTTCAGTGGCACGGTTTGCCTCCTTACCTGTTTCATTTTCCAAGAAGTTGTTTTTCCAATTCCGCCATATTGTAATTACGCTGGTGAAAATTGTTAAATTTATTTTTCGGCTGTGCCGGTTTGGGTTTGGAATCCGCTGCTCTGGCAGCTTTTTTCTGCTGGAAGCTCTGATCCAGTGTATCAATGTCAGACAGGTGATGAACCCCTTTCTTGAACCAGCTTTCCAGAATACTGTCTGCATAGGAAAAGCTGGCTTTTCCGGTAGAGAGTACGGTCCGGCTGCAAGCCTCTGAAATAATATCCAGGGTGAATCCGTACTGGTTCATCCAGAGATTCATATACTGGATTTCCTTTTCCAGAGGATTCCTGTTTTTAATACCAAAGGCTCTTAATATAGTAAAATAATTTCGGTTGTAAAGGTTTGTTTCTTCTTTTGCCTGGTTCACTGTGACAATTTTTTGCTCTGCCCAGGCAAGCCCTACCTTTTTAATATAAGCCATGCTGGTGCTTCCCTTGGAAACACAGTATTCAATCAGATATTCCATCAGCTCTGCGGAGAGCCCAACCTCATCATAGAGAAACAGAAGGGTTTCCATATCAGTCGGTGTGAGGGTTTTGCCAAGATACTGCTCTGCAATAAACAAAAGCTGGCGTACCTCATCATTTCCTTTCAGTGCCCTGATTTTATCAGGCGTGAGTGAAGAGGAGACTGTCTCTTTTGGTGGTTCCAGACCTGCGGCTGCTTCCTGTAAGCTGTTCTGGAAGAGGGTTTCCTCTTTGGCAGTAACCGGATAAAATATAACCCTGGTAAGAATCCCTTTGCCATCAAAGGAAACGTCTAAAATCCCTGTTTTTTTCCAGTACCGTAATGCCCTTAGTACGTCTGCTTCTGTACAATTAAAAACGTCTGCAATAGAGGAAAGCTCCAAAAGGGTTTTCTCCTGACAGGCGTGCCTTAGCAGATAGAGATAAATTTTTACAAATTCACCATTTGCGGAAGGCATATAGCCATCCAGGAAACGGTTGGAGATGAACGTGAATTCTCCGGGAAAGCTATTATATACTTCAAACTGTCCCATTTTAAACATCCTTTACATGTATCATTTTCTTTCTCTTGAATCAATTTCAGTATAGCACACAATATCTGAAAAGAGAACTGGAATTTTTTTTCGACAGCGAAAAACAGAAGGTGAATAGGGAATGCTGTGGGAAATGTGGATAATGTGGATAAAAAAGTGGACTACTTTTTATTGGAAACCATAAATTGTCGAAAATACAAGGAAAATAGAGGATTTTTAAATGAAATGCTGTCGGTTTATGTCAACTTTCCGAAAGGAAAAAAATTCCACATGCTCTGTGGGCAGAACATGTGGATGATTTAGTGGATAATGTGGATAACCTTACAGTCCTAACAGGTTTTCGCCGATTTTATACACATCTCCGGCCCCCATGGTTATCAACACGTCTCCGTGGATACAATTTTCTAATAAAAATGCTTCAATTTCGTCAAAGGTAGGGAAATAATAAGCATCCACACCTTTTTTCCAGAAGTAAATCCCGCAAATTAGCAGAAGAGATTCCAAGCGTGTCGGTTTCTCTTGCCGCATAGATATCCGCCAGAATTACTTTATCTGCCAGGGATAAGGCCTGGGCAAATTCCTGCATTAAGGCTTTGGTACGTGTGTAGGTGTGAGGCTGGAATACGCACCAGGTGGTTTTGTGTGGATAATTTTTTGCAGTTTTTAAGGTGGCCTGGATTTCAGTTGGGTGGTGGGCATAATCATCAATCACCGTAACTCCGGCTACCTTTCCTTTGTATTGGAATCTGCGGTCTGTTCCGGAAAAGTGCAGAAGTCCTTTCTGAATAGCAGGCAGGTCAATGCCGATTTTTACGCCCAGGGCAATGGCTGACAGCGCATTGGAAACATTGTGCATACCCGGCACAGATAAGGTAAAGCGGCCAAGGTTTTCCTCACCTTTTATACAGTCAAAGGAAGCATGGGCAAATTTGTCAAATTCAATATTTTCAGCATGGTAATCCGCCTTTTCCTTCAGAGAATAGGTCAGAATCTCACAATCAAGTCCCCGGGTGATTTCTTCTACATTTGGAATATCCTGATTAATAATGAGGGTTCCGTCTGCGGGCAGCAATGCGGCAAAACGGCGGAAAGAATTTCGGATATCCTCTAAATCTTTGAAAAAATCCAGATGGTCAGCATCAATATTGAGGATAATGCTGATTTTTGGGAAAAAGCTTAAAAAGCTGTTGGTGTATTCACAGGCTTCGGTAATAAAGGTCTCAGACTGTCCCACACGGATATTTCCGTGGATTGCAGGAAGGATACCTCCTACGGAGATGGTTGGGTCTGTGTCTGCTTCCAGAAGAATGTGAGAAATCATGGAAGTTGTTGTGGTTTTTCCGTGAGTACCGGATACAGCAATAGGAAGCTGATAATTCTTCATAATCTGTCCCAGAAGCTCTGCCCTGGTAAGCATGGGAAGATTGCGCTCTTTGGCACAGGCATATTCCGGGTTGTCTGGATGAATGGCAGCAGTGTACACTACCAGTTCTACATCGTTTGTAATGTTGGATGCTCTCTGACCAATATAGATTTTGGCTCCTTTTTCTTCTAATTGTCTGGTAAGGTCTGATTCTTTTGCATCAGAACCGGAAACCGGAAAATCTTCTCCCAGGAGGATTTCAGCAAGACCGCTCATGCTGATACCGCCGATTCCAATGAAGTGAATGTGTAATGGTTTATGAAAATCAATCTGATACATATGACAGAATCCTTTCTATATATTATTAGGAAATTACTCTCTTAAATTATAACCAACATTGCAGGAAATGGAAACCCTTTCTTGATAAAAATCCAATATAATGGTTAAAAACAGGTAAAATGTAACAAAAAGTTGTAAAATGTCGAAAAAAATTGTTTAAATGTCACTTTTCCAAAGATTATGGTATAATTAAAAAAACCATAGATTATACAAGAGGTGATGGCATGATTAAGAAAGAAATGATTGCGATGTTATTAGCCGGTGGACAAGGCAGCAGATTAGGCGTACTTACTGCCAAGGTTGCAAAACCAGCGGTAACATTTGGCGGAAAATACAGGATTATTGATTTTCCCCTTAGTAACTGTATTAATTCAGGCGTAGATACAGTGGGTGTACTGACACAGTACCAGCCTTTGCGGCTGAATACCCATATTGGAATTGGTATTCCATGGGATTTGGATAGAAACGTAGGAGGAGTTTCTATTTTGCCTCCTTATGAGAAGAAAACAAATACAGAATGGTATACTGGTACAGCAAATGCCATTTATCAGAACCTGGCATATATGGAAAATTATAATCCGGATTATGTGTTAATTCTGGGAGGCGACCATATTTACAAGATGGACTATGAGGTTATGCTGGATTTCCACAAAGCGAATAAAGCAGATATTACCGTGGCATGTATGCCGGTCCCATGGGAAGAAGCCTCCAGATTTGGTCTTGCCATTACAGATGAGACCGGAAGAATCACAGAATTTGAGGAAAAACCGGAGAATCCTAAGAGCAATCTGGCTTCTATGGGTATTTATATTTTTAGCTGGCCTGTATTAAAGGAAGCATTGATTGCATTAAAAGACCAGTCCGGTTGTGATTTTGGTAAGCATATTCTTCCTTATTGTAAAGAAAAAGGACAGAGACTCTTTGCTTATGAGTATAATGGCTACTGGAAGGATGTAGGAACTCTGGGGTCTTATTGGGAAGCCAATATGGAGCTGATTGATATTATTCCGGAATTTAATTTATATGAAGAGTTCTGGAAGATTTATACCAAAGGTGATATTATTCCGCCTCAGTATATTGCAGCAGACGCTGTGGTAGAGAAGAGTATTGTGGGAGAGGGAACAGAGATTTACGGAGAGGTACATAATTCTGTAATTGGAGCAGGCGTTACTATTAAGAAAGGCGCTGTTGTCCGGGATTCCATTGTCATGAAACAGGCTGTCATCGGAGAAAATGATGTCATTGACAAAGCCATTATTGCTGAAAACGTTGTGGTAGGAGATAACGTTGTTATGGGTGTGGGAGAAGAGGTTCCAAACAAACTGAAACCAAATGTATATTCCTTCGGACTTGTAACTGTAGGCGAAAATACCGTCATCCCGTCCAATGTAACCATTGGAAAGAACACAGCCATTGTAGGGCAGACCAGCATAGAAGACTATCCGGGAGGGGTTCTGGAAAGCGGTGAAACATTGAATAAGGAAGGTGAGACAGAATGAGAGCAATAGGTATTATTCTTGCCGGCGGCAATAACCATAAAATGAGAGAATTATCACAGAAAAGAGCTATCGCGGCTATGCCCATAGCGGGAAGCTACCGGAGCATTGATTTTGCACTCAGCAACATGTCAAACTCCCATATTCAGAAAGTAGCTGTATTTACACAATATAATGCACGTTCTTTAAATGAGCATTTAAGTTCTTCTAAATGGTGGGATTTCGGAAGAAAGCAGGGAGGACTCTATACCTTTACACCTACCATTACACCGGATAACAGTTTCTGGTATCAGGGAACTGCGGACGCTATGTATCAGAACCTGAATTTCCTGAAATCCAGTCATGAACCGTATGTAGTAATTGCTTCCGGTGATTGTGTGTACAAGCTGGATTACAATAAGGTGCTGGAGTACCACATTGCAAAACGTGCAGATATTACCGTGGTATGTACGGATGTTCATGGGGAAGATGTTACCCGGTTTGGATGTCTGAAGATGAATGAAGACTGCAGGATTGAGGAATTTGATGAGAAACCTATGGTGGCTCAGTCCAATACCATTTCTACCGGTATTTACGTTATCAGAAGACGCCAGTTAATTGAATTAATTGAAAAGTGTGGTCAGGAAGGCCGCCATGATTTTGTAAAGGATATCTTAATTCGTTATAAAAATCTGAAACGAATCTACGGATATAAGATTAATACATATTGGAGCAATATTTCTACAGTGGAATCTTATTATAAGACGAACATGGATTTCCTGAAGCCGGAAATCCGGGATTATTTCTTCCGCCAGTATCCGGGAGTGCAGTCTAAGATTGATGATCTGCCTCCGGCTAAGTATAATCCAGGCGCTGTTGTAAAAAACAGTTTGATTTCCAGCGGATGTATTATTAACGGACAGGTAGAAAATTCTGTACTCTTTAAGAAGGTTTTCGTTGGAAATAATTGTGTTATCAAGAATTCCATTATTTTAAATGATGTCTATCTGGGAGATAATACACATATTGAAAACTGTATCGTAGAAAGCAGAGATACCATCCGGGCAAATTCTTATTTTTGCGGCGAGGAAGGCATTAAAATTGTAATTGAGAAAAATGAACGTTACGTTCTGTAAAAAAGGCTTAAAATACCACTGCATAAGGCGGCAGTAAAGGCAACAAAGGCATGAAAGGGGAAGGTTGTATGAATATCACAGATGTAAGAGTAAGATGCGTAGCAAAAGAGGGAAAAATGAAGGCAGTAGTCTCTATTACTATTGATGAGGAATTTGTGGTTCATGATATCAAGGTCATAGAGGGAGAAAAAGGTTTATTTATTGCTATGCCAAGCCGCAAAGCAACGGACGGGGAATATAGAGATATTGCCCACCCTATTAATTCTGCAACCCGTGAAAGAATACAAAACATTATCCTGGAGAAATATGAACAGGTGTTAGCAGAGGAACCGCTGGAGGAAACGGAATCCTAAGCTGAAAAGAGAAAAGAGACTGTTGCTTTATAGGACAGTCTCTTTTTTGTCGGATAAAATTGCTCTTCTGTATTTAGTAGCTTTGACGCCAGCCGGAGGGGTATTTGTTTTTTACAGTGTTTCCTACTACTTTTCCCCAACCAAGAGGGAAACCTTTGGCGCAGATGAGTTTCCAGCCCTTTTGAGAAGTGCATTCGCCTTCTTCCAGGGAGAAAGTTTCGCCCCTTAAATAGGCAGCCAGCCGGGAGTCCTGAGGGTTTAAACTGATTTTTGAAGCCTGTGGGACATCCTTTAGAGCCATGGCAAGTGACTGGCTTGGTTCAAAACGGTTTTTTCTTTAACTCTCCAAGAAAGAGACCATGGCGGAGGAATTTTAAGCCTTTTAAGGAACCTGTGGAGGCAGAGGGAAGGCGGTAAACAAAGGCCATTACGTGCTTCAATGCCATTCCAGTCAACAGGTATAGAGAGAGAGGAAAAAAATTTCTTCCAACAAGTTCCTTTCTTCTTTTTTTGAAGGTACAGGCTTGGGCAAAAGGTGCAGATTCCAG
>ENA-OPYU01000285-OPYU01000285.1-human-gut-metagenome-genome-assembly--contig:-NODE-285-length-20315-cov-3.208837_pt1 | contig 20315 bp, 21 predicted proteins | sample MGYA00242637_ERZ504482 | MGnify/ENA primary metagenome ERZ504482 (study PRJEB26092, sample SAMD00036237) | human gut metagenome | host: Homo sapiens | study: EMG produced TPA metagenomics assembly of... | reverse complement strand
GCACAGATCATCATCAACCATGTTCAGGCCCGTGACGGCGAGAAGATCGACAATATGGAGCAGGCTCTGGAGCGCGCTGTTGCCAACGGCGTGAAGGATCTGGTCGTCCAGCCCACCCATCTGATGCATGGCGCTGAGTACGACGAGATGATGGAGATGGTGGACAGCTACCGCGATCAGTTCGAGTCCGTCGCCATCGCCGAGCCTCTGCTGGGCGAGGTGGGCAGCGATGCCACCGTCATCAACGCCGACAAGGAAGCTGTCGCCAAGGCCATCACCGCTGAGGCCGTCAAGACCGCCGGTTTCGACAGTCTGGACGCCGCTGCTGCGGACGGCACCGCCTTCGTCTTCATGGGCCACGGCACCTCCCACACCGCAAAGGTGAGCTACAGCCAGATGCAGGCTCAGATGAACGCTCTGGGCTACAAGAACGTCTTCATCGGCACCGTCGAGGGTGAGCCGGAGGAGACTGACTGCGAGAACGTCATCGAAGCTGTCAAGGCCGCCGGTTACACCAAGGTCGTCCTGCGTCCCCTGATGGTCGTTGCAGGTGACCACGCCAACAACGATATGGCTGGCGACGACGAGGATTCCTGGAAGAGCCAGTTCGAGGCATCCGGCGAATTCGACTCTGTCGATTGCCAGATCGCCGGTCTGGGCGAGATCGCTGACATCCAGCAGCTCTACGTCGCACACACCAAGGCCGCTGTCGATTCCCTGAACGGCTGATTCTGATTCTATGATTGTCCCGGAAAGGAGTGCCTTTTCGGGCAATTTCTTTTCCGTCTGCTTTGAATTCAGGCCATTGCGTGTATAATCCTTTTCTGTAAAATAGACACATCGAGGTATATCATCATGAAACTGAACAATAAATTCGCTCTTCTGCTGGCCGGTGCAATGCTGGTTGGCGCACTCACCGGCTGCGGCGCATCCGGCACCCCGGCCAGCTCTGCCGCTTCCTCCGAGGCTGCGGCTTCCTCTGCCGTGAGCGAGGCAGCTTCCGAACCGGCAGCAGAGGCTGCATGTTCTGCTGTTATATTAAAAAATGGCATCTATGAGGGCATTGCGGAAAGTCGCATTCCCGGTTTTATTTTGTATTCTTTTTTCTTCTGCCAGTTCTCCGGCAATTCCCATGACCGCCACAGCCAGGGCTGCCGCCTCAAAAATCTGCTCTTCATTTGCCCCGCAAAATGCGCCCATCAGAGTGGTCAGCATGCAGCCACTGCCAGTAATACGCGCCATGGTGGGGCATCCATTGCGAATGAGCATGGTCTGTTCCCCATTAGTTATCACATCAATGGGTCCCGATACTGCAACAACCGTATGAATACGTTTTGCCAGTTCTTCAAAGATTTCAATATCTTTTTGCAGGGAATTTTCTGAAATTATATCCTCTTTTGCCGCATCTACGCCTCTTCCCCTGGAATGGATACCTGCAATTGCTTTTATTTCAGAAGCATTTCCACGGATTGCTGCAAATTGAACCTCCTGAATCAACAGGCTTGTAGCCTCTTGTCTCAAAGTTGTACCCCCTGCCCCCACAGGATCCAGCACCACCGGAATGTGAAGCCGGTTGGCTTCTTTTCCTGCCAAAAGCATGGATTCCAGATGCTCAATTGCCCCCATATTACAAACCAGGGCAGATACCTTTGCTACCGCTTCCTCTACTTCTCTGCAATCCATTGCCATGGTAGGCGTGGCTCCTATGGAAAGAAGGATATTGGCACAGTCATTTACTGTGACAAAATTCGTGATACACTGTACCAAAGGTTCTTTTTCTTTTACCTGTTGCATTAATTTTTCTATCTTCATCCTTTTACCTCACTTCCAGAAAGCTGTGTACCTTACTTTTCTTTAATACCAGAAGCACCAGCACGCCCATAGCCGCTCCTACCACTGCAGATGGCGTGTAAAATGGCACATAATAATACCACTCCACGGCTTCCAGGTTATAAAATAGTCTCATAAAGGGATATACCGCCAGGGCTCCCACAATTCCTGTACCAAATATTTCGCCTACTGCCAGAAGATAGATATTCCTGGTCTTCTTATACAGCAATCCTCCTATGATTGGACCAAATATTGCACCAATAATTGCCTGTATGGTCTTCCCGCTCATCATACGCAGTACACCGCACAGAAAAGCTGCCAAGCACCCATACCATGGACCTAAAAAAATGCAACTGCCACTACATTTACACAATGCTGAAAAGGCGCCATGGCCGGAAAATATACAAAGGTATGAGTACAAATGCGATGGTTGCCATCAGTGAAGTCAAAATCATTTTCTTTGTTTATTGTTCATACATTTTTTTGCGCATCCTTTCTGAAAATAAAATAGGAGATACCTGATACGATATCTCCACTAAAAAACGTTATACTTCCTACGCCGGCATTATCCGTATCAGGTTCTCAGGTCAAAGGTTTGGATTACCTTCCTCTCAGCCTGTCTCACAAGCTCCCTGTTTTTATGAAAAATTATAGCACACTTTTTCTGAAAAATTCAAGTTTTTTATGTCAAAAGCAACATTTTTAAAAAGAGGCTCACCAGGTAATCTGATGAACCTCTCTACACAATCTTAAAAGTTTTTATGGTTTTAAGTTATTTTTATTTATTGTTGATAGCAGCCTGTGCTGCAGCCAGTCTTGCGATTGGTACGCGGAATGGTGAGCAGGATACATAGTCAAGACCAAGTTTGTTGCAGAATTCAACAGAGCTTGGATCTCCACCGTGTTCTCCACAGATTCCTACATGCAGGTTTGGATTTACTGGTTTTCCTAATTTAATAGCCATATCCATTAATTTACCTACACCAGTCTGATCCAGTTTTGCAAATGGATCGTTCTCAAAGATTTTTGCATCATAGTATCCATCCAGGAACTTACCAGCATCATCACGAGAGAAACCGAATGCCATCTGTGTTAAGTCATTTGTACCGAAGCAGAAGAAGTCAGCTTCTTTTGCGATTTCGTCTGCTGTCAGAGCAGCTCTTGGAATCTCAATCATAGTACCAACTTCGTATTTCAGGTTGCTTCCTGCAGCAGCGATTTCTGCATCTGCTGTTTCTACAACGAATTTCTTAACGAATTTCAGCTCTTTTACATCTCCAACAAGTGGAATCATAATTTCTGGTTTTACTGTCCAGTCTGGATGAGCTTTCTGTACGTTGATTGCTGCGCGGATAACAGCTTTTGTCTGCATCTTAGCAATTTCCGGATAAGTAACTGCAAGACGGCATCCACGATGTCCCATCATTGGGTTGAACTCATGCAGGCTGTCAATGATTGTCTTGATCTGTTCAACAGTTTTGCCCTGAGCTTCAGCCAGTTTCTTGATATCTTCTTCTTCTGTTGGAACGAACTCATGAAGCGGTGGATCCAGGAAACGGATGGTAACCGGGTTACCTTCCAGTGCTTCATACAGAGCTTCAAAGTCTCCCTGCTGTTCTGGAAGAATCTTCTCAAGTGCTGCTTCTCTTTCTTCTACTGTTTCAGAACAAATCATTTCACGGAATGCATCGATTCTGTCGCCTTCAAAGAACATATGCTCTGTACGGCAAAGTCCGATACCTTCTGCACCTAACTCACGAGCTTTTTTAGCGTCAGCAGGTGTATCAGCATTTGTACGAACTTTCATAGTTCTGTATTTGTCAGCCCATCCCATGATTCTTCCGAATTCACCAGCGATAGTAGCGTCTACAGTTGGGATAATTCCATCATAGATAGCTCCTGTAGAACCGTCTAAGGAGATACTGTCTCCTTCATGGAATTCTTTTCCAGCTAATGTAAATTTCTTGTTTGCTTCGTCCATTGCGATATCACCACAACCGGATACACAGCATGTTCCCATACCACGAGCAACTACTGCTGCGTGAGATGTCATACCACCACGAACTGTCAGGATACCCTGAGCGCTCTTCATACCGGTGATGTCTTCTGGTGATGTTTCCAGACGAACAAGGATAACTTTTTCTCCTCTTGCAGCCCATTCAACAGCATCATCTGCTGTGAATACGATTTTACCGCAAGCAGCTCCCGGAGATGCTCCAAGTGCTTTAGACATTGGTGTTGCAGCTTTTAATGCAGCAGCATCAAACTGTGGGTGAAGCAGTGTATCCAGGTTACGTGGATCAATCATAGCAACTGCTTCTTCTTCTGTTCTCATGCCTTCATCAACAAGGTCACAAGCGATTTTCAGAGCAGCCTGAGCTGTTCTCTTACCATTACGTGTCTGCAGCATGTACAGTTTACCATGTTCTACAGTAAACTCCATGTCCTGCATATCTCTATAGTGTGTTTCCAGAGTTTTGCAAACTTCTTTGAACTGTGCAAATGCTTCTGGGAATTTCTGTTCCATTTCGGAAATGTGCATTGGTGTACGAACACCTGCAACAACGTCTTCACCCTGAGCGTTTGTCAGGAATTCTCCGAACAGACCATTTTCACCTGTAGCAGGGTCACGGGTAAATGCAACACCTGTACCACAGTCATCACCCATGTTACCAAATGCCATCATCTGTACGTTAACTGCTGTACCCCAGGAATATGGAATATCATTGTCACGACGATATACGTTAGCACGTGGGTTGTCCCAGGAACGGAATACAGCTTTAACAGCTCCCATTAACTGCTCTTTTGCATCTGAAGGGAAGTCTTCGCCGAATTTTTTCTTTATATTCAGCTTTGAACTGTCCAGCCAGAGTCTTCAGATCTTCTGCAGTCAGTTCAACGTCAAGAGTAACACCCTTTTCTTCTTTCATTTTGTCGATAAGCTCTTCAAAGTATTTCTTACCAACTTCCATAACTACGTCTGAATACATCTGAATAAATCTTCTGTAGCAGTCCCATGCCCAACGAGCATTTCCTGATGCTGTTGCCAGAGTTTCAACAACTTCTTCATTTAAACCAAGGTTCAGGATAGTATCCATCATACCTGGCATAGAAGCTCTTGCTCCAGAACGAACAGAAACAAGAAGCGGATTCTCTTTGTCTCCAAATTTCTTTCCTGTGATTTCTTCTAATTTTACGATAGCTTCCATAATCTGAGACATGATTTCGTCATTGATTTTTCTGCCATCTTCATAATACTGTGTACATGCCTCTGTTGTTACAGTGAATCCCTGAGGTACCGGGAGTCCCAGGCTTGTCATTTCTGCAAGGTTAGCACCCTTACCACCAAGCAGGTTTCTCATGGTTGCGTTACCTTCGGTAAACATATAAACCCATTTTGCCATTTTGAACATTCCTCCTAAATGTACTTACTAGAAAAATAAACCTTTGTTTATGTTTCTTGGTGCAGGCAAATTGCCCGCACACATCTATTTTAACATAAGAAGGTGGATAGTCAAGCAAGATTTTTTTAATTTTCTCCCAAATAAGGGTATTTTTTTAAATTGAAATATCAAAAGCAGTCCGGACCCCATTTTCCGGACTGCTCTTCTCTATAAAAACCTTCTCCTGTTCTATCTGTGTCTGGTATGTTTCCAGACTTATTCGCCTCTTTTTCCCTGTTTTTTTGTTTTCAATACCAGGTGTCTTGGAAGACCATTTACCATAATCGGCTGATAATCTCCCTGAATCAGAGGTTTAATATAATCAATAAAATCTTTTGTCACATAGTTTGCCTCCCGGTTCATCCATTCCCTGGGAACCAGTTTCTCTTCATTGGCAATTCTGTGTACATCATAAATTCCCGTTGCACTCATATACGGATCATCTGATACACGGTCAATCACAACCATCTTGCCAGTGTCGCCTTCATCTGCTGCTTTCACTGCAGCGCCTCCTACCATAAAGGCTTCGTCAATATCCACACGGGACGCCATATGGGACGCGCTTCTTTGTAAAGTGGAAAGCTCCACCGCTCTTGTTTTGCAGCTGCACTCTGCTGCCAGGAAGTTTGCAAGATAGGTTGCAGTTCCCTGAAGCTGCTTATGTCCGAAGGCATCCACATAATCTCCTACGCTTCCAAGTTCACAGACATAACGCCCGTCTGCCAGCTTAATCCCCTCAGACACTGCAATAACAATGGAAGATTTCTTCTTCAGCAGTTCTTTTACCTTATGCAGGAACTTATCAATATCAAAGGGAACTTCCGGCAGATAAATCAAATCCGGTCCATCACAGTCTTCTGTCTTGGCAAGAGCTGTGGCTCCGGTAAGCCATCCTGCATTTCGTCCCATGATTTCCAGCACTGTAATCATGCTCTTCTTGTAAGTCAGTCCCTGGGCGTCGCGAATCACCTCTTTTGTAGAAGCGCCAATATATTTTGCAGCACTGCCAAAACCAGGCGTATGGTCTGTAAGAGCCAAATCATTGTCAATGGTTTTTGGAACCCCTAAAAACTTCTGGCTCTGCCCGGTAATAATTGCGTAATCTGACAATTTCTTAATGGTATCCATGGAGTCATTTCCACCAATATAAATAAATGCCTCAATTTCCAGTTTGTTTAAAATCTGAAAGATTTTTTCGTAAATGCTTCTGTCTTCATGAATTTCCGGAAGTTTAAAACGACAGGAACCTAAAAAAGCAGACGGTGTTCTTTTCAAAAGTTCAATGTCCAGTTCCGAATGAATCTGCGTAGATAAATCTACATACTGCTCATCCAACAGACCCTGAACCCCGTGAAGCATTCCATATACCTTATCAAAGCCACGTTCAATCGCATTTTTATAGACACCGGCAAGACTTGAATTGATAACAGCCGTCGGTCCGCCAGACTGCCCACAATAATAATTCCTTTTTTTCGCCATTTTCACACATCCTCCTTGCTTGCAAATAAATCTGTCATTTATTATAACCAAAAAAAATCCACGCCTTCAAGTAAGATATGGATTTTTACCTATTTATTTTGCTTTTATTTATATTTTTATATATTTTATACAACACCTTAAATTTCTTCATCGTTCCCTTTGCTTTTTATTTCTTCAAAGAGATTTTCATAGTATTCTTTTGAAAACTCTGTGGGATTTGCTTTATAAACAGAGTGCTTCTTAATCAGCTCTTCCGGATAATCTTCCAGTTTGTAAATTGCCGCCGCAGGGTTTTCTCTGTCATAATACATGAGCAATGGAATAAATTCATGTTCCGGTATCTCAATTTCTCCTGTTTCAATATTTTTCCGAATGGTAATCTTTGCCATAGAGCCTAAAAGACTGGGCAGGTCATTCTGGGTAGAAGTAAAGTTTCCAAGAGAATAATATACCAGCATCTTATGTCCGTCTTCTCCTGTGAGCGTTTCCATGGTGCGGACTACATGGGGATGTGAACCAATCACAATATCTACGCCTTCTTCCAGGAAAAGGTCTACCCATTGTTTTGTCTCATCATCTACATCCTGTTGATATTCTACGCCTACATGCATCACTACCATGACTACATCTGCCATTTCTTTTGCACGCTGAATATCACTTCTGGCTTTTTCCGCATCAAAAACATCTGTAAGGTATTTTTTATCAGACGGAAGCTCCAGTCCGTTTAATCCATAAGTATAGTCCAGCATGGCAATTTTCAGTTTCTTACATTTTATTACAGTAATTTCATCTGCTGCTTCCTGACTCTCATGGATTCCCAAAATCTTTGTATCCGGATGGTTAGTTTTCCACCAGTCCAGAGTATACTCAATGGATTTTGTCCCCTTGTCTAAAATGTGATTTGTCGCATGGGCCACTACATCAAAACCTGTATTTACCAGCGCATCCCCGAACTCCGGTGGTGTTCCAAAAGTGGGATAGCCTGACACATTGTTTCTGTCTTCCACAAACACTGTTTCCTGTGTTACCAGGGATAAGTCTGCTGCCTCCACATCTTTCTTCACATACTGATACACATGGTCATAATTCCACACATCGTTTTCCTGCATTCCTGATTCCCGTATGGCCTGATGTGCAATATTATCACCTACAGCCAGAAATTCTACGGTGTTCTCTTCTTGTTCCTTTTCTTTTGCCAGCTTCTCCTGTCTTGCTTTTTCCCTGGCTTTATCTGCCTTAATATTTTTAGATATCTGCACACCTGCAAAAATTCCCTGCAATCAAAAGCACTAATGCCAGAATACTTACACCTGCCGCAATTTTCTTTTGCTTTTTCACCTGTTCTTCTCTTTTTTGCCGGAGTTCTTCTCTCTTTCGCTGTCGTTCTCTGTCCCTTTTCAGGGCTTCGTCTCTTTCGTCCATATTCCTTTCCCCTTTTTCCAAAAAATTTCCTTATATACATTTATTTTAGCAGTGTTTTGTCGAATTTACAAGATTCCCATCAAATTCTTCCAGCGCTTTTTGCCGCAAAAAATGGATTGCTGCAGTATCCTTTTTACTGTAGCAATCCTGTATCTTACATAAATCCTTTGCTGCGATTATAAGCCATACAAATGCTGTTTGTATTTTTAATAATGATGTTCATGGCAATAAATGGGCCGATACCGCAAAGGAATATACCAAACAAATCCCATAACAACACAGTGGTTCCATTTTCCTGGAAATTCATACCATATCGCGGCGCATTTGCAGCCAGACGGTTGCCAAGAGAGTATTGCCATATCCAGCTATAAATTCCACAGGTAATAACAGAAAGAAGAATAAACTGCAATAACCCTCCTGTTGATTTTCCATCTCCTTCGCACGCTGTGTTTACATCTCTGGCAACTGTATAAATAAAATAATAGCTGTAAATTCCACAGGTAATCAGGGTAAGAAGAATGTACCCTAACAGTCCTCTGTCTGTTTTCAACGGTGAGCCATTTGAATAATTCATATTGCCTCCTGTATAGTTCGTATTATAATTGGTATAAGCTGTTTCCTGTCCCTGATAACCAGTATTCTGGTTATCAGAAGTTTTTGAACTGCGGTATGCATCTGCTTTTGCATTTACATCAGACGCCACATCCCTGGCAGCTCCCTGCACTGCATCCGCGCAGTCTTTGAACATATTTGACATGGAATCCATATTTTGATAATCCTGTACGGTTGGAGCTTCTTTTGTCAGATACAATAATCCATAAGTAATAGCAAGGGCTGCCGCAGTTCCAAACAATGGATTCAATAACATTTTAATGGCAAACAGAATATCTACTCCTAAAACCAGAAACAGAAGCATCCGAAGAAAGGCAATTCCAATAATCGCAATCCCAAGAATCCCAAGAACTGTAAACAAGGATTTTGCCTTTTCCCGCTGTTTTGAAAATCCGATAAACACCAGAAGCGCTGCCATGCCGCCATAGCAGGCGCCGCTTATCAAAGTTAAAACCGCTCCCGGAATAGAGGTTGCATATCCCCAGGAAAATACAGACAACAAAGTACGGACTCCGTTAAACACATAGCGCAGTGCAAAGATTACATAAATAAGACCCAGAATTGCGGTTCCTATTTTTAAAATCAGGCTACTGTCCAAATTTACTGTATTTGCCTGTCTGGGGGCTTCCTCTCCTGGCTGCTGGTATTGATATTGCCCATTAGTTTGTCCATTTTGGGTTGTTTCCTGCTGCGGTTCATTTTGTGTACCGCAATAAGGGCAAAATCTTGCCTTATCGGGTATGTCATTACCACAATTTACACATTTCATTTCAACTCTTCTCCTCTTTTTTAATTTTTGAATCAGGCGAAAAAACACTTTGGCCAGTATTCCGTTTTCAGGCTGAAATACCACAATGGTATCTGTCACATCCAGCATACGCCAAATATACACGCCTAAAAACAAGATACAGGCAATTACAAGCAACACCCTTTTCAGGTTTTTGGGAATTCTGTTCCAGAAAGGAAACAAAGCTGCTCCCACACCTGGAATCCAAAATAAAGGATGGTAATAAAATGCCCCGGCAAAGTCCAAATGCAGCAAACACATCCACGCCCTGGACATGCCACATCCTGCACAGGAAATACCTGTAAAATATAGAATCGGACATGTAACCCCTAAGACCAACTCTAAAAACAGATAAAACCCTGCGATTGTGCAAATTGCCTTTACCATTCCCCACTTTTCCATAGTTGCTTTCTCCCTTAATTCCCCTTTATTTTACAAAATGTGTAAATTGCTGTCAATTTTTTTCCTGTTCTGTCATAAGAAGGGACAAGATTTTTCTTTTTTATTCAAAATCCGTAGACACACTTCCCACATATTTATGTATGGTTGCCTTTACTGCCCCTGTCCCATCAATCATTTCCCGGAACATCTTTTCAATTTTATCTCCAAGGCCTGCATCATAGAGATTGATAGCAAACAAACGGTTATTGGAAAGAATGGGTCTAACTGATTTTTTGCAGGTTTCCGGCTGCCCTACTGCAATCTCCTTTAGCTGTTCCTGAAGTTCTTCCTTCATTGGGTCCGGCGCAAGTTCATACGCCTTTCCCTCATCATCCACAGCCAACAAATACCGGAGCCATCCTGCAATGCCAAGAGGAATTGCAGTAAGTCTGGACGCATCCCCATATTTTTTCCCACATATGCCTTCACGGTCTCTCCAAAACGGATTCCACCATTTGAGACACATCCACAGCCAGACGAAGATTGGTATCTCCCAGATATTCATTGGGAAAACGCTCCTCAAACAGCTCATCTACAAATGCCTGAGGGGAAAGGATTCCCGGATTCGGCACTACCAAAAGCCCCTCATCATAAGCTACCATGCGGGCCATTTTCATCATATCCTCATTGGTATTTAGCATATGTGCAAACAAATCATATCCCAGTACCACTCCAAGAGGCCCAACAGCAGAATGTACCGGATTTAAACATACGGTTACTTTCATGCGTTCACTGAGATTGACTGTAGTTCTGTCTGTCATGTAGACCCCAAACCCTTTTTTCCAGATTCGGGCGTCCATTTGGAAAACTGTCTTCTATAACAAGATACTGCGGTTTTTTCCGCATTGACAAAAGGGGCAATATAGGTTTTCTTCTCTGTAATCACAGGCTGCATATGCTCTACTCCCATTTTTTCTAAATCAGCGGCAATCTGTTCACTTGGACGAGGGGTAATCTTATCAATCATAGTCCATGGAAAAGCAACCACCTTCTCATCACTTACATAACCCACAAAACCATCCTCCACAAAACCTGCTTTTCTCCATTCTTCTGCCATAGTAAGCACAGACTGACGAAGTCTGGAACCATTCTGAGCGCAGTTATCCATAGACACCAGCGCCAAAGGATATTTTCCGGCTTTGTATCTCTCATAAAGCATAGCTGTCACCACTGCCATAGCTCCAGTTGCACTATCTGGTCCTTTTTCTATATCCGACTGAACATAGGGCAGCCATGTGCCATCTGTCCCATGCAGTGCATAGCCTTTTTCTGTAATGGTAAAAGAAACCATTTGCAGGGATGAACTGGTAAAGATTTCTTTTAACCGGTTCCACTGCTCCAAATCTGCTGACCGGGCTTTTACTGCTTCTGCCAGAGCTCCTAAAACTTTGTATTCCCGCTTACCATCTCCATGAAGGATGACATTTAAGCCCAGGTTATCATATGGTTTATAAATTTTATCCACCACATCATAGTCAAAGGTCTCTACGCAGGTGATTCCCCTGTCCAGCGCCCCTTCTTCCAAAAGACCATCTGCAATACCACCAATAAATACACGGAAAATATTTCCGATACCACAATGAACCCATACAGGCTCCTTCTTTGCTCTTTCGGCTGCTTCCTCCACATCATATCCCGGAAGGGTAATACCCGCCTTTTCCCATAATCCACGTTCTTTTATTCCATTTCTTGTTAATTTCATGTAAAAGCCTCCCCGTTTCCAAAAATAGGGCTATTACATGCTTGTCCATGTAACGCCCTATTTCACTCTGGATTTTATTCTTTAAAATGTAAATTTCTCTTCAAAATATGCTTTTAAATCTTCAATCTTAATACGTTCCTGTTCCATGGTATCTCTGTCACGTACTGTTACAGCTCCATCTGTTTCAGAGTCAAAGTCATAGGTCACGCAGAATGGAGTACCGATTTCATCCTGGCGGCGGTAACGTTTTCCAATATTTCCTCTGTCATCAAACTCACAGTTGTATTTCTTGGAAAGTTCTGTAAAGACTTTCAGCGCACCCTCATTTAATTTCTTAGAAAGCGGAAGCACACCAATCTTCACCGGAGCCAGAGCCGGGTGGAAATGCAGGACAGTACGCACGTCATTCTTCTCTGCATCCAGAACTTCTTCATCATATGCGCTGCACAGGAAAGCCAGCACCATACGGTCTGCTCCAAGAGACGGCTCAATAACATATGGAATATATTTCTGGTTTGTTTCATCATCAAAGTAAGTCATATCCTGTCCGGAAACATTCTGGTGCTGTGTCAGGTCATAATCGGTTCTGTCGGCAATCCCCCACAGTTCGCCCCATCAAATGGGAACAGGAATTCCACGTCTGTGGTTGCCTTGCTGTAGAAGCAAAGCTCTTCCGGTGAGTGGTCACGGTAACGGATTTCCTCATCCTTTAAACCAAGGCTGTGAAGCCAGTCTAAGCAGAACTGCTTCCAAGTATGCAAACCACTCTAAGTCTGTATCCGGTTTACAGAAAAATTTACCAATTCCATCTGTTCAAACTCACGAGTACGGAAATGTAAAGTTTCCTGGTGTAATTTCATTACGGAAAGATTTACCAATCTGTGCAATACCAAATGGCAGTTTCTTTCTGGAAGTTCTCTGTACGTTTTTAAAGTTTACAAAAATACCCTGAGCTGTCTCTGGTCTCAAATATACGGTGTTTTTCGCATCTTCTGTAACGCCCTGGAAGGTTTTAAACATCAGGTTAAACTGACGAATATCGGTAAAGTTATGTTTTCCACAGGTTGGACATGGAATCTGATGTTCTTCAATGAAATCCTTCATCTGTTCCTGTGACCACGCATCTACACTTCCTTCTAATTCAATGCCTTTTTCTGCACAGTAATCTTCAATAATCTTATCTGCACGGAAACGCTCATGGCATTCCTTACAATCCATCAATGGGTCTGCAAATCCGCCCAGATGTCCGGAAGCTACCCAGGTCTGAGGATTCATGAGGATGGCGCAATCTACCCCTACGTTGTATGGGCTTTCCATAACAAATTTCTGCCACCAGGCGTTTTTTTACATTATTCTTCAATTCCACACCCAGGTTACCATAGTCCCATGTGTTGGCAAGACCTCCGTAGATTTCGGAACCAGGATATACAAAACCTCTTGATTTCGCTAATGCTACGATTTTTTCCATTGTCTTTTCCATGTCTGTAATCTCCTCTATGTTTTGTTTTTCACTTTTGCATCTTTGATTCATAGCCACTATTATAACGGTTCAAACCTATCTTTTCAACCCTAAACACAGAAAGTCTGGAAAATCTCTCTATCCGCCATAATGATAGACCTTTTTTTGCCCTCTCAAATAAGCAATGGAGATAAATAAAGTCACCAGTTCTGCCAGTGGTACAGCCAGCCAGACTCCTGTGATTCCCATAATTCTTGGTAGCAATACAATACTTGCAGTAATAAACACAAAGGTTCTGCAAAAAGAAATAATAGCCGATATCTTTCCGTTGGAAAGAGCGGTAAACATGGCAGACGCAAAATATTAATTCCTGCAAACAAATAGTTAAAGGAAAACAAAAGAATCCCTCCACTGCCAGTTCATAGGTATGGTTTGCCTCTCCTGTAAAAATTCTCACAATAGGCTCTGAGAAGAACAGGGCAACAGCCAGAATCACCATAGAAGAAAGGACAATAAACCATTTGCAGATTCTGTATATCCGTTTCATCTGCTCATGATTTTCATTTCCATAGTTAAAGCTGAATACAGGCCCAACACCTATGGAAAAACCAAGATACAAGGACGTAAACAAAAACTGTCCATACAACACAATGGTAATGGCTGCAACTCCGTCTTCCCCTACCAGCTGCATCATGGTGATGTTAAACAAAAAAGTTACCACTGCGGTTGACAGGTTACTGACCATTTCTGAAGAACCATTTCCGCAGCTTTGTAAAAGCATCTTTCCGCGAAATACAGGTTTTACAAAGTACAGGCTTCCCTTCACCCAGAAGAAATAAAACACTCCTGCCACTGCCATAATGGCCTGGCCAAGACCAGTTGCAAGAGCAGCTCCTAAAACCCCCCTATTTCCATTGGTCCCATAAACACATAGTCCAAAAATCCATATTGGCAACACCGCCGGATATGGTAAATCCAAGTCCCAGCCCCGGTTTCCCGGCAGTTACAAAAAACACCTGAAAGAACATCTGAAGCATGGTCAGAGGACCAAATCCCAGCAGGACTCCCAGATAAATCTTACAATCTTTCATAATCAACGGCGTAGCTCCCAGAACCCACACAAAGGCTCCAAAACAAAAGCCCAGAATCAAAATCAAAAAGCCAATGGCCACGCTGACTGCTGCCAGAAGAGAAAAGTTCTCCCTGGCCTCCTGCTCCCGTTTCTCTCCCATCTGCCTTGCCACAATGGCGCTTCCCCCTGTGGACAGCATAATCCCAAAGGCAAACAGCAGGTTCAAAACCGGATAAACAATATTCACTGCAGAAAGAGCATTACTTCCCACATATCTGGATACAAAAATCCCATCCACAATGGTATACAGGGACATAAAAACCATCATAACCATAGTAGGAAATGCAAATTTCAGCAGGGTAAATACATTAAATTTTTGTGCTATTGAATTCGTCATTCTTTTCTTCACCTCTTATTGCTTGATTTCTTATCCCATGTTAAACTATAGGGTAACACGATAGTCAAGACTTTTCTTTAGGAGACTTCATTATGAATCAGAATCAAAGCAGAACTTACTATCTCACCACCGGAGAATTTGCCAGACTGGCCGGTACTACCAAGCACACGTTATTTCATTATGATAAAATTGGCCTTCTCTCCCCTGAAAGGAAATCAACCAATCAATACCGGTATTACGCTGCATCACAGCTTGAAAATTTTTGATGTTATTACTATTTTAAAAGAGATTGGAATGCCCCTGGAAGAAATCAAGTCCTACCTGGACAACAGAACACCAAAATTGATTTTTAGAATTGCTGGAAAAGGAAACCTTTGCCATAGAAAAAAGAATACAGGAATTAAAAAGAATGAAAGACCAGTTAAGCAAAGAAAAAGACTGTCTAAGGCACACTCTTGGCCAAAATTTCCATGAAATTTCCGTTGTCCATGAAAAAAAGCATTATCTTCTCACTGCCCCTGCCCCCGAAGATGCAGATTCAGAAGAAGAAAATGCCCATGTTATCAGTAAGCTCATTGCCTTAGAAAAGGAGCATCATTTATTCAGCCCTTATGGGATTGGGGGAATTCAACATTTGCATTCACCAGAACATTTAAATGAGCATTATTCTCATTACTACATTCTCCTGGATAAGCCTGTAAAAGGCCTCCCTCTCCAGATACGCCCACAGGGAGATTATCTCTGCGCCTTTCATCTGGGAGGCTATGACACATTGCCTGAAACTTATGAAAAAATGCTTTACTATGCCCGGAAACATCATCTTTCTCTAAGCAACCGTTTTTACGAAGATATTCTCATTGACAGGCTAACCGTAAAAACCGAGGAGGACTATGTACTGCGTATTCTGGGAGAGCTTTTATGAAACTGCTATGTATCTGTATAGAGACTCCCCATGAGATGGAGAATATCCAGACTTTTGAAATTTTTATCAATATAATGTTTCGTATAGGCGCGCATGACTCTTCCAAGTTCCTCCAGCACCTCTTTTTTACCGTAAAACTATAAAGACGCTCCAACTTGGCTGCAATGATAAACTGCAGGGTATAAAGGGTAGAAGGGCTTACATAAATCAGTCCATGCTCCTGCTCTCCACAGTCTTTGCAATATACCCCTGCCTCTTCTGTGGAAAACCACTGGAGATTTTCTGTAGTTCCGCATTTGCGGCAGGCAAACACAGCCGGATATTCTCCGTTAATAGTCATGGCCTTTAGTTCAAAAATATACTGAATCAACTGGTTTTCCATCTTTTGTTTTACCAAAGCCTTCATGGTCACATACAGCAGATTCAGCATTTGTTTTTCATCAGTATTCTCACTGGCATAATAATCCGCCAGTTCCAGAAAATAAAACCCGTAATACACTCCAGGCTGAATCCCTGCAAGCTCAGAAAAATACTCCATCACAGAAGCAGAACGAAGCTGATAAGAGGTCCGTCCCTCATAAAGAAAAAAGAACCAAACACAAAAGGATTTGCCACTGCCATAAGAGCGCTGTTCTGCCTTCTGGCTCCTTTTGCAAAAGCAGTAATCTTCCCTCTTTCTCTTGTAAGTATCACCAGTCTTTTGTCATAATCCCCCACAGGCATGGCGGATAACACCATGCCTGTAACAGTAATGGAATCACTCATTCGATTTCCTTCTTATCATATCCAAAATTTTTCATGAGATAATCACTGTCTCTCCAGTCTTTCTTCACCTTCACCCACAGCTTCAGATTCACCTTTTGTTCCAGCATATTTTCAATCTCATAGCGGCAGAGCTGCCGAGTTTTTTTCAGCATAACTCCCTGTTTCCCAATAATAATCCCCTTATGGCTGTCCCGCTCACAGATAATGGTAGCGTCAATATCCACCATACTGCCATCCGTGCGCTCTTTCATTCGTTCAATGGTCACTGCAATCCCATGAGGAATCTCCTCTTCCAGACAGCGCAGGGCTTTTTCCCGAATCATTTCAGCCACAATCTGTCTCTGAGGCTGATCCGTTACCGTATCTTCATCATAAAACTGAGGTCCATAAGGCAGATATTTGAAAATACAGTCTAACAAAGTATCCAGATTCAGACTTCTAAGGGCTGACACCGGAACAATCTCTGCAAAAGTCATAAAGTTTTCTGTATGCCTGAATAAATCCAGGCACTTCCTCCTTTTTCACGGTATCTACTTTATTGATTACCAGAATCACCGGAAGACTGCAGCGCTTCAACTGTTCCGCAATATGCCGCTCCCCTGCCCCAATAAAAGTACTTGGCTCTACCAGCCATAAAATCACATCTGCATCCTTTAAGGTTCTCTGGGCTACATTAACCATATAATCACCCAGTTTATTTTTCGCCTTGTGAATACCAGGGGTATCTAAAAATACAATCTGCCCCTTCTCATCTGTATAAACGGTCTGAATCCGGTTCCTGGTGGTCTGCGGTTTCCTTGACGTAATGGCAATCTTCTGTCCGATTAAGTGGTTCATTAATGTGGATTTTCCCACATTGGGTCTGCCGATAATTGCTGTAAATCCTGATTTAAAATCTGCCTTCATACACTCTCCTCTTATGGTACTCTTATAGTAAATTTCTTAATTCTCCAAATATCTGTTTCTCTTGTTCCAGTTTTTCCTCACTGCCTACAACACAGATGCGGTTCTGCTCCATCATAGCGTCCACAATCCCTGCCAGCTTACGAATATCTTCCGGCTGCGCCTCCAAAATTTCCTGGCGCTCTTTTGCCATATCCTCTTCTGTCACCTTGGAAAACCAGGCGTTTAAAGACAGATTTCCCTTGCCGGAAGGTGTCATAGGAACATCCATCTCACTGATAGTTCCAATAATATACTTGGTCATTTCTCTTTCATCTGCATCAAAGGAACGGATAAACTCTCCTGTTTTCCTGAAAACTTCCAGCGTTTTTACAAGATTGGGATCTCTGTAAGAAACCAGGAATCCGTCCCCGTTTCTGCGAAATGAACTCATACAGCCATAGGCGCCGCCCTTTACCCGGATATTGGTCCACAAATATTCATAGCTTAACATCACCTTCAAAATCCGAAGGGCTCCTGTATAGGAATATCCTGCCTCCCGGAAATTTCCGGCTGCTGCCACATACTGCACCTGACCGGAAGTCTGGAAACCTTCATTTTTTACCTCCAGAACAGGAGCAAAGCTTCCAGGCATGATTTCCTTTGTACAAAGAACAGCTTTCAATTTCTGAACCTCTTCTTCCAGTCCCCTGCATCCCTTCTGGTCTGCAGTATAACTTACTGTAAGGTTTTCCGGACGGAACACATAAACCATTAATTCCTTTAATTTTTCTTTTAAATCCTCTTTCTTTTCCTGGGAAATTTCGGTTTCCAGTTCATCCATGGAATTTATAGAAATCAATGCCTGTTGTTTTTTCCTGGAAATAAGCATTCTCTGAGAAATAAGACAAGGCTCTTGCCACTGCGGTACTGTGACCTGCAGAAGCCATGCTCATCTGCATTCTGGATTTCATCTTTGCCAGAATTTCATATAAACGCTTATCATCTTCAAACTTAGAAGTACAGAGGATTTCCCCGAATCATCTCAAATACGAAAGGAATGTCCTCATATAAAGCCTTTGCTTTTACGCCTGCCATATGCTTGTTATCCTGAGGCTTCTCTGCATTTCCAAACACCTGAAGTCCGAATAAAATCCCGCCGCTTCTTGCATTGATTTCATTAAACAACTGGCTGTAGGTATAATGTTCTGTATCTACATAGCCTAATACAGATTTCAAAATTCCAAGATACGGAATCAAAGATTCCGGCACTGCTTTTGTATCAAAGAGCAAATCCAGATATCCAATGCCATTGGTATACAAATCATGATAAAGCACCAGGGTATCTCCCACCTGTTTGGGCGTATTATAGAGTTTTGCCCCCTCTTTGCTGATATCCTTTCTTGTAAGCAGCGGAATGGTGCGAAGTGCTTCCTCTGTCTCCGGCTCATCCTGGTATTCTTTTAAGTGCTTTGTCTCTGCTGCCAGACGTTCTTTTTCTTCCAAAGTCAGGCTGTCCTTGTACGCTGCCAGCTTGTCTTCCAGTTCCTTCTCCCTCTTGGCTGCCAGTCCCCTTTTGGGATTGACAACAACAATCGACGCATGGGTATTGGAAAGAAGATATTCTTCAATTAATTCCTCAAAATATCTGGTTTTTGCTTTTTCTTTCAGAGAAGCAAAAATATCCAGACGTTTTAAATAATCAAAAGGCTTCTTATCATCATAAAGCCAACTGTCAAATACATCAATTCCATACATCAAACCTTTTGGGAAGGAAGAAAAATCTGCCTCCCGGAAACGAAATTCCATGTAATTGATTCCTGCTGCAATGGCTTTTTTGTCGATTCCCTTTTCTGCAATTTCACCCAGGGTATCCTGAATCAACTGCACAAACTTCTCTTTATTGGCAGGGTCTGCATTCTTTGCCACAATGGAGAAAAACGGCTGGTAAATGCCATCCTCATAGGAGCCCATAATATCTTTTCCCATTCCCGCGTCTAAAAGAGCCTGCTTTACCGGAGCGCCCGGCGCGCTTAAAAGAGTGTAATCCAACACTTCAAAAGCAGTACATCTCTCCACATCCAGACTGTCACCGGTAACCACATTATAAGCAAGATAGCTGTTCTGTTCTTCCGGTTCCTTTTCTGTGATGGGATATTCCATTACCAGTTCCTTCATTTTATCAAAAGGTTCCTGGCGGGCAATAACAGAAGTTACCGGCATGGCATCATATTTGGAAAGGTATTCTTCGTCCATCCAGTTTAAACGCTCTGCTGCATCCATGTTTCCATATAAATAAATATAGCTGTTAGAAGGATGATAATAGCGGCTGTGGAAGGACAAAAATTCCGAATATTTTAAATCCGGGATGCATTTCGGGTCGCCTCCTGATTCCACGCCATAAGGAGTATCCGGAAACAGGGAATTAAATACTTCTCTGTCCAGCACATCCTCCGGGGAAGCAAAAAGCGCCCTTCATTTCATTATAAACCACACCGTTTAAGGTAAGTGGGCTGTCCACATCTTCCAGTTCATAATGCCAGCCTTCCTGACAGAAAATCTCTTCCTTTTCATAAATGTTAGGGAAGAACACTGCATCCAGGTACACATGCATCAGATTTTTAAAATCCTGATCATTGCAGCTTGCCACCGGATACATGGTTTTGTCCGGATAAGTCATGGCATTTAAAAAGGTGTTAAGAGAACCTTTTACCAGTTCCACAAAAGGATCCTTTAAAGGAAATTTCTTAGAACCGCACAGCACACTGTGCTCCAGAATATGCGCAACACCTGTGCTGTCTGCCGGCGGGGTGCGGAAGGCAATATTAAAAACTTTATTTTCATCATCATTTTCCAGTACCATTACTCTGGCACCGCTTTTTTTATGCTTCAGGAGATAGCCCATTGAATGTATATCGGGTATGTCCTGCTTTGTCACCAATTCATAAGCTGGTATCTGCTCCATCTTCATGGCAATAACCTCCAAATTAATTTTTGTACGTACAACAAGCGAATGGCACATTGCCCGGACTTTGCAATGATTATACCACAAAATATTGTTGTTAATAGGGGATTTTTTCTTGACGGAAACTTTTCTTCTTG
>ENA-OPYU01000284-OPYU01000284.1-human-gut-metagenome-genome-assembly--contig:-NODE-284-length-20328-cov-3.491114_pt1 | contig 20328 bp, 25 predicted proteins | sample MGYA00242637_ERZ504482 | MGnify/ENA primary metagenome ERZ504482 (study PRJEB26092, sample SAMD00036237) | human gut metagenome | host: Homo sapiens | study: EMG produced TPA metagenomics assembly of... | reverse complement strand
CCAGACTTTTCATACAGACTCATCGAACTGTCTGTAAAACGGAACTGTTTTTTATTTTACTTATTAAAATGATAATTCAGCACAAAATCTCACAAACTTTGATCTGCGATATATTTACATGCCGCAAGCGCCGCCACCGCGCCGTCTGCCGCCGCCGTCGTAAGCTGTCTTACTTCTTTTGTACGGCAGTCTCCCGCCGCAAAAATTCCCGGATGAGATGTAAGGCAGTCTTCCGATGCGAGAACGAATCCTCCCTCATCTAATTTTACCGTATCTGCAAACGTCTCGATTTTTTAGGGATCTGGCCGACTGCGACAAATACACCTGACACATGAAGTTCAAAATCTTTTCCCGTCTTTTTATCATTTAAAATTAATTTTTCCACCATGGATTCTCCGACGAGTTCTTTCACTGTCGCGCTGAGGATAAACTCTACGTTTTCCTTTTCTTTCAGCCGCTTCACACCGCTGTTTTCACCCCGGAACTCATCTCTTCTATGGATCAGATATACTTTACTGCAATAGTCGGAAAGGAATTCCGCATCCTGGATCGCTGTGTTTCCGCCGCCTACTACGGCGACTTCTTTTCCTCTGAAAAACATTCCGTCACATGTTGCACAATAGGAAACTCCCGCCCCTGTCAGCCGCTCTTCATTCGGTACTCCAAGATGTCTGTGCGTCACTCCGGTTGCTAAAACAATACTCCGGCACGGATATTCTTTTTCCGGTGTAACGATTACTTTTACTTCTCCTTCATCACGAATTCCCGTCACCTGCGCCATCTGTGTCTCTGCGCCGAGTTTCATTGCCTGATCGAGCAGATTCATGGAAAATTCGCTTCCGCTCACACTTGCGATCCCCGGATAATTTTCTACATTCGGAGACGAAGTGATCTGACCGCCAAATGTTCCTCCTTCTATAATAATTGTTCTTTTTCCCGCTCTCTGACCATAGATCGCCGCTGTCATTCCGGCAGTCCCGCCGCCGATGATTCCGATATCATACATAATTTTCATCTCCTTTTTTCCTGTCACTAAACGACCTGTTTATTTCTTTCATTCTGCAAAATTCAATTCGCTTCCTTGCTTCTGTAAAAGTCTGTTTTGCAGCACTTTATTTCTTCGTTATTACATCTTTCTCGATTTATCAGCGCATACTTTCATAGCTTCGATCACCGCGCTTCTAAGTCCTTTCTCCTCCAGAACGCGGACAGCCTCTATCGTTGTTCCCGCAGGAGAACATACCATATCTTTTAATTCTCCCGGATGTTTTCCCGTATCGAGCACCATCTTTGCACTTCCGTAAACTGCCTGCGCGGCAAATTCATACGCCTGCTTTCTCGGCATTCCTTCCGACACAGCCGCATCCGCCATCGCTTCAATAAACATAAATACATATGCAGGAGCGCTTCCGCTTACGGCAACGACAGCATCGATCATATTTTCCGCCACAATCTCTACTTTTCCGAAAGAACGTAAGATTTTCAACGCATATTCTTTTTCTTCTTCTGTCACCGCATCATTTGCACATGCGGCTGTCATCCCCTCTCCTACAAGCGCCGGTGTATTCGGCATTGCACGAACGATCTTAACCGTTTTTTCAAACTGTTCTTCCAGCCACTTAAGCGTCTTTCCGGGAGCGATCGTAATGATAAGCTGATCTTCTCTTACACAGTCTTTAATCTCCTTGATCGTCTCCGCATAATACTGCGGCTTCACCGAGAGTACAAGAACTTCTGATTCTGACGCCGCTTTCTTATTATCCTCTGTCACATTGATCCCATATGCAGATGCACATTTGCTTCGGCTTTCCTTTGTCAAATATCCGCGCCGATGATCTCTTCCGGCTTAAAGATCTCATTTCTGATAATGCCTCCCATGATCGCGCCCGCCATATTTCCTGTTCCGATAAATCCTAATTTCATAATCTTATTCTCCTTTTCCATATTTCTATTTTCCTTTTATCTGTCGTCGTTCTATTCAATATTTTCTCTGTTTTATCATTTTTTCAGTTTTTCGTTTTGCTCATTTTTCAATACTTCACCGTAAATTCCCGTTCTTCCTCTAACGGAATCTCTTCAGTATCCATCCATTGAATATCGATGAAACGCCCTTGATTCAAGCCGACAAGCAGTTTATTGATCAGCGCTTCTCTTCCCTGAACTTCCATTGTCACAGTTTGATCCCAGTCGTTGCGAACCCAGCCTGTCAATTCCAAAGACTGCGCGAGATATTTTGCCGTATAACGAAATCCGACGCCTTGAACGCGTCCGTGAAAAACGATCCGTTTTCTGATCTCTGCCATATTACCGCCTCCTCAATTTCTGAAAATATATGCTTCAATCATAGAAATGAATTTACGAACCCTTTTCTATTATACTCTAGTTTCATATTAAACCAATAAAAACTTTTTAACAGTGACTATATCACAAATGAAATCATAAAAATCATATTATAGAAACCGCACTAAAAATCATATTAAAGTTTTATGCATAATACATAAAACAACAAGTGAATCCCAAAAATTTTTTCGTGTCATTCTTCCAACTTTATGCTATACTCAAACACAAGACATACGTTCTGACTGCAAAGGCATCCTCCTGAGCAAAAAGGCGCACATATGGAATATCAGAGGGACTCTCCCTCTTTCTTTGTATATCCGCGCGCCTTTTCAGGCGCGCCTTTTTACAATGTCTGCAAACGAAAGTCCGAACTTGTCTGAAACCTTGTCAACTGCTTACACTATACGAATTATAACAAGGAGACATACTATGGACACTAGAATCGCTCTTATCGGCGTTCTTCTCGAAACCCGAGAATCCGTCGATAAACTAAACCATCTTCTAAGCGACTACGGAGAATATGTAATCGGAAGAATGGGACTGCCATACAAAGAAAAAGGAATCCATATTATCAGTATCGCCGTAGACGCCCCGAACAATATCATCAGCGCCCTTTCCGGCAAACTCGGAATGCTTCCGGGCGTCAGCACGAAAACGATCTACGGCAAAACAACGTAACTTATTTGTAACAGCTATATGATCCAAACGCCCGCTTATGAGTAAAACAGCGGCGTCAGCCGCGATAAGCACGCAGTACGGTTTTACGAATGGCGCGAACTGAACTGTCACACTTATTTTTCTGCGAGAGGACACGACTATGACCGAAAAAAATCGATACAAAACAACTGATTGACCGATTAGAAGCAACCCGTAATCTTTCCAGAGACGAATGGATCCGCCTGATTCAAAACAGAACGGCCGATGATGCAGACTATTTATTTGAACGGGCACAGGCCGTCCGCACACGCCATTATGGACGCAGCGTATACATCCGCGGACTGATCGAATTTACAAATTATTGTAAAAACGACTGCTTCTACTGCGGAATACGAAAAAGTAACAGAAATGCCAACCGTTACCGTCTGACAAAAGAGCAGATACTCTCCTGCTGTGAGATGGGATATGCTCTCGGCTTTCGGACGTTCGTTCTGCAAGGCGGTGAGGACGGTTCATTTACGGATGACCGGCTGACTGATATTATTTCTTCTATACGAACGCGATGGAGTGACTGCGCGATCACACTCTCAATCGGAGAACGTTCTTATGAAAGCTACAAGCAACTTTATGACGCCGGAGCGAATCGCTTTCTTTTAAGACATGAAACATACGATGACACGCATTACGGAAAGCTTCACCCCCTGCCTTAAGCGCCGCCAGACGAAAGCAATGTCTTTTTGATCTAAAAAAGATCGGCTATCAGGTCGGCACCGGATTTATGGTCGGATCGCCCTATCAGACTTTTGAAAATCTGGCAGACGATATGCTGTTTTTAAAAGAACTCAATCCACAGATGGTCGGGATCGGTCCTTTCATCCCCCATCATGACACCCCGTTTGCAGATCAAAAGGCCGGAAGCGCTGATCTAACGCTGTTTCTGCTCGGATTGATCCGTCTGCTTCTTCCGAAAGTCCTTCTCCCTGCCACGACCGCTCTTGGCACGATTGATTCCGACGGCCGCGAAAAGGGAATTCTTGCCGGAGCGAACGTGATCATGCCGAATCTTTCTCCGCCGCAGGTGAGAGAAAAATATTTACTTTACGACAGTAAACTGTGCACCGGTGACGAAGCCGCCGAAAGCCTTCGTTCTTTAAAGCAGAGAATACAAAATATCGGATATGAAATCACAGTTTCCAGAGGAGATTCCCTGAACATATAAAAAGCACTTTCATCCGAAACATTTTCCCTGTCTGAAAGCAGATAAAACGATTTAAAATTCCGAAAAATAATATTGAAAAATTAAAAGGAGACTCAACTATGTACGATGTAAATTCAAAACATGCAGATGATTTTATCAATCATGAAGAAATTCTCGAAACGCTCGCCTATGCAGATGAGAATAAAAATAACATGAAACTGATCGATGCGATCATTGAAAAAAGCAAAAAAATCGAAAAGGGCTGACACATCGGGAAGCATCAGTTCTTCTCGCCTGTTCGGACGAAGAAAAAAATCAAAGAGATCTATAAGCTTGCAGAACAGATCAAAAAAGGATTTCTACGGAAACAGAATCGTAATGTTTGCTCCTCTTTATCTGTCAAATTATTGTGTCAACGGCTGTACTTACTGCCCGTACCACGCGAAAAACAAACATATTATGAGGAAACAGCTCTCTCAGGAAGAGATCCGAAGAGAAGTCATCGCACTTCAGGACATGGGGCATAAACGGCTTGCTTTGGAAGCAGGCGAAGATCCTGTCCGCAATACGATGGACTATTACTTAGAATCGATCAAAACGATTTACAGCATCAAACATAAAAACGGCGCGATCCGCCGTGTCAATATTAATATTGCGGCTACGACAGTCGATAATTACCGCCTGCTCAAAGAAGCCGGCATCGGAACGTACATCTTGTTTCAGGAAACATACCATAAAGAAAGCTATCTTGAACTGCATCCGACCGGACCAAAACACGACTACAACTATCACACCGAAGCGATGGACCGCGCCATGGAAGGCGGCATAGACGACGTCGGTCTGGGTGTTCTCTTCGGACTGGACAAATACCGCTATGAATTTGCCGGGCTTCTCATGCATGCCGAGCATCTGGAAGCGGCGTTCGGAGTCGGTCCGCACACGATCAGCGTTCCTCGTCTGAAACACGCCGACGATATCGATCCCGATCAGTTTGACAACGGAATCGACGACGATACTTTTGCCAAGATCGTTGCCTGCATCCGAATCGCCGTTCCATATACGGGAATGATTATCTCTACCCGCGAAAACCAGAAAACACGGGAGCGCGTCCTTCATCTTGGAATCTCCCAGATCAGCGGCGGATCACGAACCAGCGTAGGAGGGTACTGTGAACCGGAACCTGAAGATGCCAAATCCGAACAGTTTGACGTCAGCGATACCCGCACACTTGACGAAGTTGTCCGCTGGCTTATGGAAATGGATTACATCCCAAGTTTTTGTACCGCATGTTATCGTGAAGGAAGAACCGGAGATCGGTTTATGTCTCTTTGCAAAAGCGGACAGATCCAAAACTGCTGTCATCCGAACGCTCTCATGACACTGAAAGAATATTTGATGGATTATGCGTCTCCTGAGACAAAGGCAATCGGAGACCGGCTGATCGACAGAGAAGTTCTCAATGTTCCGAATGAGAAAGCGCGTGCCGTCGTTTTGGAAAATCTGAAACTGATCGAGCAGGATAACAGAAGAGATTTTCGTTTCTAAATTTATTTTCTTGTGATATAATGAGCGTTGGCAGACGGAAGCCGCAGTAAAAACCACTTCTGCTTCCTCTGCAAATTTACGATACAGACGAAAGCAGTTTCATCGTTTCGTCTTATGCATGGCAATGAAAAGAGGGAATAACCATGAGCGCACAAAATCTCACCTTGCTGACAGATCTTTACGAACTGACAATGATGCAGGGATATTTTGAATCGCAGGCAAACGAAACGGTCATTTTCGACGTGTTTTTCCGCGAAAATCCAAACAAGGGCGGATACTCTGTCATGGCCGGTTTAGAGCAGGTGATCGAATATATTAAAAACTTGAATTTTTCTTATGAAGACGTAGATTATCTAAGGGGACTCGGACTGTTCAGCGAGGACTTCCTCCACTACTTGAGCGGATTCCACTTCAGCGGCGATATTTATGCCATTCCTGAAGGCAGCGTCATCTTTCCGCGGGAACCGCTCGTGAAAGTGATCGCCCCTATCATGGAAGCGCAGTTAGTCGAAACCGCGATCTTAAACATTATCAACCATCAGTCTTTGATCGCAACAAAGGCTTCCCGCGTTGTCCACGCGGCACAGGGAAACGGCGTGATGGAATTCGGTCTGCGCCGCGCCCAGGGACCTGATGCAGGTCTTTACGGGGCAAGGGCAGCCATGATCGGAGGTTGTGTCGGAACGTCCAATGTTCTCGCGGGAAAAATGTTTGACGTTCCTGTTCTCGGAACACATGCACACAGCTGGATCATGAGTTTTCCTGACGAATATACGGCATTTAAAGAATACGCCAGACTGTATCCTGACGCCTGTACGCTTCTCGTAGACACATACGACACATTAAAATCAGGTGTTCCGAATGCGATCCGTGTATTTCAGAAAATGAAAGATGCCGGAATCCATCCGAAAAGTTACGGAATCCGTCTTGATTCCGGCGATCTTGCCTACCTTTCCAAAAAGGCACGGAAAATGCTCGATGAAGCCGGATTTCCTGACGCAGTTATCGCCGCGTCAAATGATCTGGACGAATTTTTGATCAACGATCTGAAAATTCAGGGAGCTGCCATCACTTCATGGGGTGTCGGAACGAATCTGATCACATCAAAAGACTGTCCGTCATTCGGAGGGGTTTACAAACTTGCCGCCATCCAAAATAAAGACGGGGAATTTGTTCCGAAAATCAAGATTTCCGAAAATATAGAAAAAATCACCAATCCCGGAAACAAAACGATCTATCGCATTTATGATAAAGATACAGGAAAAATCCGCGCCGATCTAATCTGTTTTGCAGATGAAACTTACGATACTTCTGAAGATCTGCTTCTTTTTGATCCGAATTCCACATGGAAAAAGACACGGCTTGAAGGCGGCACATATACAATGAAAGAGATTTTAAAACCGATCTTTATCCGTGGCGAATGTAAATACACTTCTCCGTCCGTAAAAGAGATTGCCTCTTTCTGCGAACAGGAGAAAAATACTCTGTGGGATGAGACAAAGCGTCTCTTTAACCCGCACAAAGTATATGTAGACCTTTCACAAAGACTTTATGATACAAAAACCGAACTGTTAAATAACGTAAACCGATAGGAACAACTCTCTTATGAATCTATATCAGATCGACGACTTAGACGACTTAACCGAAACGTTCCATATTATAATTTAATGAAACTAAACGAATATCTGAAAATCAAATAAACAAAAACGAATATCTCGAAATCAAAGGAGTATAAACAATTATGAAAATCATCGTACTCGCCGGAGGACTAAGCACTGAAAGAGACGTTTCTCTTGCTTCTGCCGCCGGCATCTGCCGTACATTAATCGAAAAAGGTCATGACGCTTTTCTTCTTGACGTATTTTAGGGCTGGAACACGCTCCCGAACATTTGGAAGACGTATTTACCCTTCCCGGTCACGGTCTTGAGATTGCGAAAAACATCAGTTGTGAAGAACCTGATCTTGCCGCTGTAAAAGCATCCCGGCCTGATCAATCCGACTGTTTCTTAGGACCAAACGTCATTGAATTATGTCGTCTGGCAGATATCACATTTCTCGGACTTCACGGCGGTGAAGGAGAAAACGGAAAACTTCAGGCTACTTTTGACCTGCTCGGTATCCGCTACACAGGTCCCGATTCTCTCGGCTGCGCCGTCGCTATGGATAAAGGACTGACAAAACAAGTCTTTCTCCAGGCAGGCATCGACACGCCGGCAGGCGTTACCATTCACAAGAAATCAAAAGACCGCTCTCTTGCTTTAACAGGTCTTTCCCTTCCTGTCGTTATAAAACCATGTTCTGGAGGTTCGAGCATCGGGGTATATATCGTCAGTACAGAAGAAGAATATGCAGAAGCTTTGGAAAAATCCTTTTTCTATGAGGATGAAGTCGTTGTAGAAGAGTATATAAAAGGACGTGAATTTGCATGTGGCGTAATTGACAACGAGGCGCTTCCTCCGATCGAAATCATACCGAAAACAGGATTTTTCGATTATGCGAATAAATATCAGGCGGACGCGACTTTAGAAGTATGCCCTGCGGACATTCCCGAAGAGACAGCTTCCCGGATGATGGAACTTACCGTAAAAGCATTCCGTGCGCTGAAACTCAACGTATACAGCCGCGCCGATTTTCTTCTGGATGAAAAAGGAAATCTTTACTGTCTGGAAATGAACACTCTGCCGGGCATGACCGCAGCCAGCCTGCTGCCGAAAGAAGCGAAAGCGGCAGGAATCGAATACGGCGATCTGTGTGAACTGATCATCAAAAAATCGTTAGAAGCGCGTTATTAATACATGTTGTTTAAGAAAGGCAGGAGCTATCTTATGAAATATATGTCATTACAGGAAATTGCCGCAGCCTGCGGCGGTACATACTACGGCGGATCTGAATTTCTCCCCCGTGAAGTAAGCAGCGTCGTCATCGACAGCCGTAAAGCAGAAAAAGACAGTCTGTTTATCGCGATCCGGGGGGCACGCGTCGACGGACATTCCTTTATTCCGAAAGTAATGGAACAAGGAGCGCTCTGCGCCGTTTCCGAAGAAGATCTCGGAGATGTTCCTTATTCTTATATTAAAGTGGCGTCATGTGAACAGGCTTTAAAAGATATCGCAGAACACTATCGGCGTTCCCTTGATATCAAAGTTGTAGGCATTTCTGGGAAGCGTCGGCAAAAAACGAGCACCAAAAGAAATGATCGCCTCTGTCCTGTCACAAAAATATTCGGTTCTGAAAACAGAAGGAAACTTTAACAATGAGATTGGGCTTCCTCTTACTGTTTTCAACCTCCGTAAGGAACATGAAATCGCGGTTCTTGAGATGGGGATCAGCGGCTTCGAAGAGATGACGCGCCTTGCGAAAGTTGCCCGGCCGGACATCTGCGTTCTCACAAATATCGGTGTCGCCCATATGGAAAATCTAGGTTCAAGAGACGGGATCTTAAAAGCAAAAACAGAAATGTTTGCTTATATGAATGAAAACGGAACAATAATCTTAAACGGAGACGATGACAAACTGCGCGGATATTCTCCCGAAAACGGAATCACGCCTGTCTACTTCGGTCTTGATGAAAGCTGCGGTTTTCACGCCGAAAATATTTCCGGCAAAGGTTTAAACGGAACGGACGCACAGTTTTTCACACCAAATTCTTCTTTTACGGCACATATCAACATCCCGGGCGCTCACATGGTGTACAACGCGCTTGCGGCTACCGCAGTCGGATACGCTCTTGGTATGACAGACAGGGAAATCTGCGCAGGAATCGAAGCAAATGTTCCGATTGCCGGACGCAATAACCTGATCCGTGCGCCCCATTTTACGATCATCGACGACTGCTACAACGCAAACCCTACTTCTATGAAAGCGTCTCTCGATGTTCTTGCCTTTGCAGATACTCGCAAAGCAGCAATACTCGGAGATATGTTTGAACTCGGAGAAAACGAAAAACAGATGCACCGCGAAGTCGGCATTCACGCCGTCAGAAAAGGCATCGATGTTTTGATCTGCATCGGCAGTTTGATGAAGTCGGCGGCAGACGGAGCGTTGGAATATCTTGAGCAGCAAAAAAACGCAGAACATACCGAAGAGACGCCTTCGTCTTCTGCGCATTTTCCGACTCAGATCTGCCATTTCGCCACAAAGGCAGATTTTCTGCGCGAGGCGAAAGAACTTTTAAAAGAAGGCGATACCGTACTTGTAAAGGCTTCACACGGAATGGAGTTTCCGGAAATCGTCGAATTTTTACAGCAATAATATTATATTTTGATAAAGCATAGGAGAAGGATTATGAAATATCAGGTTCTCGTCCTTGATCTGGACGGCACTTTGACCAATTCAAAAAAGGGAAATTACCGCGCCGACAAAACAGGCGCTTCTTGAGATTCAGGAAGCCGGCCGCACTGTCGTTCTTGCCAGCGGGCGGCCGATCAACGGTGTTGCGCCTCTTGCAAAAGAACTTCAGATGGATACTTTCGGCGGATACATGCTCTCCTTTAACGGCGCACGTATTACAAAATGTTCCACAGGCGAGATCATTTACAATAAAACGATCCCAAAAGAAATCATCCGTCCGGTCTGGGAATACGTAAAGACATTTCCGGGACTGGATATCATCTCTTACGATGACACTCATATTTTCTCAGGGATTTGTCCGAACAAATATGTAGAAATAGAATCGGGAATAAACAATATGGAAATTGTTCCAACGGACGACTTTCCATCCGCCCTTGATTTCCCGGTAAATAAGCTGCTCATCTGCGGCGATCCGAAAACACTTGAAACGATGATCGAACCGCTCCGCAAGCAGTACCACGGGCTTTTAAATATCTATCTTTCCGAACCGTTTTTCTTGGAGATCATGCCGAAAAACATTGACAAAGCGCAGTCTCTCCAAAAGCTGTTAAACAGCATCGGTCTGACCGCTAATGAGATGATCTGCTGCGGCGACGGCTTCAACGATCTGTCCATGATCGAATATGCCGGTCTTGGAGTCGCCATGGAAAACGCACAGCCGATCATAAAAGAAACCGCCGACTTCATCACTCGTTCCAATGACGAAGACGGCGTACTCCATGTGATCGATACGTTTATGCGATAAAGAAATCTTTTATATCGGCTCACACATACAATCTGTAAGAGCTGTCACGATACTTTTTCAGGAAAAGAAAAGTTCCATCACTTCCTGTGCCGGCATTTCTTTTCCTGTAAACAGTTCAAACGCCGCAGCTCCCTGCCAGAGCAGCATCCCGATTCCTCCGACTGCGGCTTTACAGCCTGCCTCTTTTGCTTTTTTTGATAAGCAGCGTCTCTCTCGGATTATACACGACGTCCGCAACAGCCAGATCTTTATGAAGTAATTCTTCCGGAACGGGAAGCACGTTTTCCAAAGGACTCATTCCGGCGCGTGTTGCATTGATCAAAAGATCGCTTCCGGCGATAGCTTCTCCTAATTTTTTACTCATCATCAATATCTTCAATATTAGATTTTTTGCATCGACGGTACTGCTTTTTTAAATCTTTTACTACCGTTTTTCTCCGTTTGCGAAAAATTCATCCTTCCGGTTAAATATCGCAATCTCTGACGCTTTATCAAGCGCCGCCTGTACTGCGATCGCAGTCGCCGCTCCGCCTGTACCAAGCAAAACGATCTTCTTTCCCTCTATCCCGACTCCTTGTTCCTTCAGATTGCGGACAAATCCGATCCCGTCTGTAATATGCCCTGTCATCGTTTTGTCCTCTTCCACAACGACGGTGTTACACGCTCCGACAAGTTCCGCCGCAGGGGACAATCTGTCTACAAGCTGTGCCGCCGCGGTTTTGTTCGGCATCGTTATGTTAAAACCGCCTACGTTTAATGTGCGGAATGCGTCAATCGCATCTTTTGTTTTCTCCAGCGGTATGTCAAACGCAAGATACGCCGCATCGATCCCTAGCTTTTCAAAACTGTAGTTGTACATAGCCGGAGACCCCGAATGGCCTACCGGTGAACCGATCAGCGCGTAAAGCCTTGTATGTCCGTTAATTCTTCTTTCCATCTTTTCTCCCTCCATGATCATGCGCTCTCAAAACAGGCGCACTGCAAATATGGATACAGTATATCACAACTTTTTGTTTACTTCAACACTTTAAAGTGTGAATAAAATTCGTTAAAATAAAAATCGAATTAAAATGCATACATTTATCCCGTGTCACCCCATGTTACTAACGCGTTGTCGTTTTGTCTTAATGAATTGCCCCTTTTAAAAAAATGTGCTATCTTATTCCAAAAAGAAAGGAGATTTTACGAAAATATGAAAAACAGTTTTTCTTTTCTCGCAAAACATATTTCATGGAAATACATTGTACTTATCTTAATCCTTATTTATATTATCCTCCTTACTGTTCCTTATCTGCCGCATAAAACTGTATCGGAAGAATACAAAGAAAAAGGATGCGGCAGCCGAATATTATTCCGACACATCCGGGACAGAGCGCATCGCCTACATCACTGATAATAACGACGCTCTTTTGTATCGGCTCGGTATGATCGAAGAAGCAGAAAATCCATCATTTTATCGACCTTTGATTTAACGATGATGAGGCGGGGCAGGATATTCTTTCCGCCTTACTAAACGCCGCGGACCGGGGCGTCGATATCCGTGTTATCGTCGATGGAATCAGCGGATTTATGGATGTACAGCACAATCCGTGGTTTCTTGCTTTAGACGCTCATAAAAACGCTCAGGTCCGCATTTATAATCCTGTGAATTTTTTGAAACCATGGGATATGCAGGCCCGCCTTCATGACAAATATCTGATCATCGATGACCAGATGTATACACTTGGCGGACGCAACACAACAAACCTGTTTCTCGGAGATTATTCAAAAGGAAAAAACATCGACAAGGAGCTGTTTGTTTACGAAACAGATCCGGGCAAAAATATGCAAAACACTTCTATGTCCCAGCTTCAGACTTATTTTGATTCCATATGGGATTCTTCTGACAGCAAACCGTGCCGTGGCTCAAGAAACGGAAAAAAGGACGGTCGAAAAAAATCAGAAGCTCTGAAAAAATCATTACAAAGAGCTACAGAAAAAAGTATCCTGCCGCATACGAAAAATCAAAACTGGGAAGAACTGACATTTGAGACAAATAAGATCACTCTTTTGAGCAATCCGATCGAATCAGAAAAGCAAATGAACCTGTGGATGTGGTACTCTCTTCACCGGCTTAATGATGTCCGGAAAATCAGGCGACGATCTACACCCCTTACATTATATGCGGCAGGGAAATGTACGACGATCTTTCTCAGCTCACAGATAATAACGTCTCTGTCGAGATCATTACAAATGATGTCGCAAAAGGCGCCAATCCGTGGGGCTGTACAGATTACTTAAATGAAAAAGAAAAGATATGGAGAACCGGTGTGAAAGTTTACGAATATATGGCTCCCATTCCTGCCATACGAAAGCCGTTCTCATAGATGACCGCATGAGTATCGTCGGTTCTTACAATCTTGACATGCGAAGCACATATCTTGATACCGAATTAATGCTTGCCGTCGATTCAACCGAATTAAACGCAATTATACGAAAAGAAGCCGAACATGATAAAACCTTTTCAAAAACGATGGAAAACGGAAAATATACCTACGGGGAAAATTACAAAACAAAAGAATTAAGCACCGGAAAGAAATTATTCTACGCAACATTAAGACAAATTATCAAACCGCTCCGAAGATTCTTATAGACAACTTTATTAAAAACTCTTTATAGACAAAACTTTTATGATTAAATTTTTACAGCCGAATTTCTTATGATCGATATCTTCTCTGATCGGATTTATCTGCACGGAAACGAGAATCACAAATCAGGCATCCCTTGTACCTTCCCGAGAACTGTTCCCATGCAGATAAACCGGTCTTTCGGCTTTACTACTACATCCTGTTCCAATACGTTCAATGCTTTCAGCTTTTTCTCTTCATTTTCCTGATATAATAATCTCAAATAATAAACTTCATTTACTAAGAAAATTCCTATTTCATTTTGACCTGCTTTTTTTTCGGTCAATGCGATCACATCCCCGTTCCGAAAAACAGGCTCGTATCTGTCTGTCTGAAGCTGCAGGCAAAATTCCATGCCGTCTATCATATTCTCCTTGCGTACACGGAATTCAAAATATTCTGCTCTTTTTTTACAAATCGCATCAATCCCTCCTCCCATATCTTTCATACACGGAAAAGAAATCCATTCTTCCTGCTGCATTCTCGAATACTCTTCTTCGATCACCATACGAACAAGTTTTTCCCGCTGCTCGTCAACTGCCTGTACTTTTCAAGAGCATATATCTCATCCTGTGTGATCGCTCTTTTACATGCGATGGCAATCTCTCTGTTTCTTACATACTCTTCATAAAAGTAATTCGCATCTACTTCAAGCGTGATCATCAGCGCAACAAAAATATCCGGTTTCGGATAGCTGATTCCATTCTCATAATTTGCAATAGCAGACGGTGTAACCTGCACCGCTTCGGCAAGCTGTACTCTTGACATGTTTAACTCCTGACGTCGCTTACGAATCTTATTTCTGATCATCGTCATGATTTTAACCCTCTCTTCACCACATATTATTCAAAGTATATTACAAATTTCCTGTAAAAGCAATCGCTTTTTCAAGATTATTGTAGTTTCTCATTGACATTTTATTAAATCTGTCGTAAACTGATGTAGAAATAGCCGTAAAATTGGTATATTTCTTAATATGAATCAATTTTCTTAGGTAATATTAACAACTAGAATCGAGGGGCATGATGAAAGATTATGTAATAGATGTACTGATGAACATCGGAGTTCCGGCAGGAATCAAAGGTTTTACTTATATTTGCGACGCAATAGAATTATTTAATACCGATCCATACTATCCTGACGGAAAGATATCAGCACTCTATATCGATATCGCTAAAAAGTATCACACAACACCATCAAGAGTAGAGCGTTCCATACGACACGCTTTCGATATTGCACTTACAAAAGGTGATCCTGATATGGTATCCCGCTATCTGGATCTGACAAACAGACAGAACTCCACGCTATTGCGGACACTCTATCTTCGAATCGGGCAAGAACGCCGCAGACATCAGGCAGAACGGCATCATCAGCAATGCAACCCACAAACTTGTACCTCACAGACTTGTGAGTTTAAAGCACAGATATATATGGAAGCAATGAAAACCTTATCCGAAGAGATCGAATCTTTGTTTAATCGCACTCTTGCTTCTGTAAGAGATGATATTCATCCGACAGACGACGGACAAAGTGAACGGAGCTGTTCCGGATTTCCAAAATCTTTTAAAATCTTAAAGACTCGGCTCTTTCTTATTTTATTTTTATCATCTTTGAAAACAGCTCCGCAAAACAACATATGTTTGAATTTCACTTGGTTTTACCTCGCTTTTCATATATAATATTAGGCGTTTCACAAACGCCTAATACCGAAAATTATTGAAAGGAGATGGTTCTATGTCTACCAACATTCAGAAAAACCAGATTACAGAAGGCATTATTTGGCGGCAGCTTCTACTTTTCTTCTTTCCCATTTTACTCGGGACTTTCTTTCAACAGCTATACAACACGATTGACAGTGTTATCGTCGGTCAATTCGTCGGAAAAGAAGCTCTCGCCGCAGTAGGAGGTTCTTCTGCTCAGATCGTTGCTTTTGTAGTCGGATTTTTTACCGGGCTTTCTTCCGGGGCATCCGTAACGATTGCACAATTTTTCGGTGCGAAAGACTCCCGCTCTGCAAATAAAGGTCTTCACACAGCTTACGCGATCGCCGCTTTCGGAGGTTTGATCCTTACCGTATCAGGAATAATTCTGACTCCGTTTCTTTTAGAGATGATGAATACGCCTGCCGATATTGTAGCAGATTCCGCCGTTTACTTAAGGATCTACTTTGCCGGAATCATTTTCGTCCTCATTTACAACATGGGATCGGCAATACTGCGCGCCACCGGAGATTCCAAACGTCCGCTCTATTATTTGATCGTCTGCTGCATCATCAACATCGTGCTTGACGTTTTATTCGTTATCGTATTCCATATGGGTGTTATGGGAGTTGCCGTTGCCACCCTCATCGCACAGGCTGTAAGCGCCGTACTTGTCACTTTAAAACTGATGCGCTCTGAAGGCATATTAAAACTTTCCGTCAAACAGATCCGTTTCCACGGTTCGATTTTGAAAATGCAGTTAAAACTCGGACTGCCGACCGGATTTGAAGCGATCCTGTTCTCTATTACAAATATTGCCATTCAATCTGCTGTCAACACTTTCGGCACGGACACAACCGCCGCATGGTCAGCCTACGGAAAACTGGACGCAATTTTTTGGATGGTCAGCACTGCGTTCGGAATTGCGATCACAACATTCGTAGGGCAAAACTACGGCGCCGGAAAAATGGATCGCGTACGCAAAAGTACCCGCGTATGCCTTCTTATGGATTTTATTGTTTCCGCCGTACTTGTTGTCTTTCTGATCGCCGCACGATTCCTTTTATTCCGGTTATTTACAAACGACAGTCATGTAATTGAAATCGGATGCGACATGCTCGTTCTGATCACGCCATGGTACATTGTATATGTCTTTATCGAAGTTATCGCCGGAGCGCTGCGCGGAGTCGGAAACGTCGTCGTTCCGGTAGCCATTACTCTGCTTGGCGTCTGCGTCCTTCGCATCGCATGGCTTGCCGCCATGCTGAAAATCTCACCGACGATATCGGCGATTATTTTAAGCTATCCGGTAACATGGGTTATCACAGCGCTTGCATTTATCATCTACTATATATACATAACCCATAAAACTATCGCCGGAAGTTCTAAAAAGCATGTTCCAAAATTGTAAGCAGCCGATAAAATCTTAGATAGACCCGGACTTGGACTATCTGCGCTGCGAGAGTAAAAAAGCAAAAAATTACCCGAATCATCATAAAGTAATATACTCACATAAGAAACGGGTGATTTTTTGCTTTTCTGCATTCTTCTGCATAATAATCAAAATTATGTTGTCTTTTTCGGAAATTTCAAACAGGCTTTAAACTGATCGCAGTCGATCAATATATCAAATTCTCCCCCGAGCGCTTTGGCATAAGTACTTACGATCGCCAGTCCAAGTCCGTTTCCGTCTCCGGTTCTTGCCTTATCTCCTCTTGCAAACCTTTCGATAATATCTTCTTTTGTAAAATCCATCGGATATCCCGATGTGTTTGTTACTTCCAGCCATACTTCCTCTTTTCCTTCCGACTGCAAAAGCTTCGTTTTCACAAAGACACGCGTTCCCTTTGCAGAATATTTCAACGCATTTTCAATCAGATTCTGGCAGATCCTGTAAAAATAAGAATTGTCCGATATAAGCTGTGTATCTTCTTTTGTCAGATCGGTAACAAATTCCAAATGACTTTCTTTTATCCTGTCATCCATATCCGCAAAGATCTGTTCGATCATCCGATTTACCTCGAACGGCTCCGGATGCAGCTCTACATTTCCGCTGCTTGCTTTTGCAAGATTAAATAAACTGTTGATCATTTCTTTTAGTTTCTCTGCCCGCTCTGAAATCACATCCACATAATCGCGGACAATATCGCTTAATTCTTCCCTCTTGATCAGTTCAATATAGCCGACCATCGACGTAAGCGGCGTTTTCAGATCATGGGAAACATTTGTAATAAGATCTACTCTGAGCTGATCGCTGCGCGATACTTTTTCAAGACTCTTTCGCTCGATCTCTAGCGCTTCTTTGATCCTGTTTTGATTTATCTTTTCAAAATTACACATGATCATGTCTAACTGTTTCTTTTTAAAGTGATTCATCACCGCTCCGGCAAGCACAAACTGAACGAGCGCCGATAAAATCATGACATAACCCGATGCATAATTGTATTGCCATCCTGTTCCTATATACATTCCGCCGTTCATTAAGTACGACATATACCACAAAGCGATCAAAAGAGCTGTTCCGCCTATCCACTGCAGTCTGCGATTCCTGATTTTCCACCTGTTCTGCCATTTCACATACGCATCCTTTTCTCCCGGATCCCATTCACGGAATTTCCTCATAATGAGAAATGCGGTCAGTATCATCTGCCCTGCTCCAAATAAAGCATTTCCCAATATCCCGAAAAACAATGATTCTCCGGTCGGATGGTACGTACGGTACACTACAACACTATACCAGAATGCGATTCCAAACCCTGCCAGCACAAAACAAAATAGTTTCACTGCAATCCCTGTACTGCTAAGCCAGCATTTCTCTAAAAAACTTTTCGCCTTTGACTTAATATTTTTCCATTTTGTATCCAATACCCCACACCACCTTTACATATCTTGGTTTCTTTGCATCAATCTCAATTTTCTCCCGAATGTGTCTGATATGAACCATTACCGTGTTTTCCACTGTATAGTTTGCCGATTCCTGCCAGACATTTTCATAAATCTGCTCCGAAGAAAACACCTGCCCCGGATGTTCCATCAAAAGTTCTAAAATTTTATACTCCGTAGCCGTCAGCCTCACTTCCTCCCCTTCCACAAGTACGATCCGCTGTTTTTTGTCAAGTACAAGGCCTCCGTTTATGATCTGATCATCATTTTCCTTCGGAAGCTCGCCTCCCCACGCCCTGTATCTCCTCAAATGCGCTTTCACGCGAGCCATCAACTCCGCCGGATTATAGGGCTTTTCCACATAATCGTCCGCACCAAGCACAAGTCCCGATACCTTATCACTTTCCTCCGTCTTTGCCGAAAGAATAATAACCGGAATCCTGTATTTCTCCCGAAGCTTCATAAGAGCAGACAAGCCATTTAACCGTGGCATCATAACATCAAGCAGAATTAAATCTACCGGATTCTGCTCAAGCAAGTTTAACGCTTCCATTCCATCATACGCCGGAATCACCCGGTATCCTTCGTATTTTAAAAGTTCACTGATCGAATATACAATTTCTTTGTTGTCATCAACAACCATGACAACCTCTCCCATATTCATTTCCTCTGCCATCATTCTCTCCTCTCGTTTTCCTTTATCTGATATAAACAGTACACTTCCACTGTTAAAAAAAAGTCTCGATGTAATTCTTAAATTTTCCTTATAAAGGGCCGTCGGGAATTTCCTTTACATACATTTCCTTTCCAAGCAGTGGATCGCCGGTATAATTCCGCCACTTTTTGTGGCGGCAAGCCGGGCAATCGGCTTGGATTGCACAACGTGCAATCATTATACCACAAACGATAACAGGCGATCCGGAAATTTCTTTATTTCCGAACCGCCTGTCATCTTTACACATGTGAATTTTATTTTATTCCGCCGCAATCTGCTTTACCTTACCGAGTCCCTTTGCCACGGCAGGAATGCAAATGATCACGAGCGTAATCGCCGCTTCCGCCAAAAGAAAGCTATAATTATATGCAATCGGATAGATCGCTGTCAATGATTTCGGGAAGTTATCGGGCATGTAATCCATCCAATACAAATATCCCCCAAGTGCGTGAAACGCACCTCTTGCCAAAACTGCCGCGATATAACCTTTAAGCAGTCCGTGCTTCTTTTTTGCAAAAAATCCTGCCACACCAAGAGCTGCAAATGCCAGAATATAATCACAGCACACTTGGAAAAAAGAAAGTACATACGGTTCCTGTATAAACTGCAGGATTCCATAAGCAAGACCTACCAAAACTCCTGTTCCGACACCGTACCAGTTTGCCACAAGTACAATAAACAGCATGCTGCATAATGTCACACTGCCTCCCCATGGCATCTGAAAAATCTTTACATAAGACGTAACAAACGCCAGGGCCATTGCAGCCGCACAAAATACTAGCTGCTTTGTCGTCATTTTTTGACGCTTAGATCTCTTTCCCGCGAAAAATACTGCCGCCAGCAAAAAAGTACGATCCCGACGGATATCGTGACAACATATCCCGCAGTTGTCAGCCCGCCTTCTGCATTTACAAGTAAATCAAACATAAAAAAACCTCCTGTTCTCAGATTGAAAACAAAAGGTATAAACACTCATAACATAATCCCTACGTTGGCATTATCCAAATCAGGTTATGGGTCGAAGTTCCCAACTTCCTCTCAGCCTGTAACACAAGCTCCCCTTGTCATCAATCTATATGTAATTTTTTAGTAACAGTTTAGCCATACAGTGTGTGTGAAGCACAAAACATGCCTGCATGTTTTTGCAAGCGGACATCTGTATGTGCTAAGCGCCTATTTATGAGTAAAACAGTGGCGTCAGCCACAATAAGCACGCAGTGCGGTTTTACGAATGGCGTGGGATAAACTGTTACATCTTTGACCGTATCCATAATAACCTCTTTGACAAAAAATGTCAAGAAATTTGAACAATCATTGTTATTAACTTGTGATAATGTCTCCTTAAGATTCACTTGAGGTTTTGTCTCTTTTTGGTATTCTATTAAAGCTATGAAAGAAGGTAAAATTACATTGTCACAAGAACAACTGAAAACGCTGACTGTCATCAACCGTTTCATTGACAAGTCTATTTCCAGACAACAGGCTGCTGAACTTTTGGGTCTCTCCACACGCCAGATCACACGCTTAA
>ENA-OPYU01000283-OPYU01000283.1-human-gut-metagenome-genome-assembly--contig:-NODE-283-length-20335-cov-5.424238_pt1 | contig 20335 bp, 22 predicted proteins | sample MGYA00242637_ERZ504482 | MGnify/ENA primary metagenome ERZ504482 (study PRJEB26092, sample SAMD00036237) | human gut metagenome | host: Homo sapiens | study: EMG produced TPA metagenomics assembly of... | reverse complement strand
CTTCCCGAAAAGGCGCACGTAGAGGGAGGTGATGTAGTGCTTTACAATAATATTGTGTTTGTAGGCCTTTATACCCAGCCCGATTATCCGCAGATGAAGACGGCACGTACCAACCGATATGCTTTTTTCCTTTCTGAAAGAAATCTGTCCGGGGAAGATATTCATCCCCTTGGAGCTGGAAAAAACATAATACAGATCCACGTGCGGGGATTCTGCATCTGGATTGTACCTTTATGCCGGTAGGGAAAGGGCATGCGATTATTTATAAGGACGGATTTATGTATCCTCAGGATTATCATACTCTGCTCGATTTGTTCGGCAGGGAGAATGTATTTGAAATAACGCGGGAAGAGATGTACTATATGAATACGAATGTCTTTTCCATCTCTCCTGAGGTGGTGGTTTCTGAAAAGAACTTTATCCGCCTGAATACCTTTATGGAAGAGGTATGGGGAATGACGGTAGAGCGTGTACCTTATTATGAAATATCTAAGATGGGCGGACTGTTGCGCTGCTCCACCTTACCATTAATCCGAGAAAATGACTAAACAAACAACAAACCACATTTTGATGGTGGAACCCGTAGCCTTCGGGTTCAATGAAGAAACAGCGGCCAACAATTATTTCCAGCAGCGGACAGTTGCGGCAGGTGAGACAGTACAAGCTTGTGCCTTGAAGGAATTTCGGGGCATGGTGGATAAGTTGCGTGCAAACGGCATAGAGGTAATAGCGGTGCAGGATACCCCGATACCTCATACTCCGGATTCCATATTTCCGAACAACTGGGTGTCCTTTCACGACGACGGAACGGTGGTGCTGTATCCTATGTTTGCGGAAAACCGCAGGGCGGAAAGACGGGCGGATATCTTGCAGCGGATAGAGTCGGAGGGGTTCAGCATCCGTCGGAAGGTAGATTATACAGGTTTTGAGGAAGAAAACCGCTTCCTGGAGGGGACCGGGGGAATCATTCTGGACCGAGTGAACCGTTATGCATACGCGGCTTTGTCGCAACGGGTGGACGAAGCATTATTGGGTCGGTTCTGCAAGGAACAGAACTTTATTCCAGTGCCCTTTCGCGCCTATCAGACTGTAAACGGACAACGTCTGCCCATTTATCATACCAACGTCATGATGTGTGTGGCAACAGATTATGCGGTCGTTTGTCTGGACAGCATTGATGACGTGGAAGAGCGTGAGCAGGTTTGCCACATCTTGCGGCAGACAGGGAAAGAAATCATCGCCATCTCCGAGGAACAGATGCATCACTTTGCCGGAAATATGCTTCAGGTGGAGAACGGGAAAGGTACATTGTTTCTAGTGATGTCTCAAAGTGCTTACGATTCGTTGGATGAAGGCCAGTTACAACGGCTGTCTAAGTATAACGCATTACTTTCCATGCCCATCCCTACCATTGAAACTTTGGGAGGAGGAAGTGCCCGTTGTATGATGGCGGAAATATTCTTGAAGAAAGAAAAACATTAAATAATAAAAGCTTATGGATGCAAAATTATCGGCAGCTCAATTAATGGAGCTTGAGAACAAACATGGAGCACACAATTATCATCCTGTTCCTGTGGTATTGGATAAAGGAGAAGGTGTGTTTGTATGGGATGTGGAAGGAAAGAAATATTATGATTTCCTTTCCGCTTATTCGGCGGTGAACCAAGGACATTGTCATCCGCGTATTATTGATACGTTGGTAAAACAGGCGCGAAAGCTGACTTTGACTTCACGCGCTTTTTATAACAGCCAGTTGGGACGGTATGAAGAATTTGTCACCCGTTATTTCGGATATGACAAGGTTTTACCGATGAATACGGGAGCCGAGGCGGTAGAAACCGCATTGAAGCTTTGCCGCAAATGGGCGTATGAAGTAAAAAGCTTCCCAAGGATACGGCGGAAATCGTTGTATGCCGGAATAATTTTCATGGGCGTACTACCACTATCGTTTCTTTCTCCATTGATCCGGACGCTTACAATAACTACGGACCTTTTACTCCCGGCTTTGTTGTGATTCCTTACAATGATGCCGAAGCGCTGGCGAAAGTGCTGGACGAACATCCCCATGTGGCCGGATTCCTGGTTGAGCCCATTCAGGGAGAAGCAGGTGCTTATGTACCCGATGAGGGATATTTGAAAAAATGTTACGACTTGTGTCGTGCCCACAATGTACTTTTTATAGCCGATGAAGTGCAGACCGGCATTGCCCGTACAGGCAAATTGCTGGCTTGTGACTATGAGAATGTTCATCCGGATATCCTGATTTTGGGAAAGGCTTTATCGGGTGGGGCCTGTCCTGTTTCTGCAGTATTATCATGCAATGAAGTGATGGATGTTATCCGTCCGGGACAACATGGTTCCACTTTTGGCGGAAATCCTATTGCTGCGGCAGTGGCTGTTACGGCACTGGAGGTGGTACGGGACGAACAGTTGGCGGACAGGGCATACAGACTGGGATTGATATTCCGGGAAGAGATGAGAAAACTGTGTGAAACATCTCGTGTGGCTTCTTTTGTCCGGGGCAAGGGATTGTTGAATGCGTTGATAATCAATAATGATGAAACGAAGGATTTGGCGTGGGAAATTTGCTTGAAATTGGCCGAAAACGGCTTGCTGGCCAAACCGACACATACGAATATTATTCGTTTTGCTCCGCCATTGGTGATTACAGAGGAACAGTTAAAGGAGTGTATCGAAATTATAAAGAAGACGATTGCCCTGTTTGAATAAAGGACTTTTTTATCCTGTCTTTTAGGGGTGGATTCAATCTGCCCCTCTAATCGTTTTCACTGATACCCACCTGTTTATGACGCTTCATCTTTCACTGTTCCATACTGTTTGGCAATCAAGGAAGTATAGAAAAAGTAATTATTTGATGAGGCTGTTCTTCTTGATAAGAATATTTAATGCAGTTATATCCGGTTAACTCGGAAATAATTTCTATCTTTGCACCCCGAATTAAAAAAAGTAGACGTATGATGCCGTGAATAGCGGTCGTGTATTCTAGAACACCACGTAAAAAATCAGGAGAAATGAAGAATAATAACACTGTATCTGTATCGTTCATGTTGCTTGGCATACTGTTTTGTGTATGTCTTGTCGCAGCAAATTTATTGGAGACCAAAGTAGTCCAGATCTGGAAAATTACGGCAACTGCCGGATTGGTTGTATTTCCTATCTCTTACATTATCAATGATTGTATAGCCGAAGTATGGGGCTTCCGCAAGGCACGTCTTATCATCTGGATGGGCTTTGCCATGAATTTCATGGTGGTAGCTTTGGGGCAGCTTGCCATTCTGATGCCCGCAGCTCCGTTTTGGGAAGGAGAGGAGGGCTTCAACTTCGTTTTCGGCATGGCGCCCCGCATCGCTGTAGCCAGTCTGACCGCTTTCTTGGTCGGCTCTTTTCTGAATGCCTATGTCATGAGTAAAATGAAGCTGGCCTCGGGGGGAAAGAACTTTTCACTTCGTGCTATCACTTCTACCTTGGTGGGTGAGAGTGCCGATTCCATGATTTTCTTTCCTGTTGCCTTCGGAGGTTTGATGCCTGCCGGTGAACTGATAAAGATGATGGTTATTCAGGCGGTGCTCAAGACACTCTATGAAATTATTATCCTGCCTGTTACCATCCGTGTGGTAAATTACATCAAGAAGGTGGATGGCAGTGATGTCTTTGATGAGCATATCTCATACAATGTATTAAAAATCAAAGAACTTTAATAAGTTGCTGATGTGTCAGTGTGCCGGTTAGCCAATTACCATGCGGTATATGGCGCAGCATATCCACATAGCGCGGCAATTGGCACATTAGTAAATTGAAAAATTATCAACAATGAATAAAAGTGACGCATTGGTTGTGTTCAGCGGAGGGCAGGACTCAACCACGTGCCTGTTTTGGGCAAAAAAACATTTCCGCAAAGTGTATGCTTTAAGTTTTATCTATGGACAAAAGCATGTGAAGGAAGTGGAGCTGGCCCGTGCTATTGCCGGAAAGGCAGGTGTGGAGTTTAAAGCGATGGATGTTTCCTTTATAGGCAACCTGGGTAAAAATTCGCTGACAGATACTACGATAACGATGGATGAGGTGAAGCCTGCCGATAGTTTCCCTAATACGTTTGTGCCGGGGCGGAATTTGTTCTTTCTGAGCATTGCAGCTGTCTATGCACGCGAATTGGGGATCAATCATATCGTGACCGGTGTGTCGCAGACAGACTTCAGCGGTTATCCTGATTGCCGGGATGCTTTTATCAAGTCACTGAATGTGACGTTGAACCTTGCCATGGACGAGCAGTTCGTGCTTCACACTCCGCTGATGTGGATTGATAAAGCGGAAACATGGGCGTTGGCGGACGAATTGGGCGTGCTCGATTTGATCCGGCATGAAACGTTGACTTGCTATAATGGCGTACAGGGAGATGGCTGCGGTCATTGCCCGGCCTGTAAGCTCCGTCGTGAAGGATTGGAAAAGTATCTGGAGATAAAGGCGGAAAGAGAGAAACGATAGGATAAATGAATGTGTTTTCTCCTTGTATGAAAGGTGTTTTCTTTTTGCCGAGTATATTGTTTCACTTTAGTGAGCAGGTTTTATCACTAGAGTGAAGAAATTTCATCACTTTAGTGGTACAACTTCATCACTCTAGTGAAACGATCTGCTCGAAGCGGGGAGAGAATTTCTTTTCTAAGGTATAATAGAGAAAACATGAATATGAAAAAATAACTTTAATGGAAAGAAAAGATGAATTGACCCTTCTCGGGGCGAAGACCGAGTACAGGCAGGATTATGCTCCCGAAGTGTTGGAGTCCTTTGTGAACAAACATCCCGGAAACGACTATTGGGTACGTTTTAACTGTCCCGAATTTACCAGCCTGTGTCCTATTACAGGACAGCCCGATTTTGCGGAAATCCGTATCTCCTACCTGCCTGATGTGAAAATGGTGGAGAGCAAGAGCTTGAAGCTGTATTTGTTTAGTTTCCGTAATCATGGCGATTTTCATGAAGATTGCGTGAATATCATCATGAAAGATTTGATTAAGCTGATGGATCCTAAATATATTGAGGTGACGGGCATTTTTTACTCCGCGCGGTGGTATTTCCATTTATCCGTATTGTAATTACGGCCGTCCGGGTACTAAGTATGAGGAATTGGCGGAGTATCGGATGCGTAATCACGATTTATAGTTGTATCTCTTGGAATGAATAGAGAGATTGTGGACTCAAATATTTGCTGGTTCTGAAAATTTGTTCTATTTTTGCACTCCGAAAAAAGGAGAGGTGCTCGAGTGGTTGAAGAGGCACGCCTGGAAAGCGTGTATACCCCAAAAGGGTATCCGGGGTTCGAATCCCCGTCTCTCCGCGAAAGTAGAAAAGTTAAAGTTGTAGATTCTTGAATTTGAACGATTCAAGAATTTTTCTTTTTCTAGTATTTTCCTTCATCTTTTCAAGGAGCTTATGTTAAATTGGAATCCGGTAATTTGATTTATGAAGACAATTTCGATATATGATTCGTTGCTTGTTTTAGGGCGTGGAATAGGACAAGTCATGTTTCAGAATAATGCGTTGTCCGGTTTGTTAATGTTGGTCGGAATTTTTCTGAACTCGTGGCAGTTGGGAGTATTAGCGGTAGGCGGTAATATAATAAGCACGTTGGCGGCTTGTATCTCAGGTTATGGACGTGACGATATAAAGAATGGACTGTATGGTTTTAACGGCACATTGATAGGTATAGCAGTCGGAGTTTTCATGCAGCTGTCTTTGTGGTCTTTGCTGCTCATGGCGGTAGCTTCATGTTTTTCTACTTGGATAGTACGGCTTTTCAGCCGGCAGCATTCACTTCCCGGATTTACTGCTCCTTTCATTTTTTCTGTGTGGATATTATTGGGAATCTGTACTTGGATAACGCCGGATTTATTGCTGGTTTCCGAAACGGTATCTGATACTGTGCGGGAGGTTGATTACGTTCAGGCTTTTTGTTTAGGTATTGGTCAGGTCATGTTTCAAGAAAATTTATTGACCGGACTGTTCTTTTTGGCTGGTATTGGGGTTAATTCATGGACTGGAACTTTTTATACTGCGCTGGGGACACTTCTTCCTGTTCTTTTTGCTGTATTTTGGGGGATAGATCCGGAAATGTTGAATATGGGATTGATGGGCTATAATGGTGTATTGTGTGCTTTGGCTTTAGGAGGCAAAACTTGGAAAAGCTTTGTATGGGCTTTATGTTCAGTCTTGCTGTCCGTTGTATTGCAGTTTGCAGGGATCAAGTTGGGAATTACTACTCTGACTGCACCTTTTGTACTATCTGTATGGATGATAATGATAATGCAGAAAGTGGTGAATACAAAAGGTGAATAATAGACAGTATCCGTAGTTCAGGCAGATTGATTTTATAATGGATGTAAAACAATCTAATTGGGATATTATTATGGATCTAAATTGATTGACGCAAAGGCTGGAAAAGTATAGCTTACGCTCAATGAATCATTTATGAAGGGTTCCTTTCAAGATCCTTCATGACAACACATTGAAAAACAATATATTGTGTAATTATGAAGGATTTGAAGGATTTCCCGGTATCTTTTTATATTTATAGGTTTTATGATAACTCCAATCCCAGTGCTTCTTTTAATTTCAGCAGATTCGGGTTTTTCTTGCTCATCATCTGGAAACGTTCCACATGGCTGTAAGCACGGATGTTCTCGGTAGGGGCACTGACACGTACCGTCATGGTGATTTTCCGGTTGTGCAGTCGTTCGCGTAAATGATTCTGAACCGATGGTATCAATTGTACCATATATTTTTCCACCATATCATTGTCTACTGTCACTTCAAAAGTCGTGTCATTCAACAAATGCGGATGCATGTTCATCATTCGTGCGGAGTTAGCCTTCTCTTCCTTGGGCAGGGCGGCTGCAAATTCACGCCAGTAATAGTCCAGATCTTTTTCATTGAAAATATAATCTTCGTATGTGGCATCGTTTTGGACAGCGGTGCTTGCCGCTTTTGCTTCTTGCTTTTCCGCAGCTTGCTGTTCGTGCAAAGGACGGCGCAGGGATATACCGAGTGAGCCCGCCTTGAACACCGGGAATTTTTTTCTCTTCTCTGGTCTGAGGCAGCGGGCTTGGACGGCTTGCGTTCATACTGCCGGTTGTACTTGTACCCTGTGGTTGAGGAACGGCGGTTGCTGCGGTCTGTGCAGCGGCAGCTTTAGCCTGAGGCTGTGGCTGCGTGGCGGCTGTGGAAGCCGCTTGCTGCGTAAATAGGGGTTTTAATATCTTCTTAGGGCCACGCCCACCACTTGCATCATCGGCGTCGGGCAGAGTGAGTTGGGCGCATTGAATCAGTGTCAGTTCTACCAGCAGACGTTTGTTTTTGCTTGCACGATAGTTCAGGTCACAATCATTGCATAGCTTCATGGCACGGTACAGGAATTTCTGGTCACATTTTTGTGCTTGTTCTTTATAGCGGTCGCGGATACCGGCGCCTACTTCCAGCAATTGCAGGGTGGAAGGATCCTTGCTCACCAGCAAATCCCGGAAATGAGAGGATAGTCCGGTGATGAAATGGCTGCCGTCAAATCCTTTTTTCAATACGTCGTTAAAAAAGCAGCATGGATTCGGGAACTTTGTTTTCAAGCAACAAATCGGTCAGCTTGAAATAATATTCGTAATCCAAGACATTCAGGTTTTCAATCACACTTTTGTAAGTGATGTTCCCACCTGTGAAGCTGACTACTTGGTCGAAGATGGAAAGAGCGTCGCGCATACCACCGTCGGCTTTCTGTGCGATGACAGTCAGGGCTTCGGGTTCGGCGTTGATATGTTCCAGTTTGGCAACGTATTGCAGATGGTCGATAGTGTCTTTGATGCCGATGCGGTTGAAGTCATAAATCTGGCAACGGCTCAGAATAGTCGGCAGTATCTTATGCTTTTCCGTTGTGGCAAGGATGAAGATGGCATGATGAGGCGGTTCTTCCAATGTTTTCAGAAAAGCATTGAAGGCGGCTTGCGACAACATGTGGACCTCATCAATGATATATACCTTGTACTTGCCGATTTGTGGCGGGATACGTACCTGCTCAATCAGCGAACGGATATCTTCTACCGAGTTGTTGCTGGCGGCATCCAGCTCATGTATGTTGTAAGAACGCTGTTCGTTGAATGCCAGACAAGACTCACACTGATTGCAGGCTTCGCCTTCGGCAGTGGGGGTCTGGCAGTTGATGGTTTTGGCAAAGATACGTGCACACGTTGTTTTTCCCACTCCACGCGGTCCGCAGAACAGGTAGGCATGTGCCAGCTTGCCGGTGGCAATAGCATTTTTTAAGGTGATGGTCAACGCGCGTTGTCCCACAACCGATTCGAATGTAGCGGGACGATATTTTCGTGCCGATACGATATAATTTTCCATAAGCGGAGTTCTTTTTTCTAATATGAGTTCTGCAAAAGTACATAAATTATCCGTTTTTATGGGTAGGATTGCTTGAAATATTTCTATCTTTGCAAAAATCAAAAAAGGGATTCTTTGTATGAGCAAATTGCTGACTATTTGGAACTACATCCGGCGCCATAAGTATATGATTACGGTGCTGATCTTTATTGTAGTTATTGGTTTTCTGGATGAGAACAGCTTGATTCAGCGGGTAAAGCATCGCAGTGAGATCAGCGCGCTGAATAGTGAGATAGAGAAATACAGAAAGCAATATGAGGAAGATACGGAGAAACTGAAGGAACTGACCACGAATCCTGAGGCTTTGGAGAAAATAGCACGCGAGAAGTATTTGATGAAGAAGCCTGACGAGGATATTTTTGTGTTTGAAGAATGAGTAAATCTTATAATATAATTTCGATGGCAGGGGCAGTCCTGCTGCTGGCAGGTGCGGTGTTGCAAATCACCCGGTGGGAGCTTGCGCCTTATCTGTATACGCTGGGTGCTGTGATGTTCGGCTATGTGCAGGTGATGGGGAATCGTTATGATGGAAGGAATTTTATCATCAAGCGTTTGCGTAGACAGCAGATTTTCGGGGCTGTCGCACTGGTCTTTACAGGAGTATTGATGTTTACCATGAAACGTAACGAATGGATTGTTTGTCTTTCCATTGCCGCTGTCCTGGAACTTTATACGGCTTTCCGTATTCCGCAGGAGTTGGAGAAGGAGAAACGTTAAGGAATCTGTGTCATTTTTTTGTCCGCGTTTATCAGAGGCTTATCTTGTGAAAAATAGGAGAACGCGGACAACACTTGTTACATGTTGTCCGCGTTCTAAAAAATAGTTGTCCGGTATTGTTATTCCACAATGGTCATTTCATCTACCAAGTGTTTCGCTCCTGCAAACTTATCAATAATAAATAAGGTATAGCGGATATCCACACAGGCTGCACGTTGTAACTGGGGATTATAAGCAATGTCACCGGTCAGTCCTTCGTAGTTGCGGTCAAAGCCGGTACCGATCAATTCTCCTTTATTATTGAAAACGGGGGAACCGGAATTACCTCCTGTATTATCTGTTCCTGTAACAAAACAGAGGGGCATTTCACCATTCTTCATGGCATAGCGTCCGAAGTCTTTCTTGTTATACAGGTCCTTTAGTTTGGCCGGAACCACGAATTCGTAGTTGTTCGGATCCTCTTTTTCCATCACTCCTTTCAGCGTGGTGTAATAGTTGTATTCCACACCGTCTTTGGGGCTGTATGAACCTACTTTACCGTAAGTGAGACGTAACGTGGAGTTGGCATCCGGATAAATAGGAGTACCTTCATGCTGTTTCAGCTTCATCATGCCCTCCACCCAAGTTTTATGGGCCAGATTATAAGCGTCGGTTTCAGCTTTCATGGCTGCATCGGTATCTGCATAACCTTGGTCTACTGATTTGGCATATTGCACCATCAGGTCATTTTCCAATGTCTTGGCATCCGGTTTTGCCACAAAGCTGTTGAAGGCCTCACGGCTTCGGAAGATGGATGTATCAAAACAAGCATCGACAAAGGCGTCAATGTTTCCTTTAAATTCTTTGTCTATTACTTTAAAGATACTGATGCGCTGTCCGGCCGGAATTAATTCTGCGTAAGTTTTCAGCAAAGCTTTGGAAACTTTGCGGTCTACTTCGGGATTATAATCTTTATTGAAAAATTTATCAGCCTGTTTGCTCAGTTTGCTTAATGCATGATCCAGCGGGCTGATTTCTTTAGTGGCGTGAGGTACTTTATATCCTTCTTTCAATGCTTGCAGGACTTTATCTGTAGAAGGAATTTTATAGAATTCCGTTCCCAGTTTGCAAACTTCATAAATGGCTTGCTGATGATATACGGCATCATGGCGTTTGCTCACGATTTCCCGGATAGCGTCGAAGGCTTTCTGATAGGCGTCTGTACCCATTTCACGTCCATAAGCCAGAAGCTTTTCCTGTTGTTTCTTTTTAGTATCAAGTACTTTCAGGTGAACCAGCCCTTCGTTCATACCGATGGCATTTTTCCAGTAGTTGGCTGATGAAGCGTATTTACTGGCGTACTGGATGCGTACTTTATCACTTTTCAGCATTTCTTCCAGCAGATTATTCAAACGTACGGTGCGGATGGTCTTACGCATGAAGTTGGTAGTCTGCATACGTTCTTCCACTTCGTCCGAAATCATGTATCGCCAGTTGCGTCCGGGGAATCCCATTACGAAAGTGAAGTCTCCCTCTTTGATTCCTCCCAGGTTGATGGTCAGATGTTTTTTCACCTTCAAAGGTACATTGCTTTCGTTATAGTCAGCCGGTTTACCGTCGGGTGTTGCATAAATGCGGAACATGGAGAAATCGCCACAGTGACGGGGCCACATCCAGTTATCGGTGTCAGCTCCGAACTTTCCGATGGAAGAAGGAGGAGCGCCTACCATGCGGACATCTTTATAGATGGTCTTTACAAACAAGTAATAGCGGTTGGCTCCGTAGAAAGGCTTTAGTTCCAAAGCGGTGAACGGAGTGATTTCTATCTTTTCTTGTTCGGCAAAACGTTTGGCTACTTTGCTCAGATAGGAGGGGGACAGGTAGTTCAGTCCTTCTGGGTCCTCATCTTTGGCCAGTTGTTTCTTTACGTAAGGAGTGACGTCCAGAATTTTGTCTATGAAGGTGACAGTCAGCCCCTTGCAGGGAAGTTCTTCTTTGCGGCTCATAGCCCAGAAGCCGTCAGTCAGATAGTCGTGTTCTACTGAACTGTGTTGTTGGATATAGCTGTAACCGCAATGATGATTGGTCAGCACAAGACCTTCAGCAGAAATGATTTCACCGGTACAACCGCCTCCGAAATGCACTACAGCATCTTTCAGACTGATGCTGTCCGGACAATATACTTTATCAATGCTGATATCCAGTCCCATATCATACATGGTGGCCGCATTCTGTTCTTTCAGATCAGTCAGCATCCACATCCCCTCGTCGGCATGGCCGGCAAGGGTTGTGAGGGTAAATAGCAAGAGTAATAGTGTCTTTTTCATTATTCAACAATAGTCATTTCGTCAATCAGGTGTTTGCATCCGCCCAGTTTGTCGATGATGAATAATACATAACGTATGTCCACTGCGATACAACGCTGCAGATTGTTGTCGAAATTAATGTCACCACTCAGTGATTCCCAGTTACCGTCAAAAGCAGCACCGATGAGCTCGCCGTTACCATTGATGACAGGAGAACCTGAATTACCGCCGGTAATATCATTGGTAGTCAGGAAGCAAGCAGGCATATCACCGTTAGGTAATGCATAACGTCCGAAATCTTTTGCTTCATACAATTCCTTCAGTTTGGCGGGAACAACAAATTCCGGATTGGTCGGATCTTCTTTTTCCATGACACCTTTCAGTGTGGTGTAGTATTTATAATGTACTCCGTCTTTAGGGTTATATGACTTCACATTACCGTATGTCAGGCGGATAGTGAAATTTGCATCCGGGGCTTTGGGTTCCGGTGAATACATTTCACACAGGCCGCGTACATAAGTTTTATGTAATAAGTCCATGCCTTTCATAGATTCGGCCAGTTCGTTTCCCAGCTTGTTCATCAAGTCATATTTAGCCCGTACATATGCTGTCATCGGATCTTTTTCTATGGCTTTCACGGTAGGTTTCTTGATGAATTTATTGAAATTCGCTTCGTTGGAGAAGATGGAATTGTCATAACAATGGTCTACGTATGCATCATAATTCCCTTTGAAATCCTTCTGGATGGTGGTGTAGAAGGCAGGTAAGGCATCGGCAGGAACCATTTCGGCATACAGGGGCAACAGAGCTTTGGCCACTTTGCGGTCTACTTCATGATCGTAGTCCTTGTTATGTACATCGGCATATACTTTTTTGCAGCGTTTCAATATTTTTATTAATCGCTTCTTTATCTTTATTTTTGATTGCTTCTTTCAGCTTGTCCAGAATCAGATAAGGAGTGCCGAATTCTATACCTCCTTGAAAGACTTCACGGAAACAGGTGTAGTTATAAAGAATAGGATTACTCTTTTCGATGGCGGCATCAATTTCGCTGACTACTTTTTCATAATCGGTGTTGCCTTTGGCTTTAGCAAATGCTGCGAACTTGGCTTCCTGTTCTGCTTTTGTTTCCAATACCTTATTGTCGATAATGGCTTTATTCATACCGATAGAGTTTTTCCAATAGTTGCTGGAACCTGCATATTTGCTGGCGTATTGGATACGTACCTTGTCACTGGCAGCCATTTCTTTCTTCAGTACATCCTGACGCACACCACGTATGCGGATACGGGGTTCGTTGGTGGAATGCATCCGTTGTTTCACTTCACTTTGAGTTAGATAGCGGTTGGTGCTTCCGGGGAATCCCATAATCATGGCATAGTCACCCTCGTTAATACCTTTCAGGGAGATAGCCAGATGCTTTTTGGCTTTCAGAGGAACATTGTTTTCATTATATTCTGCCGGTTCGCCGTTGGCATCCGCATAAATGCGGAAGACGGAGAAGTCGCAAGTATGACGGGGCCACATCCAGTTGTCTGTTTCACCACCGAATTTACCGATGGATGAAGGTGGAGCGGCAACCATGCGTACGTCGCTGTAGGTTTTCAGATAAATCAGATAGAATTTATTGCCTGCATAGAAAGGCAGAGCTTGTGCGCTGATACCTGCTTTCCCGTTCAGGTCACTGGCTTTCAGTTCCTCGTCGGCCAGTTTTTTTAGGTAAGTCGTATTCAAAGGTTTCCTCTTCTTTTACTTCGCCTGATTTTACTTTATTGTTTACTTTATCTGTGACATCAACAATGCGTTCTACAAATTTGAACTTCAATCCCGGAGTCGGCAGCTCTTCTTTGCGGCTTTTTGCCCAAAAACCATCAGTCAGATAGTCATGTTCTACCGAGCTATGTTGCTGTATCGCTCCGTAGCCACAGTGGTGGTTGGTCAGGATCAGTCCGTCCGGTGAGATGATTTCACCGGTACATCCTCCTCCGAAAATGCCTACTGCATCTTTTAATGAAACGCGGTTCGGGTTATAAATGTCGTCTGCTTCCAGCAGTAAGCCTTGTGCTTTCATGCGGTCTGCCAAATGCTGCTCTTGCATCAGTTGCAACAGCCACATACCTTCGTCTGCCTTCGACGGCAAGAATGCTACACACATCAATGCGAGCAATAAAAGTTTGAATTTTTTCATGTTGTGTACTAATTGTTATTTCTTTATCCTTATATCGGTTACAAAAATAGAAAAAAAGAGGGAACTTTGCACTATAAATTGCCTTCTCGGTAATAATCTTCTATTTAGTTTTAAATTTTAATAAAATGGTTTTTGTCACTAAATTATAGATTGTACCTTTGTATGCGAAAAATAGTAATGGGGCGTAGATAGCATGAATAAACATTTTTTTCTCGTGGTATCTTATTGGCTTTTACTTCATGTGCCAGTGAGTATAAGATAGAAGGTAGTTCTTCTGTTTCTCGTCTGGATGGGAAAATGCTATTTGTAAAAGTTCCTAGTGGAGACCGGATGCTGAGTATTGATTCGGCAGAGGTGATTCATGGAATGTTCAAGATGGAAGGTATAACCGATTCTACTTCAATGGCATCCTTGTATATGGATGATGAGAGTATCATGCCTTTTGTCATTGAAAAAGGAAAAATATCCATCAGTATCGACAATGCCCGTATTGTAGTTACCGGAACTCCGTTGAATGATCGTCTGTATGATTTTGTGGGAAAAAAGACTTCTTTGGACGACAGAGCGTACGAGCTGGAGCGTCAGGAGAGCCGTATGATTATGGATGGAAAAGCGCCGGATGAAATTCAACGTGAGATAACGAGAGAACGTGAGAAACTGGCTGCTGAAATGAATGCATTGGCTAAGGAGTTTATCCAGAAGAATTATGATAATGTATTGGGACCGGGTGTTTTCATTATGTTGTGCAGCAATTTTCCTTATCCTGTCATGACTCCCTTGATTGAGGAAATTATAGAGGAGGCTCCTGACCGATTTAAAAACAACTCCTTGGTAAAGGAGTATGTGACGGTAGCCCGTTCGAATATGGAAAAATTAAAAGCTCCCCATTAATGAGGAGCCTTTTTTATCTGTCTTGGTCTGGATTGTCTATCTTTCCTTGATATTTTTCAGGTAAGTCTTTCTCAATTTCCCTGTAAGCCTCTTCCATGGTCGCTTTGATGTTTTCCATTCCCTGGCTTTGCGGATAAATGGGCTTGTGTACGACTAATGTCATAGGATGCCAGGATATAAAACCGCCGGTACGGGGAAGAATATTAAAGGAGCCGATAATAGTGAGTGGTACTACGGGAAGTTGCAAATCATCCGCCAGTTGGAAAGCGCCTTTCTTAAAATATCCCATGTGCCCGGTAAAAGTACGTGCACCTTCGGGAAATACCACTAGAGAAGTTCCATTCTGTAGTACGTGACGGGCATGTTCTATGGTTTCTATTACTTTCTTGGGACCGGATTTATCAACGAATATATGTCCGGCAGCTTCACAGGCTTTGCCGACGAAAGGCATTTTGCGCAGACTTTTTTTCATCATCCATTTAAAGTTTCGTCCCAGAAAACCATAAATAAGGAAGATATCGAAAGATCCTTGATGATTGGCTACAAACACGTAGGATGTTTTTTTAAGTACTTCCGGATGTCCTACTACCTTGACAGGAATAAGTAATACATAGCAGAAAAGCTGTGACCATATCTTTCCCGGATAATATCCCCAAAAATGCGGATCGCCTATCCATGAACCAATAATGGTAACTATTGCTGTAAGTATGGTTAATACCAGCAAAATGGGAAGTGCTATGAATAGTTGGTATAAAATATATAGTACTTTCATTTGTCTGAATTTTAGTTGTACAAAGATAGAAAAACTATTTTATATTTTATGTAACGTGATTACAGTAATTTCCGGCCATGCTCCAAGGCGCATAGGAAACATCAGATAGCCTAAACCGATATTGACAAACAAGGATTGTTTTCCTTCCTGGTATAAACCGTTGTGTTCGGGATATACGAATTTAGCAGGAGAGAAGCCAAACAGGCTGAATTGCATTTCATGGGTGTGTCCTGAAAGCATTAGCTGTACATCACTTTCCGGCAAGACTTCTCTGTGCCAATGAGTGGGGTCATGGCTCATTAATATTTTATACATTCCTTCCGTTCCTTTTAATGCTTTCTGCAGATCTCCATGATTGGGAAATGGGGGATTTCCGCTGTTCTCTACACCTGCCAAGGCTATACTGTCTCCATGATGATGTAGAATGACATGATCGTTATTGAGCATCTTCCATCCCATTGCAGCCTGTTTGGATTTCAAGCTGTTTAGATTGGCTTCTTGAGCTTCTTCTGTTTCCCATTTTATATAAGGAGAATAGTCATGGTTGCCTAAAACGGAATACACTCCGTCTTTTCCTTTTATCTGTTCTAGAATAGGGATAAATTCGTCCAATTCCGTTGCCACGTTATTGACCAAGTCACCTGTAAAAAGTACCAAGTCGGCATGTTGTGCATTAATGAGGTTTACAGCTTTCTGTAAGGCAGCACTGTTGCCGGTCCAGCTACCGGAATGGATATCAGATATTTGTACAATGCGGTAGCCGTCAAAACCGCTAGGAAGTTCATCGGAACTGATGGTTACCTCCCTGATTTGAAAATGTTGTTTTCCTTCGGTTGCTCCATATACTACATATACTAAAGAGGCTAAAGCCAATCCTCCCGCTACATATCCTCCATACAGTTTTTTTGCCGGAGATGATATATAGGAGCTTCATAAACAGGATAACAATGACGAAAAGTGCCTTGGGTACGGAGAAGCAAAGAAAAATCAATAAGAAATTGCTAAGTCGCTGCATGGAATCCGGACGTGGCTCGTGTATAGAAAAGACTAATGTCATTCCCAATAAAAGAAACAGACTGGGAAGCCAATAGGCCCAATGTGTCCATTTTTGGGAAACACGGCGTATATATGCTTTGTATATATACATATCGGGCAATATCAGTAGCACTAGAAAAAACAGAAATAATTTTATCAGCATCATAATTTATTCGTTTTTTATAGATTGGCGGCGAGAAACTTTTTAGTTTCTTCTATACTCATGCCCCGGCGGGCGGCGTAATCTGCCAATTGGTCTTCACCTATTTTTCCGATGGAGAAATAGCGGGAGGCCGGATGAGCAAACATGAGTCCGCATACAGAGGCATGGGGCTTCATCATACCATTCTCGGTCAATGAAATTCCTATTTGCTTCATATCCAGCAACTCGTCTAATAAGAAATTGATGGACTGGTCGGGTAAGGAGGGATAACCCACAGCAGGACGTATCCCTTGATATTTTTCATTATGCAGGTCTTTTACGCTTAGATTTTCATCAGGTGCATACCCCCAAAGTTTTTTGCGTACATCTTCGTGTAGCTTTTCTGCAGTAGCTTCCGCCAGCCTGTCGGATAGCGTTTGTGCTAACATACGTTTATAGTCATCTTCTGCATAAAGTTGTTCCATCTCTGCATCTACCGTGGTGGCAAATGCTCCGATTTTATCTGTAATCCCCGAGGACAGAGGACGTACAAAATCACTCAGGCATAGAAATGGGTCATCTTTTTTCAATTTTGCGGCTTGTTGGCGCAAAAGCGGGAAACGCTTGCCATTCAGCAGTAAATCATCTCCATCCGCATTAGCATCCATGATGTTGACCACTCCATGAGTTTGATACACTGCGTCCAGCTGGTTCAACATCCGGTTTGCCTCTTTGAAAAGCTGCATGGCTTCACTGGCTTTCGGACGATCTTCTTCCGTAAAACTAGTGAGCCACATGGCACGGCATGAATCACACCCATGTATGTCCGCGATGGCGGCAAATTTGGGCTGGAACCCCCATGCGTGGAAAAAATAAATCCAATTAATATATTCGCTGACTTCGTGAATCTTGTAATCTACAATCATCTTTTAAATCTTAATTCTTGTCCGCGATGGCTTTCATCTACTTTGTTGTCACTGTAAACCAAGTCACCATTGACGAATGTTTTTTTCTACTCGTGAATGGAATTTTTGTCCTTCCATCGGACTCCATCCGCATTTGCTTAAAACGCAATCGGCTGTTACAGTCCATTCATGATCCGGATTTACTAGTACCAAGTCAGCTTGATAACCGGGGCGGAGGTAACCGCGTCTTTCAATATTATATAATTCGGCCGGTGCATGGCACAATTTTTTGAACCAATTGTTCCATGCTTAGGATATTCGCTTTATCGGCATTGATAACAAGATAGAGATCTGGGCGAAAGAACGGGCAGAACAGCCTTTCATGTCACCCGAAGAGTTCGGTGCTGCATTAGAAGAAATTATGAACGATGATAATAGACAAGATGGAGAAAGATGAATTGACATATCATGTACCTGTATTGCTGAAAGAAAGCGTTGACGGTATGAATATCCAACCGGATGGAACGTATGTAGACGTTACATTCGGAGGAGCGGGACATTCGCGCGAGATCCTTTCACGGCTCGGAGAAGGCGGACGCCTGCTGGGATTCGACCAGGACGAGGATGCTGAACGGAACATTGTCAACGATACTCATTTCATCTTCGTGCGCAGTAACTTCCGCTATCTGCACAACTTCCTGCGTTATCACGACATCGAACAGGTAGATGCGATCCTGGCCGACCTCGGCGTATCTTCCCATCATTTCGATGATAGCGAGCGTGGCTTCTCCTTCCGTTTTGACGGGGCACTGGATATGCGTATGAACAAGCGTGCCGGTATGACAGCAGCAGATATCGTGAATACTTATGATGAAGAACGTCTTGCAAACATCCTCTACCTGTACGGGGAACTAAAGAATAGCCGCAAACTGGCTTCTGTCATCGTTAAAGCCAGAAGCGGACAGCATATCCGAACCATCGGTGAGTTTTTGGAAATCATCAAACCGCTTTTCGGTCGTGAACGTGAAAAGAAAGAGCTGGCAAAGGTGTTCCAGGCACTGCGAATTGAAGTAAACCAAGAGATGGAAGCGTTGAAGGAGATGTTGCTGGCTGCTACGGAGGCATTAAAGCCGGGCGGCAGACTGGTGGTTATCACCTATCATTCGCTGGAAGACCGCATGGTGAAAAACATCATGAAGACAGGCAATGTAGAAGGAAAAGCGGAAACCGACTTCTTCGGCAATCTGCAAACGCCTTTCCGCCTTGTCAACAATAAGGTAATCGTCCCCGACGAGGCAGAAATAGAACGAAACCCGCGGTCGAGAAGTGCCAAATTACGAATTGCAGAAAGAAATAAAAGATATGGAAGAAGAAGTAGTAAACAAGAAAGCAGAAGAGGACAAGAAGAAAAAACGTACCTCACTGAAGAGTATTCTGGGTGGAGACATTCTGGCTACCGATTTTTTCCGCCGTCAAACGAAGTTGCTGGTACTTATCATGGTATTCATCATCTTCTACATTCACAATCGTTATGCCAGTCAACAACAACAGATCGAAATAGACCGGCTGAAACAAGAATTGATAGACATTAAATATGACGCGCTGACACGCAGCTCGGAACTGATGGAAAAGAGCCGCCAGTCTCGCATTGAAGATTATATATCGAGTAAAGAAAGCGATTTGCAGACATCGACAAATCCTCCCTACCTTATTAAATAGGTGAGAGTGGAGAGTTGATAAATGATAGTTAAGAGTTTTAAAGGACAAATGCTGTGGCAGTTAATAAAAAGAACATAATGACCCGTTACTTCTTCGTCATCCTGTTGATGGCGTTGATAGGAGTAGCTATTGTTGTAAAAGCAGGCATCACCATGTTTGCCGAACGACAATACTGGCAGGATGTGGCTGATCGTTTCGTAAAAGAAAATGTGACGGTGAAACCTAATCGTGGAAACATTATTTCTTCTGATGGTAAACTAATGGCCAGTTCTCTGCCCGAATACAGAATATATATGGACTTTATGTCCGGTGAAAAGGACGAAAAACGCAGGCAGAAAGATCAGGCACGCCGGGATTCTATCCTCAACGCAAACATGGATTCTATCTGTATCGGACTTCACAAGATATTTCCGGACAAGAGCGCGGCACAATTCAAGGCACATCTCAAAAAAGGACGCCAGGCAAAAAGCCGCAATTATCTGATTTATCCGAAACGTATCTCCTATATACAATATAAAGAGGTAAAGAGATTGCCTGTGTTCTGTTTGAACCGTTATAAAGGCGGATTCAAAGAACAGGCTTACAATCAGCGTAAGAAACCGTTCGGTTCACTGGCTGCCCGTACACTGGGAGATGTGTATGCAGACACAGCCAAAGGAGCGAGAAATGGTATCGAACTTGCTTTCGACACCATCCTGAAAGGGGACGGGACGGATTGACACACCGTCAGAAGGTGATGAACAAATACCTGAACATTGTCGATGTGCCACCAGTTGATGGTTGCGATCTGATTAGTACTATCGATGTAGGTATGCAGGATATTTGCGAGAAGGCGTTGGTGGATAAGCTGAAAGAGCTGAATGCGAGCGTGGGTGTGGTGGTATTGATGGAGGTAAGTACCGGAGAAGTGAAAGCCATCGTCAACATGATGCAAGGCAAAGACGGTGAGTACTACGAAATGCGCAACAATGCTATTAGTGATATGCTCGAGCCGGGGTTCTACTTTCAAAACTGCCTCTATCATGGTAGCTCTTGAAGACGGAAAGATCACGCCGGACTATGTGGTAGACACCGGCAACGGACAGATGCCGATGTACGGACGTGTCATGAAAGACCACAACTGGCATCGCGGAGGATATGGGAAACTGACTGTTACAGAAATCCTAGGGGTTTCGTCCAATGTGGGTACCCTCTTATACTTATCAGACCATTTCTACGGCAGCAACCGCAGAAGTT